>Ga0210009_1002154_pt1 | contig 15045 bp, 14 predicted proteins | sample CryGeyCG2114_065_FD_185457 | JGI IMG/M metagenome (GOLD analysis project Ga0210009, IMG submission 185457) | Groundwater microbial communities from aquifer - Crystal Geyser CG12_big_fil_rev_8/21/14_0.65 (SPAdes) (version 2) | ecosystem: Environmental > Aquatic > Deep subsurface > Groundwater ... | reverse complement strand
GATGTGGTTGAATTGGGTGATTATCACCGACGAAACCCGGCATTACATCGGCTATGTCCAGGCGACGGTATCTGAAATGGTGGCAGATATTGCCTGGGTCATTGGTCGTGCCTATCAGGGCAAGGGCAACGGAACAGAGGCTGCCGGATTGATGATGGCGGCACTTAAAGAGGCGGGCATTCGTTCCTTTACCTCCCATATCCGGAATGATCACCTCGCCAGTCAGCAACTTGCTGCGAAATTGGGCTTGAGTAGCACCGGAATCGTTGAAAATGGGGAAGATGTATGGCGATTAGATCTCTCCTAAATGACGAACACAGCCCGGCACCGGATGCCGACAATCAACGCTGGCGACATTCGACATGAGGGAAATTCAAAAAAGGGGTTACTCAATGAAGAAAGCACTTTTGACCCTGTTATTGGGAATGTCATTGACAACTCTGGTGGTTGCTCAAAATCTTGAGGTGCTTGAAACGTACGATCCAAATTCGCAATATGATTTGCATGACGTGTATCCTGAATTCGATCTGGCCATATCCGCAGCGGGTGACATTATCGGGTTGTATGGACTTACCAGCTATGGTATGGCAAGCTATATCGCGAAGCAGTACCCTCAAGGTGAACCCGCTCAAGCCTATTACATCGGTGGATACAGTGGAAATGGCGGATGGTTTAACCCAACCCTATGTGGACTCGAAGACGAGAACCTTCTGATTCAGATAACATACTTTGGTGACATGGATGAGCCCTATGTCACCCACAAACTCATCACGCTGGATCTGACGGGTAACCATAATCGAATAGACCAATATTTCTTCTCAGAACAGTCCCAGGTACTTGGCATTTGGAAGTCGGATTCAACTCATGGGTGCTCCTTTTTTAAAAAATGGGTATCCGGTGGTGAGGACATCATGTACTTCATCAAGGAGATTGATTTGTTCACCGAATACCAATACCCATTCGATTCAAGTTTCGTTGTAAATGGGGATACCCTTCTCGCTATTCCGTCAGTTTCGAGTTATTCCCAGGAAAAATTGCGTTCAAGTGATGTTTATTTGGCGATCTATGACCTGAGTAGTAGCGATGATTGGAGTGGTGTCTGTGTGACGCTTGATAGTGTTGTGACTCAAATCGATTCAATATTTCCTAAAAGCACAACGATGCCGCAGCTCAGTTCCACGGAAGAGGCATTCATGGCGCTGTATAAAAGTTTCGATGGTGGAGAAATTTTTCTCTGGACGTACAACCCGCTTTCTGGTGCCATATCCAATGAGTTGGTCTATACCTCGCCCACCGAGTCGCACGAGTACCTTGGCGGTTATCAGGCAACGATTCTCCCGGATGAACTCGTTCTGCAAATTCCTGTTTTGAAAGACGAAAGTTCAAGTGCTGTCTCGAATTGGCAGGCGTTGATCAACAAAAGAGTTTCGCGGGGTGACTATTCAATTCTGGCGGCAGATACGATATTCATTTTTGAAGCGCAGACTGAAATCATTCGGCATCAAATAAAAAATGATGGTGTAAATGTCCACACCTTAATAGCGACACGGACACCGGCGTATTCAACCATTTATTATTATGGCATCAATGACCTGGTGAAAATCCAACCAGAGGAAGAAGAACTCAGAACCTTGCCGGCTAATTTGGCTATCCGAAATGCCTATCCGAATCCATTCAACAATGAGCTTAGAATTGAACTATCAAATTCAGATCAGTTCGGAGAAGCTTCGCTGCAGATATTTGATCTAAAAGGTCGGTTAGTCTGGACGAAGAAAGATATACAGGGAACCGCATTCATTTGGAATGGGCAAGATCTCAGCGGTCAGGATGTGAACTCAGGCGTCTATTTGTTGAACCTATCGAATGGATCGAACCACGATTCTCAGAAAATACTCTTGATCAAATAAGGTGCGATCCGGGAAGGTCACGCGGTGGGGACGGGCTTAGGAAACTACGGTGGATGGGGCTCCCGCCTTCACGCCCGGCGCTGCGGTCACGTGTGGCCTTGCTTGTGTACGGGCAGCAGAGAAAACATAACTTGCGTTTGTGAGAGACCTTCCAAGAGTAGCATCCGGGTCAAAAATGATGAAGAATGAAAAATTGTTGAAAGACCAAAATATCCTTCCGTAAAATAATGACGTCATTTTGGTCATACCGGACCAACCCCATCATCTGCTCCTGCTATTTGCCAATACCAACCGTTTGGCAGCACCTTTGCCTGTAAATGCCGCGAGGTCATGAAATTTGACCGGGAAGGCGAGGTTTTAAAGGCAATATGGATGGTGAAGCCAGGAATATGAGACCGCAACTATCATTTTTAAGAAGGGCATTCTTTGGAAATGGCCTATGTTCTGGTGGGTCGGCTCCTATATTTGGGCGAAAAAATAGGGGAAAATGATGATACAGGCGATAAAAGCAACCAATGTCCTCCTCCCATTACTCTATGGGCTAGCGTTCGTTCTTTACGCGCTCTACTTCAATACGCGCCAATCCGAATTGGGCAAGTGGGCATCGAAACTCCTCCTGGGAGGAATTGTCGTCCATCTGGTGTACCTGGTCACGAAGGGTATTTATTTCCAATATTTTCCCATTACCAATAGTTTCGAATCCTTTTCCATGATCGCCTTTGACACGGCCGTGATCTATTACATCATCGAACGGCTGAACAAAGAGGGCAAGACCGGATTGTTCTTTCTCGCGATTGTGTTTTTATTCCAGGTCGTCTCCTCCATGTTTATTGAAAATAATGGTATTCACAGCGGCCTGCTGGCCAACCCCATGTTCGGCATTCACACTTTTTTCACCCTGTTGGGATTATCCTCATTAGCCATTTCGGCCGTTTATGGTCTCATGTACTGGATGCTGGCGAAGGAGATCAAAGCCCATCGGTTTGGCGCTATTTACGAAGGATTGCCTTCACTGGAAATGCTGGAAGGGATGGGACGCGTCGGTTCTTTGGCGGGATTGGTGACGCTGGGGCTGGGGATATTCCTGGGGCACCTCTGGGCTTACAAAATTCTGGGCTATTTTTTCAAGGCAGATCCCAAAATCGTCATCTCTGATATTGCCTGGATTTCCTATGCAGTGGGCTGGTTGGTTGTCTGGCGTCGCGGTCTTTCCGGATTACGCCTGAGCCGCTGGGCATTTTGGGGATTTATCCTTTTTTTCATGGCCATTATGGTCGTCAACATTCTGGGAAATACATTTCATAGTTTCACCTAGCACACATGCAAAATAATCAAATCGTTCATATAGGATACAGCCATAAAAACGCCTCCGTTGCGGTTCGTGACGCGGTTTCACTCTCGCCGGATGTGGCGCTGGCATTTATCGAAGCCGGGGTGAACAACCCTGCGTCAGCGATTCAGGAAATGGCAGTCATCACAACTTGTAACCGCACCGAATTTTATTTCGTCAGCAATCGGCCTGAAATTCTCAAAGACTGGCTTTTTTCCGAATACCAACTACGCCATCACCTTGATCTGTCCCAAACTGATGCCGTGCCGCTCATTTTGTTTAACGAGGATGCCGTTGACCATCTGTTTGCGGTAGCGGGTGGATTGGAAAGTATGGTCCTGGGGGAAAATCAAATTCTTTCCCAGGTGAAATCCAGTTACGATCTGATTCTTTCCAGCGGCTACCAGTTCCCGCTGTTGAACCGGTTATTTCAGGAGGCGATTCGGGCAGGAAAATCGGTTCGAACCAATACCGCTTTATGTCAGGGTGCGGTTTCCATCAGTCTGGCTGCAGTTGAGTTGGCGCGAAAGATTTACTCCAGTTTTGAAAAACGAAAAATCCTCCTCGTCGGTGCCGGCGAGACCAATGAACTGGTAGCCATCCACTTCAAAGCAATCGGTGCGACGCAATTTATCGTGGCGAACCGAGGCGTGGAAAAGCGTCAAAAATTAGCAGAAAAATATGCCGCCAAAGCCATCTCCCTGGACCATCTGGAGGATGCCCTGCTTGAGGCTGATGTGGTTATCGTGGCAACGGGCTCCCAACATTATCTCATTGATTTCGCGCTGATGCAGCGGGTGATTAAACTCAGAAATCATCGCTCACTGCTCATGGTGGACATCAGTTCGCCCCGGAATGTTGATCCCGCAGTCAGCAAGCTGGACGAAATATTTTTATACGATATTGATCATCTGAAAAATGTCATTGCGGAAAATCTGGAAAAGCGCCGGGGTGAAATTCCTCACGCCAAAGAGCTTATCGCGACGGTTAATAAAGATTATTCCACCTGGTTAAAATCCCTGGATGTGGTACCAACCATTTCTAAGCTGGCCGGTTATTTCAACCAGATTCGTCAGCAGGAACTGGAAAAGTTCGTCAATAAAACCGAGGACAGGGAATTCGAACATTTAGAGCAACTATCCAAGAGTATCGTGAAGAAACTGCTCCATTATCCCATTTTGAACCTGCGGGAAATGGCGAACGGACAAAAATTGGATATGTCCAAGATTAATACGATCTGGGAGATATTCAGGTTGTTTGAGCTGGAAGAGCGCAATAAGGAAGATAAAACCAACTGAAAACCCGATACCAAGGAAGCAATAATCGTCACCCTGAGGCGAGGCGTAGCGGAGATCGAAGGGCGACTAAAGAACTGACCAGTCTTCGATCCCCGATAATTATCGGGATCTCAGACCGACAAAAAGATTGGGATAATATTTAATGAAAATCGTCATCGGTAGCCGAGGCAGTCAATTGGCCATGTGGCAGACACACCACATAAAATCGTTGTTGGAACAAGCGCATCCGGGTCTCATCGTCGAGATAAAGAAAATTACCACGAAGGGTGATGCGATTCAGGATGTACCGCTTCCAAAAATTGGTGACAAGGGACTTTTCACGGCGGAAATCGAAGCGGAACTTTTAGCGGATACGATCCAACTCGCGGTGCACAGCCTGAAGGATTTACCCACATCGCTGCCGGAAGGTTTGATCTACGGCGGGTCGCCATCACGCGCCGATGCCCGGGACGCATTGATCTCGTTGAAATGGAAATCAATCGAAGAGATTCCTGAAAATGGCGTGATCGCCACCGGCTCACTGCGTCGCAAGGCGGCCATTTTGAATCTGAAACCCGGGATGCAGTTCACCGACCTCCGGGGTAACATTGATACGCGCCTGCGCAAGTTGAAAGAAAATGGCTGGGATGGCATTATCATGGCGGCAGCGGCATTGAAGCGGTTGGAGATGGACGATCAGGTAGCGGCATTTCTCGATCCGGATGTATTTGTACCCTCCGTCAGTCAAGGCGCTATCGGCCTGGAGGTGAATGTGAACCGGCCGGATGTTCAGCAGCTTTTGTCAGCGATCATGGATAAAGAAACGGTGCAATGCTGCAAAGCGGAGCGCGCGTTTGGTCGAAAACTCGAAGGTGGTTGCTCCGTGCCGCTGGGCGCCTGGGCACGAATGGTGGGCGACCAGATGAAAATAACCGGGTTCGTCTCCAATTATGCCGGAACCCAACAGATTCGCGAGTCGTTGACGGGATCCCCGCACGATCCGGAAGGACTGGGTGTAAAACTGGCTGAGCGCTACATCGAACTGGGTGCTCAAGAACTTTTAGGAACCTGATCATCGCAATGACACCATCATCATCACCTACGATTCTTTTTACCGGCCTCCGAGCGCCGCGTTTGGAGCGAGAACAATTGCGAGGTGTGGCTCTGCATCATCATCCCACCATCCGGATCAGTTATTTTGCGCCGACACAGTTCCAAAATGCCGGCAAGCTGCTGTCACAAAGTCCCTACGTGGTTTTTTTAAGTCGCAATGGCGTCATCGGTCTGTCTGAATGGGCAAATAGTGAAGACGCCACGCTGGGTTTGGATCAGACGATTATCTGGGCGGTGGGGGCGGCAACTGCGCAACAGGTTGAAATGACGTTGGGTCATCTGGCAGCACAGCCACAAGAACAAAACGCCCTTGGATTAACACAGACCTTCGGGACACTGGCCAAGCGCCCTGTCGTGCTGTTTACAGCGGAAGAGCCGCGCCCGGAATTCCCCGCCTGGCTGTTGCAAAACGGCTGGGAGTTTGAGCAATTTCCGGTCTATCGTACGGAAATTCTGGAAAATTCTGACCTGCGCCAGCGTTTCCAAAATAACGAGAATGAGTCTGTCGTTTTCACATCACCTTCGACTGTAAAAGGCTTTCTGTTAAGCATCGGTCACCCAGACTTAACTGGATTAACCTCCCGCTGGATTTCCATAGGACCCAGCACGACAAACGAAATCGAATCAGCGGGTGGCGTGGTTCATTGGGAAGCGGATGAGCCTGATGTTCAGCAACTATTGTTAAATTTGATTAAGGAAATATCCTAAGCCATGGAAATGACCGGACGCCAACGCTTTATCGCTGCCTGTAATCGTGAAAAATTGGATCGTCCACCTGTGTGGCTGATGCGCCAGGCCGGACGCTATTTGCCTGAATATCGTGCATTAAAAGAGCAGCACAGCTTTTTGGAAATGGTGCAAACGCCGGAATTGGCAGCGGAAGCAACGCTTCAGCCTATTCGTCGGTTTGGGTTTGACGCAGCGATCGTTTTCAGTGACATCCTGGTGATTCCGGAAGCAATGGGACAACCCTACAGTTTTCGCGAAAAGGGTGGAATCGCCATGGATTTTGCGGTCCGTTCACCGGAGGACATTGCGAGGCTCACAGTAGAGGCGGTGGAAGAAAAACTAGCCTATGTTCCGGCAGCGCTCAAACTCACCCGGGAAAAATTGGGTGACCAAACAGCGTTGATTGGTTTTGCCGGTTCGCCCTGGACATTAGCGACCTATATGATCGAGGGTGGCAGTTCCAAGGAATACGCTGCCATAAAAACGATGCTATATGCCCAGCCCTCATTACTCGCCGAATTGTTGGACAAGGTGACTGAGGCCGTGATTCGTTACCTGAAAACCCAGGTGGCGGCCGGCGTGGACGCGGTCCAGATTTTCGACAGTTGGGGCGGTATTTTGAGTCACGACACCTTCTGGAATGGCTCAGGTCAGTATCTGGCGCGAATTGTTGAAGCACTTGGAGATGATGTTCCGGTGATTGTCTATTCCAAAGGTTCTCATCACTGGTTGAAAGAATTAAAAGCCACCGGTGCAGCTGTTTTAGGGGTGGATTGGACCATTCCAATTGATGGTTTTTACGACGCCTTAAATGGTGACGTTGCAGTGCAGGGAAATCTTGATCCGGTGTTAATGAGCACGGAACCGGAGATCGTTCGTACTGAAGCCTTAAAAATTCTAAATGCTATGCAAGCTAGGCCGGGGCACATTTTCAATCTGGGTCACGGCATTTTACCCAGTGCAAAACTGGAAAATGTGGCGGCTTTGGTCGAGACAATTCAGAATTTCAGAGGGGAAGAATAAGTGCCATTTGGCGGTCAAAAGTATAACACCAAAATTGATTTGGTGTTGTGTCGAACTTCACAAAATCCAAGGGAAAACCCATGACTATAGAAGTAGATCTTAATCTCGTAGACAAATACAGCAAGCCGGGTCCGCGCTATACCAGCTACCCCACAGCACCGCATTTTTCAGAGAATGTAGGGCTGGCGGACTGGGAACGCATTATCGCATCCAACAACGAAACCGCTGAGCGGGATCTCTCGCTTTATTTCCATATCCCGTATTGTGACACGTTGTGTTATTTCTGCGGTTGCACAACCGTGATTACCCGCAATAAAGATAAAATCGAAGAGTACCTGGGTTATTTGTTCAAAGAACTGGACCTTTTCAAATCCCGGATCCATCCTGGCCGGAAGGTGGTGCAGCAGGCATTTGGTGGCGGCACACCAACCTATTTGTCCCCTGAGCAGATTCGGAGGTTGGGCAACAAAATTCTGGAGACTTTCCACTTCGATAAAAACGCAGAGGTGGCTTGTGAGATGGATCCCCGTGGGCTTACCAAAGATCATATCCAAGCCTTGAAGGATGTCGGTTTTAATCGTGGGTCAGTGGGGGTTCAGGATTTTGATCCGGCCGTGCAAAAAGCTGTGAATCGCATTAACCCACAGCAGATGATCGAAGAGATCGTGGGCTGGACCCGGGAAATCGGTTTTCAATCGTTGAACCTTGATCTGATTTACGGTCTTCCATTGCAGACTAGAGCGTCATTCGAAAAAACACTCAATGCTGTTCTGGCGTTGAATCCGGATCGCCTGGCGGTGTTTAACTATGCCCATGTGCCCTGGATGAAACCGCACCAAAAATTGATCAACGAAGCTGACCTGCCCACGTCGGAAGAAAAGCTCCAAATGCTGAAGATGATCATTGAAACCCTGACCTCATCCGGGTATGTCTATATTGGTATGGACCATTTTGCCAAGGTGGATGATGAATTGACCATCGCGCAGCATGAGAAGACATTACAAAGGAATTTCCAGGGATATAGCACCAAGGCTGGCGCGGATATTTACGCCTTCGGCATGTCCTCCATCAGCCAATTGGAAGACATTTATGCCCAGAATACCAAGGTTGTCCCGGAATATTACAAAATGGTTGATGCTGGTAAATTACCGGTTGAAAAGGGTTATCTGCTCACGGAGGAAGATAAGCTTCGTCGGTCGGTAATCATGCGTATGATGTGCGATCTGGAGCTGGATTACGCCAAATTGTCCAAAAATCTGCAGGTGGATTTCAAAACGCATTTTGAAAAAGAGCTGAATAATCTGGACGAATTTGTGGCGGATGGTCTGATGGTGCTGGATGACAACAAGCTGACGGTGACCAATAAAGGACGGCTGTTCATTCGGAATATTGCCATGACATTTGATGCCTATTTAGGGCAGGGTGAGGGCCGGTTTTCCAAGACGATATGATCGATTCACCACGAAGGCACCAAGGACACCAAGTAAAATTTTTGTAGCCACAAAGATGCTAAAGGTCACGAGGTAAGCGTCATGTCTGATTTTAAGCCAATAGACATTAAAATCGAATTGATTGGAAAGCAGGTTGTTGATGCTGCGATTGTCGTACACAAAGAAATGGGGCCGGGATTACTGGAATCTGTGTATGAAGAGTGTCTCGAATACGAATTATCCAAGCGTGGCCTCAAGGTTGAAAGGCAATTAGAAGTGCCGCTTGTCTACCAGGGTAAAAACCTTGATTCGAAACTCCGTCTTGACCTTTTGATCGAGAATGAAGTGATTGTTGAATTAAAATCGGTTGATCAAATTCTTGATATTCATAAAGCCCAAGTTCTGACTTACTTAAAATTGATGAATAAGCGACTTGCCTTTCTCATCAACTTCAATGTTCCATTACTTAAAAATGGTCTAAAACGATTTGTCCTCTAATATTTGCCATAACCCTCTAATGAATTACTCTTTATTATTGCTTCTCCCTTTGTGCACTTCGAGCCTTCGTGGTGAAATATCATGAAACACGCCGTTATTGTTGCCAATCTGGGCGCGCCCTCCAATCTGTCTGAAGTGCGTCCTTTTCTGAAGCAACTCTTCGCTGATCCGGATATTTTTAATTTTCCTTTCGGGAAATTGGGACAAGCGTTTTTCTCATCCATGATTGCCACCTTGCGGGCACCCAAGTCGAAAAAATATTACGCTGCGATTGGCGGAGGTTCGCCCTTGCACGAAAACACCGTAGCCCAGGCATTAAAGCTGGAAAAAATGTTGAATGAACAGGGCGATTTTACCGTATTCACAGCTCAGCGTTACTGGCATCCATTTTTTGAAGAAATTGCCGCCGAGGTGCGCCAGGGAAACTTCGATGACATTATCCTGGTGCCCATGTATCCGCATTATTCCACCACCACAACCCTGTCCATCGTCAATGAATGGAAGCGCGTGAGTGGCGATTTACCCGAACCCATCGTCATTGAGCGGTTTTATGCGGAACCGGGATATGTTAAAGCCTGTGCCAATCAAATTCGGGCGACCCTGTCAAAATTCCACAAACCTCCCCATATCCTATTTTCGGCACACTCCATCCCGGTGAGCCGCGTTAAGGCCGGCGATCCCTACGAAAAAGAGATCAATGCCAACATGGAATTGATCATGGACGAGTTGCGTCGGGTTTATAATTATTCATTATGCTACCAGAGTAAGGTGGGTCCGGTGGAATGGCTGGGACCGGAGATTCAGGACGCTTTGGACGGTCTGGTGAAAAACAAAGGTGTGACGAATGTGTTGGTGTTCCCCATTGCATTCGTGTCGGAGCATGTGGAAACGCTGTATGAATTGGACATTCAGACCCGGGAATACGCGAAAAAGATTGGTATCAAACAGTTTGAGCGGGCGGACACGGTACAAGATTTGAATGAGTTTATCGCGGTGCTGAAAAAACTCATACTGGAGCGTGTGGCTTTATGAACGATAAACAATCCGTGATCGTCATTGGTGGTGGTATCGCCGGACTAACCGCCGGTTTTAAACTGAAAAAAGCGGGTTGGGATGTGAAGGTTTTGGAAGCCAATAGTCAAATTGGTGGTCCGATCCAAACCGTTTTGTCGGAAGGTTTTTTAGCAGAACTGGGTCCGAATACCATACTGGAAACTTCTCCCAAAGTTACGCAAATGGTGACGGAGGTCGGACTCGATGATCAAAAAATTTATGCGGACGCCACCTCCTCAAAACGATTCTTGGTGCGGGACAAGCGACCACACGCCCTGCCATCTTCGCCCGGGGGAATATTGTCCACACCGCTGTTCAGTACCAAAGCCAAGTTCGTGATGGTGAAGGAATTATTTACGAGCTCCTGGGACAATCGGTACGAGGAATCACTGGCGCAATTCGTGGTGCGGCGTCTGGGACCGGAATTTTTGGCGTACGCGATCAATCCCTTCGTGGCTGGAGTGTATGCGGGTGCGCCGGAACATTTAAGCGTCAAGCATGGCTTCCCAAAATTGTACGAATTGGAGCAAAAATACGGTGGTCTGATAAAAGGGCAGATCAAAGGTGCCCGTGAGCGGAAAAAACGACAGGAGAAATCCAAACAAGCTGCGCGGATGTTCTCCTTCAAAGGCGGTTTGAAAATGCTGCCGGAAACAATCGCGTCCAGGCTGGGCAAGAGCGTACAAAAAAATTCCCGCGTCACAGACATTTCACAGACGGGTGAAAAATGGCAGGTGACTTACACGGATCAAGTTGGTGCAACAGGGCAAATTACCAGTGATCACGTGGTTTATGCCGGAACAGCGTTTGGATTACCCAATCTCAAAGTGAATGACCTTCCGGAAGCTAATTTTGCAATGTTCGATGACATTTATCATCCGCCGGTTTCGAGTCTCACGCTGGGATTCAGGCGCGAGGATGTCTCTCATCCATTGGATGGATTTGGTATGCTCATTCCCGAAGTGGAAGGCTTTGATATTTTGGGAGCATTGTTTACCTCGACCCTGTTCCCTATGCGAGCACCGCAGGATCATGTGACACTCACCGTATTTATCGGTGGTGTGCGACAACCCCAACTGGCGGGCAAGCCACAAGACGAACTCATCGAAATGGCTTTACACGACTTGAAAGTGACGTTGGGCGTTAGCGGCAAGCCGGTATTTTCCAATCATCAGTTCTGGCCCAGGGCGATTCCTCAATATGATGTGGGCTACGGGAAGTATAAGGAGATGCTGGATTCACTGGAAACGCGTTACCCGGGACTCCATTTTACCGGTAATTATCGGAATGGGATTTCCGTGGCAGATACGATTAAAAATGCGACTGAGCTGAGCGAAAAACTTTTAGGGATTGAATCCATACCGGTGGAATAATCCGGACCACCATCAAATCAAATTAGGAGCAAGTGAATATGGCAATTGATCTGGAACATCGCCAATTGATCGTTCGTCCCCGCCGGTTGCGACGGAACGCCAACATCCGTGGTTTGGTGCGGGAAACCCGGGTGACACTGGATGACCTGATCATGCCGGTTTTTATCACGGTGGGGAAAAATAAAAAACATGAGATTTCCTCCATGCCGGGAATTTATCAATGGTCAATGGACAAGGTGGGGCATCACATTGCCGATTTGATGAATGCCGGGATTACGCGGGTGATTCTGTTCGGTATTCCCGGTGAAAAAGATGCCACCGGTTCGGATTCCTATAATGAGAACGGCATTATTCAGCAGGCGATTCGGTTTCTGCGAAAGAATTTTCCCGACCTGTATATCATCACCGATGTGTGCATGTGCGAATACACCGATCATGGTCATTGCGGCATTATCCATGAAAATGATGTGCATAATGACACAACATTGGGATACCTGGAAAAACAGGCGCTAAGTCATGCAGCAGCGGGTGTTGACATGGTGGCGCCATCCGGTATGATGGATGGGGCGATCGAAACGATACGACTGGCATTGGACGAGTATGATTTTGAGAATATACCCATCATGAGTTATGCCGTGAAGTACGCCTCAAGCTACTACGGTCCGTTCCGGGAAGCGGCTGAATCGGCACCCCAGTTTGGGGACCGCCAGGCTTACCAGATGGATCCGGCGAATGTCCGTGAGGGGCTAAAAGAGGCCGAACTTGACATCGCTGAAGGGGCGGACATTATCATGGTGAAACCTGCCCTGGCCTATCTGGATGTCATCGCCCGTGTGAAGGAGATGACCAGCCTGCCAGTGGCCTGTTACAATGTGAGTGGCGAGTATTCCATGATCAAAGCCGCCGCTGCCAAGGGTTGGATCGATGGTACCAAAGTGATGTTGGAAACTTTGACATCTATGAAGCGTGCCGGCGCGGATATTATCCTGACCTATTTTGCGTTGGAAGCGGCGAAGTTTTTAAAATAGACAGACCAAAGTAGAAAATTGAAATCCCGCTCGTCTTGCTGAGCTCCGTCGAAGCACGAGCGGGAATATTTATTGTACTTAGTTATTTGAGCCTTGAGCTTTACGATTCCCCTGCGACCGAGGGGTGTTCCTAAAATTTGAAGAATTGTTGCGATAGCCCAGGGCTTTCCCAATGGGATCCCTTCGGAGAAACCCAGGGTAAGAAAACCACAACATTGCGGGGCTTTAGAACCATGATTCTTAGTCTCTTGGGCTAAAGCCCAATTTTGTTAGTCTTATTGATCCCCGCGCTAAAGCACGGGGCTATAGATTCCTAAATTCTAATTTGTGTGCAGACTGTGATTGTTTAATTCTTTTCACATCTAAAGTGTTTTTTGCGTAATAAATAATATCGTAACCCCTCACCGCCCTTCGACGGGGCTCCCGGAGACAGTATGGGGATTCCAGTCATGCTGAATTCGTTTCAGCTTCTCATTGCAAGACTCTGAATCGAGGCCAGAGTGAAGTTATTGGGTCTGGGTGATCTGTGAAATCTGTGGCTAATAAACCCAATGTGCCCATTCTTTCATCCTCTCGCTGTACTTCGACGGAGCTCAGCAAGACAGCGAGAGGGTGTTCTGCGGTTCTCATTCTCCGTGATCCTCCGTGTAACGTATTCGTCCGCTGCCTTTTCCACTTTCCTCAGCATACCATTTCGATTAGACTTGCGTCGAGCCAATAACCAAAAGAGGGTAATCCATGAGCATAAATTTCGAGAAAAGTCAGTCACTATTTAACCGTGCCCAGCAAACCATTCCGGGTGGCGTCAATTCACCGGTTCGCGCTTTTAAAGGTGTCGGGGGAACGCCGCCCTTTATCACGAAGGGACAAGGTCCGTATATTTTCGACGCTGACGGGAATCGGTTTGTGGATTTCGTTGGCTCCTGGGGTCCGCTTATCCTGGGTCATGCCCATCCGGAGATCATCACAGCGATCCAGAAAATTGCCCAGAAAGGCACCAGTTTCGGTGCACCGACTGAGCTTGAAATCGAGCTGGCTGAGATGATCGTTGAGCGCGTTCCGTCGGCTGAGATGGTGCGACTGGTGAACAGTGGTACCGAAGCCACCATGAGTGCGGTGCGTGTTGCCCGGGGTGTGACCGGTCGGGATAAAATGGTCAAGTTTGATGGCTGTTATCATGGTCACGGCGATTCGTTTCTCATCGCTGCCGGTTCCGGTGCCCTCACCTTGGGCGAACCCAATTCCCCGGGTGTCACTAAGGGAACTGCCGCCGATACACTATTAGCCCAGTTCAATGACATTGAATCGGTGAAAACACTGTTTCAAAATAACCCTGACCAAATTGCCTGCGTCATTGTAGAACCCATCAATGGCAACACCGGCTGCATCCCGCCGCAAAATGATTTTCTCCTGCAATTGCGGGAAGTCTGCTCGGCAAATGGCGCGCTACTAATTCTGGATGAGGTCATGACGGGATTTCGTGTTGCTCGGGGTGGCGCCAATGAATTATACGGCGTGGATGCCGATCTACTCACCTTCGGCAAAGTCATTGGTGGCGGTATGCCTATCGGTGCTTACGGCGGCAAGCGGGAATTCATGGAACAGGTTTCGCCGGTAGGTCCAATTTACCAGGCCGGGACATTGAGTGGCAATCCGGTTGCAGTGACGGCCGGCATTGAAACCCTTAAACGGTTGGATAAACTCGCTTATGACAAGCTGGAATCGTTGAGTGCCTATTGGTCCAACGGCCTACAGACAATCATTGGGAAAAACGGCTATCCACTGACCCAACATCGGGTGGGCAGCATGTTTACACTGTTCTTCACGGACCATTCGATTCGTAATACCCAAGATGTGGCGCATTGTGACATCCATCAGTTCAATCGTTGGTTCCATGGCATGTTGGAAAATGGCGTTTACCTGGCGCCGAGTCAGTATGAAGCTGGTTTTATGTCGCTGGCCCACACCTATGAGATACTAGATGAGACCCTGGCCAAAGCGGAAGCAGTGCTGGGGGAGATTTTTTAATGCTGGCCACAGAGCAACACAGATCCGCGTTCGCTTCGTTTTATCATGATAAGCAAACACGGATAAAGACAAAGTTTTTTAATACTGCGGATTAGGTGAATGGGAATCAATTATAATTCTGGTCGTCTTCCTGATTACTATGACCTGATCAAGCAGTTTTCCAGTATTTTGGGTGTACCGACTGATAATTAGGGATGTATGGTTTTTCATCCCTGATAATAGCCCAAATGATTTTCAAGAGCTTGTTTTCCACATT
>Ga0210009_1002151_pt1 | contig 15051 bp, 11 predicted proteins | sample CryGeyCG2114_065_FD_185457 | JGI IMG/M metagenome (GOLD analysis project Ga0210009, IMG submission 185457) | Groundwater microbial communities from aquifer - Crystal Geyser CG12_big_fil_rev_8/21/14_0.65 (SPAdes) (version 2) | ecosystem: Environmental > Aquatic > Deep subsurface > Groundwater ... | reverse complement strand
CAACAGAGAACGGTTTCGCAATGCGATCTACTTTCACTTGGGTGCTTTGGACCTGTATCCGGCACCCAATCAGGCAGGTTCGACTTGTGCTGCCCACACAACTTCGTGAAGCGCCACTTTTGTTTATGACTGCTTCCGTTGGCAGCTTTAGTGTCGGGTAATTCGGCTGGATTCAGTAACCGCTCAGGCTGCAGTGCATTTTTCAACCCAAGGGACTTAATCACGGTTCCGGCGGGTAGCCGCCTGTAGATACTGGCCTCAGCATTTACAGCCATTTTTCCGGCACTGCCCAATGCAGCCATTGTACAATTAGCACTCCCGCAAATCAGATGGTCATGATTGCTGCTACTGAGCAGAATCATCTTGGCGTGCATGAAGCCGGCCTTGTCATCTGCATTAGCTTGATACAGGCGTGTCTCAAACCCCAATTGTTCTATCGCATGCACCGGTAGCTCTGTACGACCCGGCTGTATAAGCACACGTGTTTGCTTCGGCTGCAATCGATCCTGCAAAGCTTGCAAGGTGGAGAGGCTCTCATCCCAGTACGGTGATATAACCGTTAGATTCTTTATCGTATCGTCACCGATCAGCTCAAAGAGCTGTGTAAGTGTCGATTGCTCTGAATTTGATAGTAGCAGCGCTGCAACTGAGCCATCATCAAGAGACTGCAACGCCTGTTCCTGTTGCTCATCAAACAGCCAGGGTGATTCGCGTCGAACAAAGTCTAGCTGCTCATGTAAGAGCTGCGTATCGCCATACTGATCGACAAGGAAGCCTCGCATGAAATTGAAGGCCTTACGAATCAACACCCGTTCAGCTGAGTCCGTTTCCCCACTCTCCAGCTCAAACATCAACTCTTGGTTGCGCCCCAGACCAGCAGCACTGACATTTGCCGAGCCCAGATACAGGCGAGCCTTCTTACGGCCCAGAAACAGATACAGTTTTGGATGAAAAGCTCCCTGCACGGCAATCGGAAACAGGCTGTAACGCTGGCCAGCATGGAACGTTTTCCTAATCTGGCATCCCTGCATATCCATCAAACTGGCCATTTCTTCGCGATACATTCGCTGATCAACAAGCAGGATATTGTTATAGGTTCCCGACTGCTCAATCCGATATAGCAGCAGATCTTCGTATGCGGACAGATCGGATGTAAATGATGAGACCATCGACGTATGAAAATCACGGTGTTTCTGGATGGATTCTAAAAGCTTCATGATGCCATCATCCATGCATGGCCGACTTCGGTCGGCCCTTCATCACTGACCAGGCGAAGGTCTCCTAGAAACGTCAGTGCATTCGTTGCACGGGGGTTGGTAAATACCGGCTCATAAGGCAGGCGACGGACAGCCAGCCCCTCTTCAATCTCAAACAGGAAGGTATAATCGCCCTGAGTGCGCAGCTTGTGCAGGGCGATGGCCTGATGGCGGTAGATAACGCGCTTCATGATCAGATCGAAGATCACCTCCTCAACCGGCCTGCTTTCATAACCAGCGAGAAACCGTTGCTCACTCAGAAGAGACTGCAATCCCTCCCTGTCAAAGAGTCCACCCTTGCCATAGACAGTCGCTATTGCGACCTGATGCAGTTCCGTACGCTTCAACAGCACCGCAAGCAGCTGCAACGCATGGGCAGCGCAGTTAACCTGAGCTTCGATGTTGGCCGGTTTCCTGCAAATCTTTCTAACCAAGGCAATGTCGCTTTCCGAATCGCTGGCATCATTAGCATTTGGTGAGAGCCGGATTGCGTCACTGTATTCTTTCCAACTACGTCTGGCCCAGTCGCCCGCAGTCAATCTTGCCGCCTCTCTTGCAGCCACCGAGAGCGCAACTCCGTTCGGCTCGCTGGCCAATAGATGCAGAATCATCGAAAAGAATCGCTCGTAGACAATGTGAAGAAGATCATTGGCTTGGTAGATCCACCATAGCTCTGCGGGCCCAGCAAGCTCATCCGGCAGTTCCAACGGCTCACCCTCGGGTGTCTGTTTAGCATACAGGAGCCACCTGAATGCCTCCTGCGAGGGTTTGGTCTTCAAGATATCGGAAGCATGCATCATCAGTTGCAAAGTGTACTTACGTGGCATCTGCCGGTCAGACAGGGCCTCAACAAATAGCACTGAACTAAGCAGTCGCTGTTCGTCCGAACCTTCAGGAATTTGATCAGGTAGCAGCACACGGAGTTGCCTCAGCTCATCCCTGCTAACGATGCCAGATTCGACCTTATCAATGAAAAGGTCTCGTACTCCTTCAATTGAAGATGCAAAAGCCAAGGCAAGCGGTTCTCCGACCTCCTTGCTGGCGATAGGAATAGGATGCGCATCCGAATATCGGATGATGCCGATTTCGCTCATCGGACCGGCATAAGCAGCACCAAATGCGCCACCCTTGTTCTTCAAATACTTGCCCGAAGCACCTGTGCGATAATCGGCACCTGGTTTGAAATCGATTTCCGCTGATTCATTGGCCTCAAGAAAATCACTGGCCCATTCAATGCCAGCGGTTACCCTGCTCGGCCTGAATGAGGCGGCAGAACATCATGGCGATATTCTTGAGCAGTGCGGTCAGTTCTTTGATCAGCAGCAGCTCTCAATATTTGTCTCCGAGACCTTGCCTCTGGAGCAGGCTGCTGATGCACACCGCCCGACCGAAGCTGGCGGCATGAGCGGAAAAGTGGTGCTGGAAGTGCAGCATACGGATGGTGAAGAAGATGCGTAAACAGACGGAAATCGTAGATGATCCATCCATCACATCAGCCAAACGCAGCGCGACGATTGTCTATGCGCTGCAGGCCGCAGCCTTTCTGCTGGCTGCCACCTTCATCGCCGCAGTAGTAGTGAATTATGTGAAAAAGGGTGATGTGGAAAACACGTGGATCGCATCTCATTTCCGCTGGCAGATCAGAACCTTCTGGTTCGGGTCTCTGTGGTTCCTGCTAGGCGGCATTACCCTGATGATGGGCATCGGCTACTTCATTCTGATGGGGACCGCTGTCTGGGTAATCTATCGTATCGCCAAGGGCTGGCTGGCTCTGCTGGATAACAAACCGATGTATCTGGAGGAGTAGGCGGAATTTAGTCGCTCTGCCTTGCTCTGTACCACGCCTCAAACAGGATCGCATCAAGCGGGCGACTGTAGAAATAACCCTGCACCTTCTCACACCCCATCCCTTTTAACATAAGCATCACATCCTCTGTCTCCACCCCTTCGGCAACAGTGGACAGGTTCAGATCATGGGCCAGATCTATCACCCCGCGAACCAGCCGCTCATCTCTGCTGTCACTGCATATATTGGCCACAAAACTCTGATCCAGCTTCAACTCATGCGCAGGAATATTTTTCAAATAGGAGAGTGATGAGTAACCGGTACCAAAATCATCAAGCGAAATTCTGAACCCGGCATCTCGCAACAGCTGTAGCCGCTCTATGGCCAGTTCAGCATGAGACATCACTGAACCTTCCGTCACCTCTACTGTTATGTTTGATGGATCCAGCTGCCTCTCACTGCATGCCTGAACAAAAAGATCCACCAGTTCATTGTCATAGAGATTTCTGGCGGAGACATTAACGGCAATGTTGATATCAATACCATCAGACTGCCACGCCTTACACTGTCGCACCGCCTCTTTCACCACCCATGCCGTAATCTCAGAGATTACCCCGCTCTTCTCAGCAATCGGAATAAACTCGGCAGGCGACAAACCATCCTCACCCATCCAGCGAATCAGCGCCTCGACATCACAAACCTTATCTGAATATATAGAGACTTTAGGCTGATAAAAAAGTTCGAACTGGTTGTTAGCAATGGCCTGCCGCAAGCGGGATAAAATCTCAATTCGCCTGGAGGCAGCGGAGCTTCTCCCCTCCTTATAGGTTACAGATGCAAGATTCTCCTGCTTGGCCATTGCGAGCGCACTATTCGCGAAGCGCACAAGATCCTCAGCATTATCCGCATGATCAGGATAAACTGCGATACCAGTGGTGCTGATAATATCGATCGCAACACCATCAACCTCAAAAGGAGTATCTACGGCATGGCGTATCTTCTCCTCCACTATTCTACTGCCCGCCATATCCGCATGTGAGGCCAGTATAGCAAAAACATCACCCTTCAGGCGGCCAATTGACCCCTCATTCAGATAGGCAATCATATCCGAATCCCTGCATACCCCCTGTATCGCTTTTGCAATATGAACCAGCACCTCATCACCAACCTGAAAGCCCATCTCCTGATTGATATCGGCAAGACCTTTGGGGTCAACTATAATAAGGCTGATACAGCTCAAATCACGGATCGCCTCATGTATCTCATGAGTAACCACCTCTTGAAACAGCGGCCCGTAGGGCAACCCGGTAAGGCTGTCATACAGCAACAGCCGCTCCTCCTGCTCAATGACGGTCGCTCTGCGCACAGGTTGAATCAGCAAAAAATAGAACACTGGCGAAATCAGCACTCCAAGCAGCAGCCCATCTAATACAGCAATGCCAAGTTCACTCAGACCAGAGAGTGGCACATAAAAAAACAGCAGCATGACAATAATCTCTGCAACAACAGCGATGACAATCATTTTTATCGTCATCAACCAGGGATTAATCCCTATCGACTTCAACACTTATCCAACCCCATCTACTGCTCCCCTATGCATGTGAAAAAAACACATCCGTACCCACTGCTGTCCGGTTAAGGATTTCGCACTCATATAGCAGGCCTGAATTCCCAACGTTTATGGTAGATTTGCAGTTGTATAGACAGCAAATTCACATAAAGGAGAACTCAGGCCATGCGGCACACTAACACGATTTTTCACCAGAATATAAGGGCTGTTCCTCGCCATCTTCTTGACCAGGTTGCAGTGTGTGAGGCAGACAACAAGGTGCTGACTTTCATCACCAACGACCTCAAGCGCAGCGGCTGTCAATCAGCGTCCAATTTTGACCAGAAGCTTCGTTTTCGCCCATGGGCCTCAATAATCTGCGCTTTGAAAGCTTCGTGATGATTAAATGCTTTCCAGTCGGAAACTTTTGTTGCAACTTTGTCCAGCTTCTTCAAATAGCGGATACCATGGGGATATGCTTTGGTGTACCCACGCTCCAGAATGGAGACCAGCAGACTGCGGTACATCAGACTGGCGGCGAGATTCCGGTTTTCTGATTCCATCGCCTCTGCCAGAGAGAGCAGGCTGCCGTAATGATCGCCATTCAACTGATCGGCAAGCCCCAGCAGGTATTGTTCGGCTTCATCTATCTTTCCGATTGAGATCAGGAATTCCGCATCTGATTCCCGGAGCCCGTCAGACTTCAGAATCTGTGCTACTTCAGTGTTAATAACATCATCCCGCTTCTCATGACCAATCACATCCAGAAGCGCCTGCAATGTGTCAACGGAATGATAGGACCTGAATTTCTGGCACAGAAGCTCCGTCAGTTTTTCAGAATCGCCCTGCTTTTGGTAGATCTCCTCCAGCAGCTTATCCCGTTCGTATGCCTGATAGGTTTCACCTTCCGGAATTTTCTTCAGCCGGGAAAGGGCTGTTTCAACATCACCGCTTTCAAGGTACACCCGGGCAATATCAATCAGCGCCGCTGTGGACAGTTTTCCCCATGAAGCAATGCGCGTCTTTTCAAACAGTTCGGCATCCCTGATCTGGCGGGCAAGCGATTCAATCAGCATCAGATGATGACGCTTGCCGTATTCATCCTTTTCTTTGTCCGCCCGTTTCTGAAGGGTCGCAATCATGGTGCGGATAACATCCTCAGGCAGGCATTCACCGGCGCAGTCAATCAAGGTGTCCCGGATGCCGTAGTTGTCCTTTTGATTCACCTTGAGAATGATGTCTGCAATTTTTTGTTTGTCTTCACAACGCGAGGCATAGTCCACAAACAGTTCCTTGGCATCATAGCGGAAGACATCGCCAATATTGCCGCTGGAGTCATCGCACATCTCAAAAATGGTATTGTCTGCCTCATAAAATGCGGCTACCAGCTCAACGCCGGTAAGCGGATCATCCACACCGGCTTTTAAATCCTGCAACAGCATTTCCAGCTCGCGGGAAAAACTGGCAGAGCCGCGCCAATCGATAAATCGACTTGAACTTTTCAGTCCGGAAAGCTTCTTTTTAAACCGCTGAACATTTTCCTTCGGGGTGGCAATCAATTGTTCAATCAGGTCATCCACCTCATCTGAGTGAACGGCAAGATTCAGCAGCGCATCCGCAAGAGTTTCCGGCCCCAGATCAATCAGTTTTTGTTTGCAGGATTCAGCCATTTGCCTGTCCTCCAACCTTTGTACAGCCCGGACCGGACAGTGAGCTGCGGCCACCGGAGACTGGTGTGATATTTATCTGGGTGCTGATTCTTTCTTTCAGTGCAGATACATGGGAGATGATTCCGATCAGCTTGCCGTCCTGCTGAAGCCCGGACAATGTATCCAGAGAGGTCTCCAGTGCTTCTTCATCCAGGGTACCGAAGCCCTCATCCAGGAACAGGGAATCCACCCGTACTTTCCGGCTGGCCATTTTTGAAAGGCCCAGCGCCAGCGTCAGACTGACGATAAAGCTTTCACCTCCGGACAGGTTCTTGGTCGACCGGATTTCACCGGCCTGATAATTATCCACGACATTCAGCTCCAAAGGCTGATGTTCATCGCGGATAAGCAAGTAGCGGTCGGTCATTTTTTCCAGCTGCCGGTTGGCATGGGAAACCATCAATTCAAAGGTCAGGCCTTGTGCAAAGTTACGGTACTTTTTCCCGTCAGCTGAACCGATAAGACCATGCAGCTTCTCCCAGCGATGACACTCTTTTTTCTGGGCCTCGATGGCGGTCTGCTTTTCCTTTATCCGTTCTTTGGCAGCCGCATTTTCACTCAGCTTGTGTTTGAGACCGGCAACGGCATCGCGCAATTCTTTCAGCGATTCTTCGAATTCTTTGAACTGCGGCTCCAGTTCGTCAAGCGTCTTGTCCGTGAGCTTTTTGGCGGTCTCCGTGGCCAAACGTGTCTCCCGGTCTTTCTGTTTGGCTTTGAGCTCTGTTCCCGCATCATCGAGCTCTTTAGCCCGGGAAGATAAAGAGTCCCGATCTTCCTGTGACAGTCTGGCTTCGAGGAAGGCTTTCTCATCTGCAAAGCCTGCCGGAATCAGGGCTGCTGAAAAGTCGGTTTCCGCTTTTTTCAATTCAGGCGTTCTTTGCTCAATACGCTTCTTCAGGGAGTCAACATGGGTCTTCGCCGTTGTCAGCTTCTGCTGCAGCTCGGTGTTCAGGTCTCTGGCTTTCTTCTCGGCCTTTTCGGCGTCAGCAATGACTTTGTTCAGTCGGCTTTCTTCATCATCAGGCTTTTTATCGCCATACAATTGCTTTCGCTCTTCTGTTCCGTCGGCCAGGTCCTTTTTGAGCTGTTCGAGTTTTTCCTGTTTTTCAGCCAGAGCCTTGACCTGCATATCAATCATGGTATCCAGATGCCTCGCCTCGCTGTCGATGTCGGTAATCTGTTTTTCGATGGCGGCCTTTTGTTTTACCTGTTCCTGCCATGCCTTCAGTCTTGATTTAAGGGATTCGAGCAGTGACTCGACCTCTGTCTCCGGTATTTCAGAAATGCCAAGCGGTTGGAGTTTCCCGGAAACCGCCAGCTTGATTTCCTCAAAGCCGGTTCGAAGCTTCGTGAGGGCATCCTTCAATTCTGTAAGCGACTTTTCAGCGGCCTTTTTGTCATTGGCGGCATCGGTTTCCAGTTTCTCGCTGTCATTCAGTTTTTTACGGGCAGAGGTTTCCGCCTGTTCCAGTTTTTTGATGGTGGCTTCCTGTTCGTCTGCCTTGTCGATCAGCTTGGTCAGTGATTCTATCTTTTGCTCGATTTCATCGGGAACCGGAACATTGCCCTCGGCAAAGGGATGCTCGGTCGAGCCACAGAGTGGACAGGGTTTAGCATCTTCCAACTTGGCCCGGTGATCTTCAAGCTCCTCGATTTTCTTGATAAAGGCCATCTCACGAAGCAGGGTTTCCTTCTCGGTACGATACTCCCGAAGTAGTTTGTCACCCAGCAATTGGCTCAGAGCATCCTTGCCTTGCTGCAGATTTTTACCGGCGGTGTCCAGTTCCTGTTTCTTGAGCCCACATTGCTTGGAAGCTTCCTCCAATTTCTTTGCAGCATCTGCTACGGCCGTATCGGCTTTTTTGAGATCGGCTTCTTTCTGCGTAGTCTCCTGTTGTTTGGCGAGCAGGTTGCCGAATTGTTCTTCAATACCGGCCAGCCCACTGATCAACCATTCATCCCGCGCATTTTCTTTGAGGTACAGCTCTGCAGCCTCCAGTGTTTTCTCTGCGGCGGTCCGTTTTTCCAGCTCCTTCACCCGGGCCTGTTTGTTGTTCTCAATCTTTGCTGCTTCCTTGGTACAGGCACCAGCGCCTTCTGATACAACCTTTGTCTGTTCCGCAATCTTTTGATCAAGCGACCGGATTTTCTGGATCAACGGGGCTGCCGTTTTCAGCTCCTCTTTGGCTTTGAGGGTGAACTGCTCGGAAGCTTTGAGAGTCTCAGCTTGTGTGCTTGCAGATGTTTCAATTTCAGGAAGTGCTGCTTCATCGGTTTTCAAGGACGCCTGATCGTCAGCCTGCTGCTTACGGAGGGATGTTACGCTCACGTAGGTTCCGTCCAGTGACGCGGCCTTGGTGGCCTGTTCAAGTTTGAATCGTTCCGGTTTGAACGCCTCAGTATCGGTCTTCAGCTTGGCGGCTTCATCCGTAAGGCTGAGGATCTCCTTTTTCAGGTTCTCAATAGTGGTCAGCCATGTGATAGCTTTGCCTGTTTCGGTTGATTTACCGGCAAACTCAGCCTCCTGTTTCTGCTTGGCCGCAAGGTCCTCTTGAATCTCTTTTTCCTGTTCCGGCTCCAGAATCACAATGCCGGATGTTTCGGCGTTCAGGATGTTCAGTTTTTCCCGTTCATCACGCTGGCGCTCATGAACCCGGCGTGAAATTTCTGAATAGATTTCGGTTCCGGTGATCTGCTCGAGTATCTTGGATTTCTGTTCGGCATCAGCTTTCAGGAAGGTATCAAACCCGCCTTGTGCCAGCAGAATGGAGCGAGTAAAACGGTCAAAGTCCATCCCGGTTTTTTCTTCAATGACCGCTCCGACAAGACTCTTCTTGGTTTCGATGGGCTTGCCCGTAACAGCATCCGCAATCTGGTGTTCCTGATCCTGCAGGTTCCCTTCAGCCTTTTTCCGTGCCCGCCGCTGTTCCCAGTGGCACAGGAATCGGCCAGCCTGTGATTCAAACAACACCTCGGCATAGCATTCGCCGGTCTGGCGGGACATTATCTCATTCCCGCTCTTGGTGATTTTTCCAAGGCGTGGCGTGGCTCCATACAGAGCCAGGCAGATGGCATCAAGAATCGTCGACTTGCCCGCACCGGTCGGACCGGTCAGGGCAAAGATGCCGTTGGATACATATTCGGGATCGGTGAAGTCTATGACCCACTCGCCATAGAGGGAGTTGAGGTTCTTAAATCGGAGTTCAAGTATCTTCATGATGTTACATCCGCAGATTGCGCGGATTCCCGCAGATTAAAAGCCAGTCTTTTATGTTGCAGACTCTTGGAACCAAAGTTTAGCAGTAAGGCTCGGTGTAAATTTGACGCTTTTAGGTAGTTGATAACCTGTGCTTCCTCTGTGCCTGATAACCGCTGTAATGCTTTGAGCTCGACAATAACCGAATCAAAACAGATGAAATCAGCCTGGTAATAGCTGCTAAGCAGCTCTCCTCTATAGAAAACCGGAAGTTTTACTTCTCGTTTATAAAGAATATTCAAATGCTGAAATTCCTTTTCCAAAGCATCCTGATAAACGGCCTCGAGGAACCCACAACCCAACTCGCGATGTACGGTCATGGCTGCGCCGATAATTGCATAAGTTTCAGGATCTCTGTCCGCAGATGCCGCTGATTTTCGCAGATTATTGTTTTTACTTTTTTCATCTGCGTTCATCTGTGTAATCTGCGGATTCATTGCTTTCCTCCTTTCTTTTTGGAGGATTCAATTTGCTTAACCGCTTTGTCAAAGTCACTGATTTGTTTGCTTGATTCAGTCAGGCGGTTGGTGTGAAATTTGTCATATTCACCTTCCGCCAGTTGTTTAGCCATTTCATGGGAGATTTTACCGGCATGCATAAGAATCTCGCGGTCGTTGAGGGTCATAAAGCTATCCAGCTTTTTGATCCAGTCGCCCATATACATCGGAATGCGGCGCATGGCCTGTCCCTGGGCAAAGATGAGATATTGTTCAACCAGATTATTCAGTGCCGCTAATTCATCCTCATTTAGGTAATTTTTGGCAATGGTCACATCCTGTTTGCGGACTTTAGCACCACGGTAATTGGTCAGACCCATGTTCGGTTTGTCGGCATCTGCTCTGGAATGAATGATTTCCGCCGCCGTCTGACCTGTAATGGCCCAGTGCATTTTATTCTGAACGGTTTTGAAGAATTCAATGCTGATATCCAGCGTTGGGTCATAGTCGATACTGGTGGCGTAAATATCGGTAATTTTCTGATAAAAACGGCGCTCAGAGGTACGGATGTCCTGAATCCGCCGTTCCAGTTCCTCAAAGTAATCAAAAGGCAGATCCGGGTTTTTCAGCCGCTCGTCGTCCAGCACAAATCCTTTTTTGATAAACTCGGTCAACTTTTGGGTGGCCCAGATGCGGAAACGTGTAGCAACATGGCTTTTTATCCGATATCCAACAGAAATAATCATGTCCAGATTGTAATAATCGAGCATGCGTTTGACTTGGCGATTTCCCTCAGATCGAACTGTCAAGTATTTCTTGACAGTTGCCTCCGGCACAAGTTCACCTTCCTCATAAATGTTTTGAATATGCAGACTTATGTTCTGTTTTGTCGTCTGAAACAGGTCGGCCATCAATTGCTGGGTCAGCCATACCGATTCATCCTCAAACCGCACATCCAGCTTCAGTTTTCCGTCTTCAGCCTGATAAACCAGAAACTGGCCTTTGGCGGGTTCCGATACATGGTCTTCGGGATTTGACGGTGGTTCTTTTTTTGAATTATTCGGCATTGATATCTTCCTCCATCAAATCCTTGATTATTTCGTTGTAGGAGACTGTCAGTTCCTCCCGGTCTTCATCCGGTACCTCAAAGGCATCCAGACAGCGGGTAAAAACATCCCCGGCATCCAGATCATCGAGGGTTTCATCTTCGTTAATCGCATTGATTACCCGATCAATGACACGCCGGTTTCTTATCCGTCGGATTTCCATGACAGAGTCGGCCATTGCCTCATCGAGCATCTCACGCAGGTTGCCGATGATATCGCTACCGGTGTATTCAATCTCAAGCCATGCGGAGCTTTCTTCCGTTTTCAGCTCCTCCAGCTTTGCATGGATATCATCCAGCGATCCGACAATGCGGACCAGCTCCTGAAAACACGGTACTGTTTTTTCTGTAATCCGCAGATTTCGCTGATTTTCACAGATTTCTTTTTTTGTGTTTTTATCTACGTTCATCTGCGTAATCGGCAAATTCAATTCAACAAGCACAACCTTCTTTTCCTGAGTCGCTTCTCCATAGCCCATCGGGATGGGTGAACCACAGTAGCGGATGTGCTCCGCGCTGCCGACTGCCTGAGGAACGTGCAGATGCCCGAGGGCGAGATAATCGATTGACGAGGGGAAAACTTCCTCACCGACATGCGCCAGCGATCCAACATAAAGTTCCCGGACACCATCACCGTCAACGGTTTTCCCACCTGCCGTAAACAGGTGTCCCATGGCGATTATCGGGATTTGTTTATCCGCAGATTGCGCAGATTTTCGCAGTTTATTTCTTTTCGTTTCCGCTACTGCCACCACTGCTTCATAATGGTTTTTTAAACCTTCGACCAATTTCCGGTTCTTGTCGTCAATCGTCTCACCGGGCTCTACCGTTCTGATATCCTTGTCCCGCAAATAAGGCACCGCACACACAATCGCCTCAACATCATCTGCGTTTATCTGCGTAATCTGCGGATTTTTCTTCAAGACTATTACTTCATCCGCCGGATCATCGGTCATGGAACCGACCACATAGACATTCAAAGCTCGAAGCAGCTCCTTCGGGGCATTCAGAAATGACGGCGAATCGTGGTTCCCGGCAATCACCACAACATGACGGCAGCAGGATGCAGCAACGCGGCACAGGAAACGATAGTAGAGCTCTTGCGCCCGGTTGCTGGGTGTGCTGGTATCAAACACATCACCGGCAACAAGCAGGGCATCGACCTTTTCATTTTCAATGGTCTGGGTCAGCCAATCCAGAAACGCAGAGAACTCTTCATAGCGTTTCCGTCCGTAAAGGGAGCGGCCTAAATGCCAGTCTGATGTGTGGAGGATTTTCATTGAGCCCCCTGCAGAGCTGGCTTCAACGGTCTCTTTTTAAATTCTGCCTGCCATTTTTTTAACGCGTTAAAGTCAGTTTCAAGCTCATCTGGTTCCGGTAGTGGAACTGGTGCCTCAAGTGGCTGGGAATGTTCATATCTTGAATACTTCGTCATCAAATCATCAAAGTATGAACAATCTGCTTCTGATATTTTGGCAAGATTGCCGATTTTTCCCATCGTATTTATTGCCCGTCTATACCGCTGGACAACATCAGCAACAAGTTCGCACTCGATCATACGTTCCAAAAGGATTCTAAAATCACTGCAAAGAGCCTTAGCATAGGGCTCATAAACTTCCTTCCCGTGTTCATTGAGGAGTTTCTTAGCTTTTGAAAGCCGATCGTTGATGAGTTGATTGAGAGCCTTATCTGGTTTCTTTGCGAAAAGCGGAGTGTCGCCCGGTTCACCAGTTCCCCATGATTCCTCTCGAATACAGATAATTTCAGGCTCGATGGCAACCTTCTTCGCATAGTCCTGAACCATCCCCAGAAGTGAAAGGCGATGGGTGAATATGATGACTTGTCTTTCGGATGCGATAGAGCAGAGACGTTGAACAACTGCCTCTTCGTAATCCTGATCAAGGGATGAAATCGGGTCATCAAACACAAATGGGGCCGGATAGGCTCTGCCTGTGACATCAGCAAGAAACGCCGCAATGGAGACAATACGGTTCTCTCCCTCGCTTAAGACTTCATTCAGGTTGTGGGAGGCACCATCCAGCTGAAGGGTATGAAGTACCTTACCTTTAGAAACCTTGGACTTGATGAGTTTAACCTTGAGTCGAGATGCCCCTAAGGCTTTGAGTTCAGCGTTAAAACGTTGAACAAAAGCATCCGTAATAAGTGCCTCTGCCAACTCTCCCTTTTTCGTGGACAACGCTCTGGAGTTAGTTTTCTTTTTCGCTTCCTGAAGTCGATCAAGTGCCTGTAGGCGATTGACCTCTTCCTGAATTGCAGTTTTTTGTTCGGCCAGCCACTTCTTTGCCTGCAGGTTCTTTAGCTTCCCTTGCAGTTCGGCACGGTTATCCTTGGCTGCATCTTCCTCGTATTTCTTGGCGCTACCCTCATACCCCTTTGAAATTTTGCCTATCTCTTTAATCCACTCAGGGGATTGGTTGGTGCTGCCCAAGGAATCTTCTGAATCAAGTGACGGTACTTTTGATTTTCTACCCTGAAGAGTAGTCAGTGTATCATTTAAAGCCTTGATAATATCCTGATTTTCAATGCCCGCAGCGTCGATTTTTGTTTTTAACGCCTCGGCGCTGGGGATGTCCGGCAGAGCATCAATTGCCTGTTTGGCATCTCTGGCTGCATCTGTAGCCTGTTTTTGTGTTTCACCTTTTATGTACGATTCAAAAGATGTGAATCGTTGTTTGGCTTCCTCGGATAAAGGCTGATGACAAAGTACACAAACAGAATCATCCTGAACATGGGGAAACTCCTTTCCGGTGTATGCCGTTTCTTCGGAATATTTTCTTGCGGCATTCCACAGTTCTTTCCAGATATCAGATCCAACGCCTTCGAGTTTTGCGCCACTGAAAACATCTTTTGCCGCTGCTTCGGCAGCCGACTTTTTCAGAATGGATTTCTTTTTTGCGGCGATGATCCTTTTACAATTCTCATCGGAAAGTTGATTGAGGTAAGCCTGAACGTCATTAACAATACCATCGGCATGACTTTTTTTGTTTCTCAATTGTTTGGCTTTGTCAGCGGGCGATGCCTCAGAAATCCTTTTCTGGAGGTCTTGTAGTTCGGTTTCATTTTCCGGTATGAAAGAACACTGGGCTTCAACTTCATCTGTCGGTGTTTTGGCGCTGAGTTTTTCAACCCAAGCCGCCCCGGTGGAACCAACGTGAGAATTGGGAATACTCGGCATTTTTGATTTAAGTGCCCCGGCATCTGCATCAAGCTTGGAAGCAACCCTCTCACAAACATCGATCAGTCTGCTGAAAAAGGACAAGACCGGAGGCTCATAACTGACCTCATCTTCGCTCCCCATAAACACTCGGCCAAAGGAAGTGTCGAAGATATCAACGGAACATAAATCGTCGCAGATTCCCTGACCTGACCATTCATGCTCCGCTGGACTACTGCTTTTGAGAAAGGAAATTTTGGCTTTCTGAGCCACTTCTTCAGTCGAAAATACGTTGTTGTGCAGTTGTCCACAGATACAGTCACGGGCTCCACAAATATGTTTCAGAAGCCTTACATAGCCTGATTTACCGGAGCCATTTTGCCCGTAAACAACAGCAATATTACTGTTACCCAAATCAAGTGGTTTACGGGGAGCCAGTTTGTTCACCCCAGCAACCTCACTGATGGAACATAAACGTATTTCTTCCGAATCATGTGTATCAAAAGCACCGGAAGGTATACTGCAGTCGATATCAGGGAATTCGTTGTTGGCTTCCTGCTGACACAACACGGCAAGCTCAGAAATGGCAGCGACATTCAGGTTGCTGGATGCCAGCAACCGTTTTGCAGCGACTTGCAGCCACTTTGGTCTTTGCGTTAACCATTCCGTTGTTGTTGATGAAATCATCTGCCCATTCCCCCTCTGAATTACACGTACTTTCCAGTGAACTCCTCAAAGGAGTTGGTATCGGTAAACTGAACATCTTTACCCAGAGCCT
>Ga0210009_1002147_pt1 | contig 15080 bp, 19 predicted proteins | sample CryGeyCG2114_065_FD_185457 | JGI IMG/M metagenome (GOLD analysis project Ga0210009, IMG submission 185457) | Groundwater microbial communities from aquifer - Crystal Geyser CG12_big_fil_rev_8/21/14_0.65 (SPAdes) (version 2) | ecosystem: Environmental > Aquatic > Deep subsurface > Groundwater ... | reverse complement strand
GAGGTATGCCGGCCAAAATCCCTAAATCTTTCCCTTCAGCCACTTCAATGTCAACCCGTTCGGCTTGGCTCAAAGCCAAATCTTTGGTTAAATGCAGATAAGCATCAATTTCTTGGTCTTTTTCTTTAATATAATCAAAAAACGCCTGAGTAATTTCAAAAGCGGAAAATTGTTTATTTAATAGCCCCTCGTTAAATTTTTTAATAGTTAATTCGCGAATGTCCATAAATTATTCAAAAACCGGCGGTATTTTTAAAAAACCTTTTTCTTTTTCTGGAAATGCCTCCATCAATGTTGACCTACGCTGACTTAACGCAGCGGGTGGTTCGTCTTCTCTAAAAACATTTTTTCCTATAGTCCCGCCAGTCACCTGCCCGCCAACGGCTTCGCCGTCAGGCGATGGCAGGCGGGTCGGCTCAATATCTTCCGTATCCACTTCTTTAAGCTCCTCAAAATAATCAAGAATTTTTTGCAGATCTTTTAGTAATTTCTCTTCGTTCTCTTTTTTTAACTCAATTCTGCTTAATTCCGCCAGATATTCCAAGGTTTTTTTGGTAATCAAATGAGACATTTTTATATTTTAACGCTTTTTAGCGGTTTTATAAAGTTCGTAAATTTCGCTAACTGTGGTGGCGTCTTTTTCGGATTTATCCGGCCGCCATCTTAAAAATTTTGGAAAACGCAAAGCCAGGCCGCCTTTTTTAATTTTGTCTTTGGCGACCGGATGAACCGGAGAAATTGTGATTTCAGAACCGGAAACCTCCATTATTATTTTCGGCTCAAACCAAACATCGGATTCCATTTCTGTCTCCACTAATTTTGATTTTTCCGGCAATCGGTATTTCTCAAACATTTTCGGCAACCGAGCCAGAATCTCATCGGTAAAACCGACGCCCACTTTAGTAAAAGAATAATATTTATTCTCTTTGGGGCTGTAAGCCGCGGCCAAAAGCGAACCGTAAGTCTTCGCCCGCCTGCCGCTTCCGTAAATTCCAGCGACGACCACCAAATCAAAAGTGTCAGCCAATTCTTCTTTGTATTCTTTTTTAAACTTAATCCAAAGCCAGCCGCGCGTGCCAGCCCGATAAGTGCCTGACGCGTCTTTAATCATCACTCCTTCAGCCCCTCTTTTTATTGAGTCGGTAAAATAAGATTGAATTTTGATAGGGTTATTTGTGACGATGTATCTTCCAAAATTAACCGGCGCTATTTCTTTAAAAAAACGCTCCAAAGCGGTCCGGCGCTCTTTGAGCGGTTTTTTAAGAAAATTTTTGCCGTCCAAATACAATAAGTCAAACAAGAAATAGCGAACCGGAATTTTTCTGACATATTCCTCAATGGCATGTTTTCGGCGCCGCGACATCAAAACCTGGAAAGGCAACATTTTATTTTTTTCTTCATCAAAAGCAACGACCTCGCCTTCAACAATCGCTTCCCGGGCCTTAAAAGATTTTTTAAAACCAATAACCACATCCGGATACTGATGAGTAATGTTTTCCTGCCTCCTTGAAAATAAAACAATCTCGCCGCTTTTTTTAATATGCGCCTGGATTCTCTCGCCGTCGTATTTATCCTCAACCGAGACGCTTCCTTTGATATGTTCGCCGACCTCCTCTAATTCCTGAATTCGATTGGCCGCCATCATCCGAATAGGTACTCCTATTTTCGGTTCGATTTCGGCAATTTTTTTAATGCCTAATTTTGAAACCAGGTAAGCCACTTCGCCCAAATCCGACAAAACGTTAAAAGCGTATTCCAGGGTTTCTTTTTGTTTTTTGCCGCCGCCGAACGCCTTAGATAAACCGTAAAGAAAAATCATTTCCCCCACTCCCAGACGCAAAGTTCCCAAAATCGTCCGAACGATGTATTTGGCTTCAAGACCGGAAGTTTTTAAGAGTAAATCAAGCAAAAGATTTATTTTTTTCTCCTGGGAACCAAGGCCGCCGGTTTTGGCGATTTCAACCAATCTTTCAAAAACTTTTTCAATCCTCAAGCCGGCGCCTTTTTTATCTTTCCTTAAATTCTCAATTACCAAGCCGAGGTCGCCGGTTTTTTTAAATAAAAAATCCACCTTTTCGGTTTTTATATTTTCGGCTTTAACAATCGCCCTTATTACCATTTTTTGCGCCAAACCGATTTCCAAACCTTCATAAGGCGGACTGACTTCGCCTCGCAAAAGATAAGCGGAAATTCTCGCTTCTCCCGGCGAAATCTTCGGGAAAAAATCCGCCAAAACATCAATCATCGCTAAGCTGGACGCTGTTTTTTCCAAACGCGAGAAAATTTCAGCCAATTTTAAAAATTTGGTTTTGGACATTTATTTAATTTTAGCAAATTTTTCTGACTTTACCAACCGCAATTGTCAAGGGCGCAAATAAGCGACTTACGATGTCGTTCGGTTATAAAACTTGACAAATCGGTTTGGTTTGTTTTATATTTAACGCAGAACAAAACCTTAAAAAACAACGGTTTTACTGTTTATCAAGTAATTTAATAACGTTCCGCTTTGCGGGATTAAATATAAGGGAGGTGTGTGATGAAAAAATTGTTTTTGATTTTGATTTTGGCAGAATTGCTGGTAATGGTTGGTGCGTGTGCTCCGAATTTGGTGTCTTATCCACCGACAGCGATTAACCCGGTTATTGTTGAAAGATTGCAGAACTTTAAAATAAGTTCTCAAATGCCGAGCGAGGAATACGGCGTTGTATTTAAAAGCGTTGTAGAGCGCAACAAGAATGCCATTCTGGTTTACCAAGAAAAGCTTTTCCCGGTTTTTGAGAAGATGCATCAAAAATATCAGAAGAAAGATTACGAAGGGACAGACGCTCTTATCGCAAAAGCCAAGGGGTACAACGCGGAATGGTTTAATTCTTATTCGACCCTGAAAAGCGCTTATGAAAAACTAAGCGAAGCGAATAAGAATCTGAACAATTCTACAATTAAAGCCAAAACTGACCAATTTGTTGGTTTAGGCAAAAAGTTCGTAGAAGAGGTGCTTGATACTATAAATACTATTAGGGAATTTCTAGATATTATTGAGGGCTATGACAAGGCACGTGTTGAACGGAATCTGAGTTATCTAACCAAGGAAAACGAGCAAAGGTTTAACCAGCTGTCTCAGGCCCTTTATCAGTCTGGAGAAAGACTGAATAATGAAGAAAGAATTTTGCTGGAACTTACCATTGAATTGAACGAATTGCTAAGCAAAGGGGGTGGTTAGAATGAAAAAGCTGGTTTTTGTCGGATTTTTGGTTGGAATATTGTTGTGGTTGGCTGGCTGCGGCAGTACATACAGACAAATTGAAGTTGAATATCCAATCTCTCCCTACACAAAATACAAAGCGCTGAATCTTGAAGTCGTCAGTCCTGATAGCGTAGACAAAGAAGAACTGGAAAGTTTTAGGGAGTTGATAATTTTGGCGCTTCAGAAAAGAGGAATAAGCGTTGTAGACACAGATAATCCAAAACTGATTGTTGAGGTTTTAAATTTCAACAAAGACAGCAAGTTTCTTAGATATGCGCTTACCTTAACGATTGGAGGCCCTTTTACTCAGTACACCAGCAACACAATAGAGGTAAAAGTTTCAATAAAAGACAGAGAAAGGATTATTGAGTTAAAAGAGTTTCAAGAATACAAAGAGAAGATTAAAGACTGGGAAGATTTGAAAAAAACAGTCGCCAATCGTATTGCCGACGCAGTGTATTTTGCTAATTGATTTTACCCTGTTCTGTGATTTCAAAATTACAGAGCAGGGTTTTTTTATTCTTTTTTTATACTATAATTAGTGATATGAAGAAAAACATAGAAAATATAAGAGAACTGATTTCTTTTGTCTGGTATAATCAGTTTTCAGATTTTTATAGAAAGAAATATCAAGTCGCTGGTTTTGACGAAAAAGATGTTTTAAATCCGAAAAACTTTGATAAATTGCCATTTTTAACCCGTCAGGAATTAGAATCTGTTTCACCGGATGAACGGCTTTTTATTGACCCTCAAGAAGTTCAGTTTGTCGCTTACACCTCAGGCACCAGCAGCGGGAGGCCAATGATTACTTATTTTACCAGAGTTGATGATTATTATTTTGACCCAACTTTAAGTTTGGGAGTAAGACGATTATTAATTATTCATCCGCCCTTAAATAAACACTTCCACCTCACTTTTGTTCAACAGTGCATTCAATCCAAAAATAAATCTTTTCCGGTTTTCGCTGATTATCAAAATTTAGCCAATAGCGCAGTAATTGCCGCTGAAATTAGAGCAGACGCTGTTTATGCGACGCCAACTATTGCTTTAATGTTTGGGGAATTTTTAAGAAAATATTACGACCCTAAAAAAATCAAATTATTGGCATTGGGCTCGGAAACTTTAACTTCAACACACAGAAATCGGCTTAAAACAATCTATCCAAACGCTCAAATCGCCGACCTTTACGGTTCGGCGGAGATCGGTCAGTATATCTTTTATCCCTGTCCTAAAATTGTTGCCGAAGAAAAAAGTTGGTTTCATGTTCTTCAACCACCACTAATTAAGGCAGAAATTATTGAGGGCGAATTAGTAATTACTTATGCCAACAACAAAGCAATGCCATTAATTCGTTATCGGACTAGCGATTACTTTGAAATTGTCAGTAATAATTGCGGTTGCGGCATTAAAGGCCCGATTTTTGCCTGGTCTGGAAGAAAGGGCGTAGATAAAGTGAAGGTGGCTGGTGTAGAAATAAAAATTGAGGACGTAGAAAGGGTTTTTAATAAAATAAGTCATCTTACTGGTGACAAATACCAGCTTCATTTTTATGAAAGCCGCGACGAATCCGGTATTAAAATAGTTGTTGAAATTATAGAACCAGCCACTGTTTTGAAAATTTTGCCGCCGGAAAACGTCAAAGAAACGATAATTAATCATCTTATGAATAATTGGCATTTATCTTCTACGGCTAAATTGAAAGATGTTACTGATAGAGGTTTATTTTTGACGCCGGAAGTAAAATTCGTCAAAGAATTTTCTTTCAAAAGCGCTAAAACCAAACATTTAGTTAGCCACCTCAGTGAAAACAACTAATATTTACAACTTTTTTGAAAAATATTGGCTATTTTTGCCGTTTCTCTCAGCGATTTTATTGGTAGTTTCTTTTTACCCTTTTGATTTTTGGTTTTTGGGATTGATAGCCCTAGTCCCGCTTTTTTATTTTATTAATTTTTCAGACAAAACCCCTTTTTATAAAATTCTTGGGGCTGGTTTTTTTGTGGGCGCAATATTCTCTGCGATACTTTCATTTTTTACCCTTATTCAGTTTCATTGGTTGCCGGAAACCTATTTATTTACTTGGCTGGTGCGTTTGTTATTTGTTCCAGTAGTGATTATTGGCGGAGTTTTTGCCGGCACCGCTGTTGTTTTATACAGAAAACTTCGTTTAGATTCGCTCGTTGATGTTTTTATCGGAGCGGCAATTTGGGTAAGTATTGAATGGCTAATTTATAATATTTTTTCAGGCTTTCATTTTGGTTTGTTAGCTTATATTTTGCATAAGACGCCGTTGGTAAGATTGGCCAGTATTGGCAGCGTATTTTTTGTTTCTTTTTTGGTGGTTTTGTTTAATATTTTCATTACCTCAATACTGCTTTGGTCACGATATCACATATTATATCCTGAGGCTTATGAAAAGGACCGAAATAGACACCCTTCATATCATCCTTTTTTTCTTTCAACCATAAAAATAATTTTTATTTTTGCGCCGGTATTTTTGATTGTCGGCGCTATTTATGAAATTAATAATTTTTATTTGGATAATCAAAAGGGAGAGACCGATTTTGCGTCTTTCGCCGTTATCCAAATTCAAGACAGAAAAGGAGAGGGAGCCTTTGGAGTGTTTCAAAATGATAAATTTTCTTTTGAAAAATTAGAGAAATTAATCAAATCAGCAAATAGTTTTAAACCGGATTTTATTATTTACCCTTTTTCTCCCTTTAACGGCTTATTGTCTGAAAAAAAAGAAGCTCCGGTTTTTGACCGCGAGGCGATAGTTGGAAATTTTGAAAATTTCGGGAAATGGGCAGAAAGAAACGTTGATTCTAATAGTGTTTTTATTACCTGGAATAATGTCTTTCGCAATAATCAGCCGTATAACGAATATAATTTTTGGCAAGGCGGAAAACAAATCGCTTACTACCAAAAAAGAGCGCTTTTCCCTTTTATGGATTACACTCCTAATTTTGCGAAAAGAATAGGGCTTTACAGCACTCCTTTTGACGCCTCAGCCGGCTCAATAGACCAAAAAATTAATTTTGGCAACCTTAAAATCAGTAATCTGCTTTGTTCCGAGGTGGACAAATCAACACTGGCAAGAAAAGATTCTAAATGGGCGAATATATTACTAGCAATCGGTTCGGAAGCGATATTTACCGATAATATAGCTAGTAATTTTCACATTATAATTTCTCAATTTAGGGCCGCTGAAAATAACCGACCTCTTATAAGAGTCAACCGGCTGGGACCTTCGGCAATTATTGATAATAAAGGAAAAATATTAGCGAGATTAGATTATGGCAAAGAAGGGGTTCTTTTTAAGAAAATTGAATATGAAATAAGTCCCAAGCGCACTGTTTATAGTTATGTTGGCGACTGGGGATTTATGAGTGTGATTTGGATATTTTTAATTATTGTATTAGTTTTAAAATATTCAAAAAAACTTGAAAAACATTAAGCCAGTAGAGCTGATATGATTTTGATACTCAATACCAAAAGTTTTAATGAGGCTTTCTTCTTCTATTCTCGCCCGATAATGTAATAAGGGTAAAAGAACGGCAAAAGCTGAAATAAAACCAATCCAGTTAAAAAACACAAGCGAAGCTCCTAACCAAATAACAAATAATCCTAAATAAATAGGGTGCCGAATGTATTTATAAGGACCCTCTTTAATAAAAGGACGATTTACTGAGGTAATCGTTAATAAACTCCAGTTAGGACCAAGATAATATCTAGAAATAATTGAAAATATTAATCCGCCGGCCAGCAGGATAATTCCTGCCGCAAAAGCGGCCGGATAAAAAGAATTAGATAGGGCTGGAACGTCTTTTAACCCCCCTATTTCCTGCCATAAAAAAGCATAAAGGATAAAATGAAGGGCAATAACCCAGATTAGAGGTTTTTTGCTTTTAGGATCAGTAACACTGACATCTTGTGTTGGGAGGGTTTGGAACGAACCGCTTGTTTTTTTAAGTAAAAAAAACGACAGCCAATAGATTATCCAGGCGCCAAGAGTAATATACTTAGCCGCATTCATTGTTACGGCATTAATCCAAATCCCCTCCCATAAATACGAATGAGGTTGGACAAATTTTACAAAGAATTCGCCAAGCCAGTTAATTTGCATATTAATATATTAATTTAATTTTTGCAGCTGCGACTTTATAAGATGGAATTGCAACCGCTGAACTGAGGAGTTTCTAATTTTTCGGTACAGGTATCTGCTTCAACCACTCTGACTTTTTGGCTATCAGTCAAGCCTTTATTGACAACCGCTTGAATTTTTTGCCAAACCAATAAAGAAGCGGCTGCTAAGATACCGATCGCCAAAACCAATAATGAATTTTTTGCAGTATTAGTTTTCATAATTACTTTTAATTTTATTATAATCGACCTTTTTTATCTTGGGATTACTTCTCGTAGTCGAGGAGTAAAACCAACATTAACCGTGGCTTGATAAGATCTTGAGCCATCAAGACCAGAACAGGTTAAGGTATAGGTGGTGGTTTCAGGAGGTCTGACATCTTTGGTGCCAAAAACATTGCTAACTGAACCAATGCCCTGGTCGATTGAGCAGGTGTCAGCGTATTTACAAGACCAGGATAGAGTTGAAGACTGGGGTAGGATAATTGAGGTAGAATCTGCGGCAAAACTACATCGGGGAACTTGTATCACTGTTGCAGTGTGGTTATCTGAAGCGGAATTATTATTATCATCGGAGCAGATCAAAGTAAAATCATAAGTGCCGCGATTATTAATATTAGTTTCTGAGTAAATAGTTTCCGGGCCCTGAAGAGGTTTAGAGCCTGTCCAAATACTGGGACTGGAAGTAGCAGAACAGGAAGAAACATTTTGAGATGTCCAGTTAATATACAAAGAATCAGGAATTAAAACTTCAGTCGGACCGAAAAGATTAACTTGAGGACCGATAATATCAACAATTACTGTATCGCTGACGCCACTACAAGTAAGTGTGTAGAAAAACCGTCCTATATCTGAAACGCCTGAATACTGGACTGTTCCTTGAGGACCAATTTCTCCTTCTGCCCAAGTGGCGGTGCAGGCGCTAACATTGGTAGCTGACCACTTAAGAATATAGTCGGCTGGCGCTTGAAGAGCTATTGGGCCATCAGAATCATTTACTTTAACATCAACCTGAATTTCTCCGGTCACACCTTCGCCGCCCCCATCATCGTCACAGCCGCCCCAGAGAATATTAATAATACAGGTAAAATAATCAATAATAATAATAGTGGTGAAATCAGCGAAAAAATATAAAAGTATACTAGCCCTAGCTTGATTAACATAAAGGAAGGAAACTGTAATAATTAGAAAAACAGCTATGATTTTGTAAAATAATAAATCTTTTTTCATAAATTAAATTTTATAAACAGCATTTTAATAAATTTTTGATAAACGAAGAATAGTTTAATAAAGAAACCAGCCAGAAAAACACAAAAATTATCAGGATTTTCGGTTCAATGTATTTGCCGGCAAGAAAATGACGAGTAAAATAAGCCAATGCCAAAAGTCCGGCAGCCAAGACAATGCTTATTAAGGCTATTAAAACGCCGCGGCTTGAAAAATGCCAAACAAGAAATAATTTTAAAAGATTGATTGTTGTAGCGCTTGCCAGATTTAAAACCAAGGGAATTATTATCCAGCGTCGATACCTCCAAAATCCGTAGGAAAAGAAAAAGCCGAAAAAAGCAAAACTCAAGAAAACAAAGGGAAGATAGCTGACAACTTGATAGAATTTGTATAAAGCGACAAAAAAAGTCAAAATCGCTATTGCCAAAAGAACGATGCTGATAAAACGATAAATAATCAACAACCCAAGAGGCGGCTTTTTTATTATTTCCTGCGCCGATTCCATAAAATAATTATACTTGAAAAATTAAATTATTAGCAAGCCAAGTTATCCACAGCTATGATAATTTTACTGAAATTATTAAACCGTTGTCAATATCCAATAAATAACTATAGTATTTATCACTCTCTGTAACATAAATTAAGTAATCTTTCATAAAATCTTTATAATCAGAGGCGTTATCAGCGACGATAACGGCGTTGTTGTTTAAAAAGGGTTCAAATTGTTTAATATAAGAAAGGTAATTTTCCTTATCGGCGTCCAAAAAAACAAAATCAATTTTTTTATCCCAATCAGATAGAATATCGCATATTTTACCTTCCAACTGTTCAATATTTTCCGCGACTCCCGCTTTTTGAAAATATTTTTTAGCTATTTCTATTTTTGGTTTCGCCAGTTCAATAGTATAAACTTTCCCTCCGTAATGACGTGCGCCAGATGCCAGCCAAATAGTGGAATAACCGGCAGAAGTGCCGAGTTCCAAAATAAGCCTGGGTTGTTTAATTAATACGAACAACTTTAAAATTTCCGCTGATTGTCTGGGGATAGACCAAAGTCTTATTTCGTTATTCGGAGTCCATATTCCTTCATACTCTTTTGGTATTCCTTTAATGACAAAAGTTTTGTCTAATTCTTCAAGTTCTTTGGTAATTTTTTGAAAATTTTCTTCAAATTCGCTCATAAATTTAAAATATTATTAAGTTCGTTAAATAATTCATTCAATTTTTTTCCGTCAGTTGCCATTTTTTGAGCCGTCTCTTGAAGTTTTTCGGATAATTGGTTTAAATCGCCGATTCCTTTATAAGCCAGAATTCCATCTGCCGCTTTTGAGAAATTAAACTTTGTTGTATTTCTATTAGTAGTTGACCAGTTATTAAAAGAATTTTCTAATTCTAAAACTATCACGGTAAAGTTGTGGTGGCTCCCTGCAAATTCATTTTAAAAGCCCGGAAAATATTGTTTGATTCGCCGATTGATTTAATTTTCTGTGTATCATTGGAACTTATAAAATTAGTGTTATTGGACAATGATGGTTTGGGGTAATCAGGGTTTTTGAATTGTTTGTATAATTCCCATTCAATGCCGGTGTCAGCGGCAAATATCGCCTTGGCGGAATTTGTGACGTCCGAGGCGCCTCTCACTTTCAGAAACATCAAATAGCCGGCGATTGTTGAGGCGCCTAAAATACTGCCGCTCAAGACTAAAACCGTCAGTAACATAACTTGCCCTGACACTTTAAATTTTAAATTTTGGATTTTGGGTTTTGGATTTTTCATTATTAAGTATCCAGCATTCTTGCGCTGATAGTGGTTTGGATGTTGGTTGAAGTATTTTCAAAATATTTGCTCTTGCCGGTAACTGACAGAGTAATGGTAATGCGCGGCGGGAAACCGTCGCCGGGATTGTTCCCCAAAAGATTAATGTTAAAATTGATAACTTTTACGTTATCAGCCGTAATTTTTTTATAGGTTCTCTGAAGAAGGGCGTCCTCGGTTCCCCTCTCAATCGTCCCTTCATTAAGCCGGTAAAAAACCACTAAATTGTGAGAGTTAACGAACTGCAGTTCGGTCTCGGAAATTTTATTGAAATTATAACTGGTTCTTATCTCCCGAGCCATCTGTTCCAAAGTTAAAACAGCATTGTCATTGACCGCCATCAGTTCAGGGATTGCTCTTTGGGTCCGAAGCACTCTAATAAAACCGCCGGTGGCAATCCCTATTAAAACTATAAATAAAGTCATCGCCACCAAAAGCTCAACCAGAGTAAATCCTCTATTTTCTTTAAACTTTAAACTTGAAACTTGAAACATTTTATTATCGCCAGTTGAAAAAATGGTCTTCCAAATTAGCCTCAAATTGACCGCCGCCTCGGCTCGTCCATTTTACGATTGAATTAACTTTTATTTCTTCGGAACCGATGAGTTGAATGTTAATTACTCTTGTAAAAGTGGTAGGATTGCCAGTTTGATAACTATAACGGTTGTTGGCTGAATCAAATAAAATCAGTCTGCTTTGGTTAGGTTCTAAACCCATACTCAAATAATCCGCCTCAAAACTGCCGCTGATAAGCCCCTGATTCCATGGCTTATTCTGAATGACATTGGCGTCAATTAGATTTTTCGTTATTTCAATGCCTTCGGCCGCCAAATAATTACCGACAAATTGATTGCTGATCACCCGATTCAGACTAGTTGACCGGGAAAGAAGATTAAGGATGCCTAAAATTCCAACAATGGCAATGCTGATGCCGATCATTGATTCAATCAGAATATAACCTTTGTTAGTTTTAAATTTTTTCATTAAGTGCTAATCTGGCCAGCGCTATTTATTTTAATTGTGGCCGAGGTTCCGGACTTGATGACTTTTATGACAACGGTTGCCTCGTCTTGAGAAGGAGTGATTACAACAGAAGGGTCGGGAGGAATAAAAATTACATCTGAAAGAGTCAATGTATCAAACTTTAGAACCGGGTCTAATTGAAAAGCTTCATATATTTCGGCTCCCCCGGAATATCTTTTATCTGAAACTTGGCAATCACCAGCTAAATCTTTAAATATAAGAAAGGTGCTGGGCGCTTCAAAGTGGACGCCGTAACCGCAGGGAACGCCAGTCTTGCCAAAAGTAGCGACGCCTAAAGACTTGGCTTTAGAAAGGATACTAAGGATTTTAGCCTGTTCTCTGAAAAGAATTACTTGCTGCCCGCCGGAACGGATGTTAATAATCAAAATAGCGGAAATCAAGGATAAGGTGCCGATAATTACCAACATCTCAATAATAGTGAAACCCTTAGAATTAGAATTTAGAATATAGAATTTAGGATTTAGGATTTTCATAATATTTAACAAAATTTATGATATAGGATTTAGAGAGAAAAATTTTTATTTTTCCCTATATTCTATATTCTAAATCCTAAATTCTATTTCTACAACCCAAATAGCTTAAAGTATCCCCCGATAACTTGATAACCGAAAAAGAAAGTTAAGGCGGCGCCGATTGCCAAAAATGGCCCAAAGGGAATTGCGTCTTTCATCTTTTTCTTTTTTCTGATTAAAAAAACAATGCTTACCAGCGCCCCGATGATGAAAGCCAAAAATATAACCATTAAAATATCCGGCCAGCCGAAAATCAGGCCTAAGGCGGCAACAAGTTTGAAATCTCCCAGGCCCATTGCTTTGCCTCTGCTTAAAAGAATAATTACTCCAAAAATAGCCATACCCAATAAGGCAGCCACCGAATAATTTATCCAGATATTCTCTCTCAAACCGAAAATTACCGCGTAATGCCCCAGAAATGACTGTTGACCGTTGACTATTGACCATTGACCTGCGGATTTAATGATTAAAAGAATCAATCCCAAAATCCCCAATGTTAGATTTATTTGATTGGGAATAATTGAGTGACGTAAGTCTATGATTGAAAGCAGGAGTAAAAAAACAAAGACCAACAGCCAAATTAAAATAATTAGTAATTGGTAATTGGGCAATTGGGTAATTGTTAGAATTTTTATAGGCACTAATACAAAAATTAGGCCTGATAAAATTTCTACCAAAGGATACTGGAGAGAAATTTTATGACCGCAACTTCGACATTTACCTCTTTGAAGAAAAAAACTAAAAATTGGTATTAACTCATACCAAATTAATGTCTTAAAGCAAATCGGGCAGTGAGAGCGACCGTCTATAACTTTTTTATCTAAAAGCCTTCGGCCTGACTGATAACGGAGAGAAATTACATTAATAAAACTACCCACTGCCAAACCAAGAACAAAGAGAATGATATAGAGAAAATAATTCATAACCAAAATTCCGCGTTAATCCGCGTATCTCTCCGCGTCAATCCGCTTCTATAATAAATTAAAACTGAACGCAGTAGGTTGGATCAGCGCAGTCAATACTATAAAGGCTACCATCAGGGTCATCTTTAAGGGCCGGGTTGCCGCTATCTTCTAAGGCGGCGGCTAAAACATAATTTTGACCGTCACTAGCTACTCCATAACGATAAGTTTTAGCCGGATAAAGCGGGTCGTTGGAAACGGATGAAACGCCGATACCGGCATTGACCAAACTATTTGTTAAGCTTGCCCAAGTGTCTCCTCCGGCAAGAGCCGAGTATCTTTGATTTTTTGTGTAGTAAAGTTCCAAAGCGTTTTGAGTTTCGCGCAAATCGGCAATTCGACGGGCGTCCCGGCCGCGAGTCCTAAAAGCTCCCAAACCAACCAAAACTATCGAAGCCAAAAGCCCGATAATCGCCACCACGATTAAAATTTCAATCAATGTAAAACCTTGTTTTTTCACAGGATTTAGGATTTAGGATTTAGGAAATTTATTAATAACCCCTATATTCTAAATTCTATATTCTATATTCTCGTAATGTATTCGACCTTTTAGAATGCTTGAGCTAAATTATATATCGGAATCAAAATTGAAGCAAATAATAATCCTACAAACACGCCGATTATCGCCACTAAAATCGGTTGAATTAATTCCATTAAATTATCCAGTATATCATTAACTTCACGGGTATAAAAAGTTGAAATCCTTGATAAAATCTCGTCAAGCCGGCCGGTTCCTTCTCCAATCGCCACCATTTGCCCAACCAAAATCGGAAAATAATATTCGTTTTGAGATAAAAGATTGGATAGCAACTCTCCGCCACGAACCCCTTCGGCTATCTCATGTAAAATATCGCGGTAAATAACGTTTCCGATGGCGTGACCGGCAATTTCAATTGCCTGAGTTATTGGAATGCCGCCTTTTATCAGGACGCTTGTTGATTCGGCGAATCGAGCCACATACATTTTTTTGAATAAATTTCCAAAAATCGGTATTTTTATTATCACCTCATTAAGCACTATCCTGCCTTCATCGCTTTGAAGATAGTCAACCAATAAAAACAGCAAGAGTACGGATATTAAAATAATTGCCCACCACCACTGAATTATAAAATTGCCGCTGAACAAAAAAAATTGGGTAATTAACGGCAGAGTGACACCGGCTTCTTTAAAAACCGGCTCGATCTGGGGAAAAACCGTAATCAGCATTATGCCGGCAACCACTAAAAACAAAATAATCAAAATAATCGGATAAATCAGGGCGTTGCGGATTCGACTTCTCCACATCGTTTCTTTGTCTAAATAATCGGCTAAAAACATCATTGCTTCCTCTAAGCGACCGGTAATCTCGGCGGTGCGAATCATGTTAATATAAAATCCAGAAAAAATTTTCCCCTGGCGTTCCATGGCCTGCGATAAAGACAGGCCGGCGTCAACATCGGAAGAAACTCCAAAAATCGCTTCTTTTAAAATAGGCTTTCTTGTTTGTTGGTAAAGAGTCCGAAGGCTATTACCCAAAGGCATTTTCGATTCCATCAGGGTGGCGAATTGACGGGTAAAAATCATCAAATCAACTATTTTTACCCGATTAAAAAAGTTCAAAAACTTGTCATACCAGCGGGCTCTTTCCGCCTCTTCCAAACTCAAGATAAAAAGCTCATGCCCGGTTAAAACATTTAGGGCCGCTTCCCGATTAGCCGCGTCGACAAAGCCCGTCTGTAATTCTCCTTCTTGAGTTCTGGCGTTGTATTTAAACTTCAAATTAGGATTTAGGATTTAGGATTTAGGATTTAGGAAAATATTTAATGTTCCTAATCCTTTGCCCTAAATTCTATATTCTAAATTCTAACTCCTTTCTAATAGTATTCTTAGCTCTGATGGATTCAACGAATATAATTCAGCGTTTTCTAAAGAAATTGCTTTCTTTTTCACCAAATCGACCAGGGCGCGATTAAGAGTAAGCATTCCTTCCTGGACGCTTGTCTCAATGACCAAATCAATTTGGTAGGCCTTTCGCTCCCGAATCAGATTACGGATAGCTGGATTGGAAATCATTATTTCGCAGGCCGGGAGCCGACCGCCCTCAATCCGCGGAATTAAACGTTCAGAGACAATTCCAACCAAAGTGGCGGCTAA
>Ga0210009_1002145_pt1 | contig 15101 bp, 8 predicted proteins | sample CryGeyCG2114_065_FD_185457 | JGI IMG/M metagenome (GOLD analysis project Ga0210009, IMG submission 185457) | Groundwater microbial communities from aquifer - Crystal Geyser CG12_big_fil_rev_8/21/14_0.65 (SPAdes) (version 2) | ecosystem: Environmental > Aquatic > Deep subsurface > Groundwater ... | reverse complement strand
CCGGCGTAGTTGTGAAAAATCTCCGCGAACCATTGCGTATGGCTTGCGCCGACACTGATTTTATCAATGTTCGTAATGCCGGCGGGGTTCCAGTACAACGTATTTACATCGTTGGCAACTGCAACAAATGTTTCGCCCATGCTCATAGGTCTGGCTCCGGCGCTAATTTTAAGGAATTGCGCTGCCGCCGTTCCGACTTTTGAAAATCCCCCGCAATAACTGCTTATCGGAAGAGAAATGATCATTAATACTATTGCTAATCTTTTCATTACTTTTTCTCCAAAGGCTTGGGATTTATTATTTAATAACCAAGAATTTGCCAACCTTTTTCTGTCCGTCCGGCATTGAGACAACATACACATATAACCCGTACGCTATAAACTGATCGTTGTATGACCGCATATCCCAATATTCATAGCCTAAATTATTGCTATGATCTATATCGGCAACGTGGTCGCCTGCCATAGTAAAGATTGAAATTTTACATTGATTTGGTAAATGATTGAACATCAACTTTTTACCGAATTGTTCGGTCTCCCACACATTCGAAATAATGTAAGGATCGGGAACAACCCGGATCTTCTTCAGATCAACTTCATTCGTATTAGAATAAACACTTTTTTTTGTAGAAAATTCGTACGAAATTTCTTTTCTAAACGGTTTGTATGTAATGATGCTAAACTCATCACCTTGTGAGGGTGCAATTGCTTTTTTATGAACCGAATCGCCGTTGGCGTTTATGTAATTATCAGGAAAATTATTTGTGTTCAAGTACAGACCTTCATAGGTAGTGTCATGCGTTACCGGGTCAATTATCAGCTTTTCAAAAACAAGTACATCAGTATATTTTTCATAAAATCCCGAGCTTCCTGCGGTAAATCCTTTCCCGCCAGGAGCAAGATCCCAGCCCAAAGGACTGTAATAATTTTGTCTAAAATCTTCCGGCGCTTGTATCGCAAATTCAAACAGCCACGTATTATCACTTATATCAACCGGATTAGCCGGATCATTTATGATCTCAACTTTAAGGGGAATATGCTGTTTTGTACTTTGATTAGCATTGGTGAAGAAATCATACCACTGAGCTTCAAGTCCGCCGTTCAACGTTGTATCAACAGTAATTTTTATATCATCTACCGTATAAACTGTTTCAGGGATAATATCAAGGCGTCCCGCATATTTTGCTACCGGTCCGGTTCTCCAATCGAAGGTACAAGTATCTCCATTTACTTTTGTCCATCCAATTTTTGCAATGCCCGAAGGACTATTTTGTACCGTTAATCTAAAACCGTCAACAATCGGCAAGTTGTCGCCGGTTTCATCGGAAAAAAGATGATGATCGAGCAGCAAAGTTTTTTCACCCGTTGTTGGAGAAACGCGGTAGAGATTAAATCCGAGGACATAATTGGTTTTGTCGCCAACAACTTGTTTAGCGGAATCCACAAACGTAATGAGATAGTTGTTGTCGGTTATTGCAACAGAATTCACAATATCAACTTTAACAAGTCCTTGAGAAATTCCTCCAAGAGCAGGAATAGCTCCTTCGGTACCCGAAACGGGTGAATAATCCGGCGCTCTATAATTTTGAGCATCAACTCCCGGAATAGCGGAAACCGTGTTCTGCTGCAATAATGAGTGCCCAAGCGAAGATTGATATGACTGTTCTAAAGAATCAGCCAATTGATTCCCCTGATCGTAAGCGGTTACGCAATACCAATACTCAATACCGTTAATAAGATTTTCATCAACAAAGCTGTGTTTAATACCAACATCATCGCCAAGCGATTGATTATAAGCGGGATCAGAACCTTTAATTCCATCAATTAAATCGAAAATTTTTATAGGCTTATACCCGATTACATTTCCGTAATTGTCGGTGATCGGCGGTCCCCAGGTTTTACCAAGGTTATCACTTCTATAAATTTTGTAACCTTCAAAATCACTTTTACCGGTAAGAGCGTCTTTCGCTTTTTCAGCGTCGGAATCCCATGATATTTTTACTTTTTTATCTCCCGGCTGCACAACAACTTTAGGCATCGGAGGAGCACTTGAACCTTGAAAATTACGCGCATACATCTGCTGAACCATTTTGAAGTTTTTCATTAAATCTGAGGTATCGGGTTTGTCCGGAATTATCCCTGAATTTCCCATTATTAATGCGACCGAGGACTTCACGGTTTCACCCGGAGCGAGACTGAAAGGTCCGGTTGTTATGAAAAAATCAAGCGGAGCGCCTTCCGGAAAATATTTTTTCAGGCTGTCGGGATGCGTGGTATCCATTCTTCTATCCGCACCATGAAATATTGCATCGGGTATCGGAACAAAACTACTTGAGGGATCACTTGTAATTATAGGCCACATTTCTTCATCAATCTTTGGAGCCACTTCGCGGTTGAAAAAATGGAAATCCGTAACGCCCATATTTTTAGGGGTTTCAAGTATATTCAGCCCGATCATTCCCATAGCGCTCGGATCATTTGCCCAGGCGCCATCTTTAGTATTATTCACATCCCAGATGTAAACAAAGTCACCGTTCGCACCAGATTTACTTGGAAGAATATTTATTAAATCTTTATTATCGTAATCGGGTCTGAAGAGAGCGAAGTAACCGACGTAAACGCTGTCTAATTGTTTGCCGCTTTTATTGTGGATTGTAAAATCCCAAATAAGAAAATCTTCAGCGTACGGTCTTCCGTAAGAATACGCCGTTTCTTCAACTTCAATTCCAACTTTCCCTTTCGGGTTAAAATTTTCATTGTCGTCAAAAATGGAATAAATATCTCTATCGGAAACAAACTCGTTTGGAACTTCTTTTCCGTAATTTGTAGAAAGAGGATCAATATCAATTCTGAAATGTCCGGGCCAATGCCGTTTTTCGGGTGTGCTTATCCAGCTGCCAGATGGATCAAAATATCCTTCGGGCCATGTATCCTGATTATCGCTTGAAGCAAGAAATGGAGTTTCATCCGGCGGCGGAGTTTTAACATCGCCCGAAAATAATTTACCGCGCGAACCGTCCTTCGGGCTCCAATCCACTTTTTCTGATGGACCACCAACAACGGAAGTAATCACGTTTCCTTGAGTTGCAACTACTAAGCCTAATCCGAAGCTGTATTGCGTTTCATTATTTGCGGATGCGGGCCAATGAATCGCATTATTAAAGTATTCATGAAAACTTGAGAGAATTCCATAGTTACCAAGATAGTTTGCAACCTGTCCTTTATCCATTATACCCAAGCCGCGCTCGTTAGATGAATGCGTTTTTTGAAAACGGGCGATCTGTTCAGGTTTCAAATCGGAATGGCAGGAGTTGCAGTTCTGCTTTTGAGCAAAACTAGATACGGAAATAAAAAGAGATACAATTGTTGTAAGTGTAAAAACTTTTAGTAAATATTTTAGCATTTCATCGATCTCCGTTTACAAAATTAATTGAATACCGGCTTTAATAATTCGCGGCGGATCTAAATATGCCGGGTTATGATCTGCATCGGGAGAAGAACCAACTAATCCGGCTTGCCCGGTATCAAACGGTTTGCCGGTGCGTGAATAAACATAGCGGACATTTTCCGTGTCAAACAAATTTGTTACTTCAACAAAAACAGAAGTTGCAAAGTCGAAAATCCAGATTTTTTTCACCGCTCTAATATCAACGGTTGACGTCCAGGGTTTTCTAGCGGAGTTAACTTCAATTCTCACTGTCGGGTCAACATAAGGAGTATATGGCAGCCCGCTGCCTGCTTGAAAAAGAACGTTAAAATTAAAATCGGAGAGTGGTTTTATTCCGAAGAGTTCAGGTCCTTCATTTCGGGGAACATTGAAATTAACATTCACTGCTATGTCATGGCGTTGATCAAAATCTAAAAAATATTCTTGATGTGGAATTTCTTCTTTTGAAAATGCATCAATAAAACCGGCAAGCGGCTGCGAATTATTTCCTTTGGCAACCATAAAGGAATAATCTATCGAACCGGAAAAATAATTACTGTATCGTTTGTGAAGCGTTAGATCAATTCCTTTTACGCTTGCGTAATCGGAATTATAAAAGACTACATAATCCCGCGAAAGGTAACTGATTTGAAGAGTGGAAAGCAGGTCTGTAATGTCTTTGTACCAAGCAGACACATCGAGAGCCCAATCATCGTTCAATTTATATTTCAAGCCGGTTTCGTAAGCAACGGTTTTTTGCGCCTTAACTCCGGGATTTCCGACGAGAGGCATTGAAGTTGAAAGATCCTTCGCCTGGTTATAATAGAGAGAATTGTAATCCGGATTTTGGAAAAAATGTCCGTAAGAAAAATGAAGAACCGCGCGATCGGAAATGGGATGAGCTAACCCAATACGGGGACTCAACTGTGTTTTTGAGGTAATTTTTTCTTCATTCGACGGTATCCAATTATTGTTAGCATCGAAAGAACCAAAATGGCGGATATCGGGCCACATAGAAGCACGGGGATCGGCATAATCAAAGCGAAGTCCGAGATTAATAATTAAGTAATCGTATTCTATTTTATCCTGAGCATACGCCGCCAACTCAATTGGAGTGCGTTCATAGATATCTTTGTATTGCGCACCGGAAGGCCATGGTTCATCTTCTTCGTGAACGTTGATGCTGTGGCTCTTTAATTCAATTCCCGTCTTTAATTGATTATAATTATTTGCCTGGTAAGTAACATCAACTTTGCCGCTGTAAGTAACGGTTTTGTCGTCGGAATATTGTCCATCATCTCCACTGATAAAAAAGTAAACGCTTTTCCCGGTTTGTCCGCGCACATAATCTGCCGGTTGTTTATCACCGACTTGAACTTTCATCGTGTTTTCAAAACGGGAAACCTGAGCTGTATAAAATAAACTATTATTCAGAGTGTGGGTAACGGTTAAACCGAAGCGGGATGTATTCTTCAGCGAGTGAGCTTGATTTTCACTTAAATATTTCCATGCATGACTATAACCTTGAGATTGATTCTTCGTAAGTTGTCCAGACAATGAAAGCTTCAACATCGGAGTTGCTCTGTATGTAAGCTTAGTAAATCCGTCTCTCTCTAAATTGTATCCATGCGGTAAATAGCTGTCCTCATTTTTTACCCTGCCGGAAAGAAAGAAAGTGAGATCCGGAATAAAAGAAACCGGTCCATTCAAAGATAAATTTAACATTCCGTTAACGGGAATGTCAAGGTTTTGAGGTTTAAAATTAACTTTATCAAGTATGGTTTTATTCTCATATAGATAAGCATCTTCAACCCCGCTGAACGGATTGCTCATGCGATATGGAGATTGATTTATCATTGGAGAAGTATATTCAAACTTTCCCTTAAACGTTTCTCCTCCTTCTTTCGTTACAATATTCACGATGCTCGACATTGCATTTCCATATTCAGCGTTAAACGTTCCGCTAAGCACCACCATTTCCTGGATGGCGTCTTTGTTGACCATAGAATTAAACCCACCGTAAAGCGGATCCTCAACGTACATTCCATCAACCATATAAGCAATCTCTCCGGAACGTCCACCCCGCACATGGATATTGCCGTCAGCATCTGTCGTAAATCCAGCTTTGGTAGAAAGTAATTCCTGAAAATTTGCAACAGGCATATTAATAATCTCATCAGAACTAATAATAGATAATTTTGAGGTGACGTCTTTTTCGATGATCGGACGCTGACCAACAACCACGGTTTCGCCAAGGTCTATTGTAGTCGCTTCGATTGAAAAATCTACTTTAGTGGTTAAGTCAACAATCACTTGAATGTTGGTAATTTTATAAGTTTTGTAACCTACCATCGAGGCGACAAGATTATAGGTGCCTGGCCTAATATTTATGATGAAATATTTTCCATTTACATCACAAATGGCGCCAAGTGAGGTACCTTCAACAGAGATTGAACATCCGGGAATTGCTTCACCGGTGCTTTTGTCCTTTACAACTCCGGAAATTTTGCCGGTTGTTCCGGCAAAAATGTTTACTGAAGCGGTAAATAATAATAATGTTAAACCGAAAAAAAAGACCGAACTATTTCTAACGTATTTTCTCAAGGGGAATCCTCCCTTAAATACTAATTTGTAAATGTCATGTTGCAAAAAAAAATCAAAGATCTGTTACTTGAAACAACTAACTAACAATCCAAATAACAGACCTTTGCAAATTGAGTTAGAGCATTATTTCATTAAAATCATTTTCATTGTGTTCTTATAATTTCCGGAACTGAGAGAATAAAGATAAACGCCGGAAGGAACTGCGTTCCCGGAATTGTTTTTGCCGTTCCATGTTATGCTATGGTGTCCGGCAGATTGTTCTGTAGAAACTAAAGAAGCAACTTCCCTTCCCAATAAATCATAAACATTCAAAGAAACTAAACCGCTCGTAGGAAGGTTGTAATTTATTGTTGTGCTCGGATTGAAAGGATTCGGGTAATTTTGTTGTAAAATATATTCTACTGGAACCGGGGCATGATCTTCAACGGCAAGTGGAGCAAGCTGTGTAACTACGATATTATCAAAGTACGCCGCGAGTCCGGTTGCTCCTTGTTGGAAAGAATAGAGACCGAAACCGCCTGAATTGTTAACACCGTTTTTTCCATAACTGATGGGGCAGCCTGCCAATAATTGGTTGTCAAAATAAACCGAGAATGAAATGATAGTATCGGTAACCGTTCTAACTTCCAATTTCAATTTATGCCATCCATCTGTTGTTGGATAGAGACCAACGTTGTCGGTTCCTTTGAAATCTTTACTAAATAGAGGCATAAAAGTTGCCGGATCGGATTTTAGTCCGGAAAGATTTATTCGATTGCTGGCGTCAAAGTCTGCTCGGATTTTAAAAAAATCTTTTTTTGAACTATCGGCATAAACAACAAGCCCGGAGTAAGCTGAGAGAGATTGATTTACATAGCAATAAACATCAGCTTCGATGGAATAATCTTTTAAGGAAAGGTCTCCGGCAACAGCTACCGCAGAACCGGTATAAGTACCATCAATGTCTTGAAGCAAACCAACGTAGTTCCCGCCGGTGGCGAGAGCTTGGGGAGCGTTCGCCATTGGTTTGGCAACGAGTTTATCTTCGTTTTTATAATACGTTGCCCATGATGCGTCGGCAGAACCTGATTCAAAGTTCTCTGTGAAAATTACCGTTGAAGGAGGATCCAATGGTGCAAGTTGTGTAACTACGATGTTATCAAAATAAGCCGCGAGTCCGGTTGAAGTCATTTGAAAAGAATATAATCCAAAACCGCCGGCAACGTTTGCTCCGTCTTTTTCATAATAAATTGGGCATCCTGCTAATAACTGATTGTCAAAATAAACCCAGAAGCCTACGTTACTAGAAGAAACGGTTCTTGCTTCCAATTTCATTTTGTGCCAGCCATCAGTTGTAGGATAGAGACCAGCATTATCGGCTCCTTTGAAGTCTTTGCTAAACAAAGGCATAAAAGTTGCCGGATCCGATTTGAGACCGGAAAGATTTACACGATTGCTTGCATCAAAATCAGCACGAATTTTATAAAAATCTTTTTTAGAACTGTCTGCATAGACAACCAATCCAGAATATGCCGATCCCCCTGCATTATTTACATAGCAATAAACATCAGCTTCGATGGAATAATCTTTTAAGGAAAGGTCTCCGGCAACAGCTACCGCAGAACCGGTATAAGTACCATCAATGTCTTGAAGCAAACCAACGTAGTTCCCGCCGGTGGCGAGAGCTTGGGGAGCGTTCGCCATTGGTTTGGCAACGAGTTTATCTTCATTTTTATAATACGTTGCCCATGCTGCATCCGCTGAACCTGATTCAAAGTTCTCTGTGAAAATTACCGTTTGCGCGATAGTAACTTCCAAGCTCACGAAAACAAGAATTCCGAGAAAAGTAATTATTTTTTTCATAACACACCTCTTAGATTAATTAATGAATGTATTGATACTTCTTTTATTTGTCACAATTTAGGTTGTTTAAACGAAAAAGCAAATTTGTTGCATTATTATTGAACAAATCGGACAAAATCTTATTCAAGAGATATTTCGTCAAGAACTTAGAGAAAGAAAATCATCTTAAGAATACAAATGCGATAAGTGGCAAATAGTTGCGAAAAGTGGTAACAATAAATGACCTCTATTAAGCAATCTCGGCTAAACAAATTTCTCCTTTATTCTTGAAGCATACCTTCTGCTCATCAGCAATGGTTTCTCAAATCCATCTAAATAAACCTGGTACGAATTGGAAAATGAATTCTCTAATTTAATAACATAGTCCAAATTGACTATGGTTTCCCGGTGAATGCGGCAGAAGTGGTTTTCCGGCAGCCGGTGTTCCCATTCCTTCATTGTCTTTCGAGTAATCGAATGTTTTTTATCAATCGTATAAATGTATGAATAGTCTGCATCGGAAGTTATTGCCACAATTGTCTCTATTCTTAAAAAACGATAACGGTTATTCAGCATCAAGAAAATTACATCGTCATAATTTAAGCGGCGAAAGTTCGTTGTTTCTTTTTCGGTATCATGGGACAATTTCTTAATTGTATTCTGCATTCTTTCCGGACTAACAGGTTTCAGCAGATAATCGTGTGCGTTCACTTCAAATGCTCTGATGGCATATTTATCGAATGCAGTTACAAATACAAAATCCAATTCGAAATCAATTTTGTTTAGTAAATCAAATCCCGATTCACCTCGTAATTGAATGTCTAAGAATACAAGATTAGGGTGTAATTTATTAATTAGAAGTTCAGCCGAGCTAACATTGTTTGCTTCACCGATAATTTCTATCTCTTCAAATGTACGTAAAACATTGCGCAGATCAAGTCTGGCAAGTTTTTCATCATCTACAATAATTGCTTTGTACTTTTGCATCATGTTAAAATTTATCAATTCTTCTTTTAAGAGACAATTTCACTTCGACGGTTTCAGCATTTTTTATAACCTCAAAATAATGATGAGTCGGAGAAAAAATTTCAAGTCGTTTCTTAATATTCTCAAGTCCTTTCCCGGTGGAGTTTTTCACTCTCCTCTCAATCCAGGTGCCGGTATTAATGACACTTACAGATAAAATATTGTCTATCATCTTGGCGGAGATAGTAATTTTCAAAGGGATTGGACATGTTTGCATTCCATGTTTGATTGCATTTTCTACCAAGGGATGAATGAGAAAAATGGGGATTGGGCAAGTCTCTGCTGCAGGATCAATATTAAATTCCACCAAAAGTTCATCTTCAAATCTCACTTTTTCAAGATCCAGGTAATTCTTTATCACCTCAATTTCATTCAAGAGCGGAACTTCGTTATTATCATTTTCTATTAAGGTGTAGCGGAGGAATTCGGAAATCTTTGTGATAATTTCCTTTGCCTTAAGGTTGTCCTCAGAAATTAAAGCTCGTAAAGAACTTAAGGTATTAAAAAGAAAATGAGGGTTCAGCTGATATCTTAACATTTCATACTGGGCATTGTGAGCTAAGGCTAAAGCGTTATCCGTTTTCTCCTTTTGCGAAACCCATTCCATCCAAAATTTTATTCCAAAATACAACCCACTCCAACCGATAAAGACCACATTATTCCTAAAAACACCAACAACAACCGACCAGAAGGTGATATTTTTTAGTTCAATTTTAAGCGATTGAACGAATTCAAAAGTAACTATGGAAGCTCCTTCCCAAATTATGGAGCAAACGAAGGATGAAACAAAAATTATTATCGAAAGTGAGATGAAGGAGTATTTTAGAAAGTCTATTTTTCTAAGACTGAAACGCAGGAATATGGAAATCACAAAGCCTATCGCCCATGTTATTGTTTTGTTTAATAGGCTGTTAACCGTAAAATCAACAATCCCGCTAAAAACAAAGACATGCTGGAAATAAAATAATGTCCAGCCCGAAATTTGTAAAAACCAAAATGTTTTTTCTTTGTTAAAAGATAAATCTTTGATGAGAGCCGCCGGTTTATACATATAAATTTACTACTAAATTATCATTTATGATGAAATAAAACAATATGCGATTGCAGGAAGTAGAAACATAATTCTCTTCTAAATTAATATTTTATTTTGATGAAATACTTCAAATTGCGATTAGTGGCTTTTTCGTGCGACAAAAGGCGGTTGATGTTATTTCTTTAATGTTGAGCTTTTTCAGCTTAATCATAACCCCGGCGGAGATGGATTATGCGTTAGGGGAATCCATTGTTTGTGTTTATCTCAAGTTCTTAAGGATAGTTTGATTTTGCATTGTTTGAACTTCTCTTCAACCATAATATTGTCGTAGATTTAATGAGGAGATGGGTTCCCTATCAATAGGCTATCTGCTGCAGAGAGTTTTAACAAAGAAACCTTTTGAGAGTTTTTCCATTTCAATAAGTAATTGACTTATCATCTACAACTAAATTATTGTCTTTTCATTTTCGAAATCAAAGAAATGAAGTTTTTCCATATTGATTTTTAATTTTCTTAAGATTCCGGTTTGAGGAATATCACGCGACGGTATTCGTGAGATGAATTGAACGTTATCAATATTGAAATAGATGTGAGCTTCATTCCCCATCGGTTCAACAATTTCAAGCATGATTTCAAATTCGTGATAATTGTTTTTTAGCGATTCATCATTGATATCGTGGATATCTTCCGGTCTGATCCCAAGCCAGATTTTTTTATGCGTATACGGCTTTAAGAGATTCGATTGCTCTGAGTTAAAACGGATGATCAGTTTAGTTGAAAGCGATTCAAATCTTAATCCGGTAGAATCAGTAATTTTCCCTTCAATAAAATTCATCGCCGGGCTTCCGATAAATCCGGCAACAAACTTATTTGCCGGTGAGTTATACAAATTCATCGGCGTATCAAATTGCTGTACTATACCATCTTTCATTACAACTATTCTGTCCCCCATCGTCATCGCTTCTGTCTGATCATGAGTAACGTAGATCATCGTCGCATCAAGTTTATGGTGCAGTTTAGATATTTCCGTTCTCATCTGCACTCTTAATTTGGCATCGAGGTTACTTAACGGTTCGTCAAACAAAAAGACTTTTGGTTTACGAACAATCGCTCTGCCAACTGCAACTCTTTGTCTTTGCCCGCCTGATAGCGCTTTTGGTTTTCGATCAAGATATTCTTCTAAATCCAAAATCTTTGCAGCATCCGAAACTCTTTGCTTAATCTCTACCTTATTTAATTTTCTCAATTTTAAACCGAACGCCATATTATCAAATACAGTCATGTGAGGATATAAAGCATAATTTTGAAAGACCATCGCGATGTCACGATTTTTGGGAGGAACATCATTAATAAGTTTACCGTCAATGTAAATCTGACCTTCACTGATTTCTTCCAGACCCGCGATCATTCTAAGTGTGGTTGTTTTACCACAACCTGACGGTCCAACCAACACAACAAACTCTTTATCATTAATAGTTAAGGTAACATCGCTAACCACTTTTAATTTATTATCATAAATTTTGGATACACTTTTTAATTCAACAACTGCCATAACAAACTGCCTTTGATGCTTATTTAAATTTTATTGAATAATGATTTTTCTTTGAACCAGCAACATGCACTAACTTAATTTTATAAATATTCTCTTTTTTTGTTTCGGTAATTCCACTATCAAAATAATTTCCATTTATAGAAATGCTTTGATGTGCCATCGGGGATACAACTTGCAGATTGATTAAATGACCTTCAAAAGATTCGAGATCAAATTCAAGCGTCTTTGTTTTAACGTCGTAAGACGGGGACAAAACTAAAGCATTTGCCGAATTTAAGAAAGGAGTTTTCGCTTTGCCTAACTCCAAATTAATTCTGCTTACATTTAGAATATCATCCGGAATAACGGCTGAGGGCATTTCTTTTCCATCGAATAAAATTGAAGCTAATGCACTTCCCTTTCCTCTAACATCAACTATAACAGGAACTCCTTTGAGTGTAACTGTTAATTGTACTGAATCCATTTCTTCAGGAACAAACGGATTGAATGAGATATTCCATTCATTTTCTCTAAGTCCAAATAAATTATACAACGTATAAAAGTACCAGCCGCCAGCCCATAAGAACTGTGGCTTGTCTATCTTTCCATAAACAGCCGGGTTATTCTTATCACTTATCCGATATTCATACAATGCAGGCTGTCCATTCGGACTGCTCATTATTCCTTGCAGCGTCATAGTTTTTTTAATGAAATCAAAAGCATCTTTGTTAAATCCATTATTTATTAATGCGAGTGCATACCATGAATTTCCGTGAGGCCAGATTCCGCCGTTAGCATAATGGTATGGCTCACCGGCTTCGTTACCCGCAAATTTCATATAATCAATAAGTAGATGCAAATCCATTGGATACAAAGTATAGATTCCCAGTTTTTCATCTAATAACTTTTCTTTTGCAGTGCTTAACAGTTTCAAATTTTTATCGTCATCGAGCAAATTAAAGTGTGAAGCTAACAGAGAGCCCATATAAATATGACGGTCTTCTTTTCCATCTTCAAAATAACTAATCAAGTAGTTCAGTTTGTTATCCCAGAGTGTATCAACTAAATTTCTATTCATACGGTTTGCAAGATCTTCATTGAATTTTAATTCGGAAGAATTTTTGTGCAAGACCGCCGAAATAAAATTAAATTCTCTCAATGCACGAATTGCCAGGATAGTCATATATGCCCGCGGACCATAATTGCTGCCAATATCCCACCAGTCAGGTCTGAAAGAATACATCAAATCATCTTCACCTTTATTTTTCAAAGCGGTTTTTATACTTTGCTCGATATAAGGATAAAGCTGCTGTAAAAATTTGGTATCGCCCGAATGCCGCAGATAACGAGCACATAGAAGAGTGAACCAGAAGTGATTCCAGTTTTCTGTTCCGGCAAATTCTGTTTTATAGGTTGAGTCTTTCCAATAGTAAGCATGCGGGATCGTTTTGTCAGCGTCTGCTAAACTGATGATATACTTTAAATCATTTTTAACTCTTGCCAGATCGAAATTAACGGCAGCCAGATCAGTGAGCAGCGCATCGTGCGTAAAATAAAAATTGTATTCTGCTTGCGCAGGCATAGGAACAATCTGTCCGTTTAAATAATGTGCATTTGTTGCCAAAACTGCTTTTGACCAGCGTGAAGTAAAATCAATACCGCTATCTCCTGTAACGATTTCATTCTCATCTAAAGATTCTTTTAAGATGTAATTCTCATAAGCAGAGATTTCAGTTTGATAATTTTTTAATAAGAAATCTGTTTTCTCTTTCGCTTCTGAAATTAATGATGAGCCTACAATTTGAATAATTTTAATTGATGTTTTCGGAGCCAGCCGTTTTTTATAAATGAATGCTGCAACCGGCTCGTCCAATTTTTCTTCTTGAATTATTTTTCCCGGAAGCGGACTGTTAGTGTTAAACCACCAATCATCAAGGTTTTTATATTCATTCCCCTTTTCTTTTTTAGTAGTAAAGCTTGAAGGTTTTAAACCGGTATTCATTACAAATATTTGCGCATTACCCGTTTCTACAGAAGGATAATTCGCCCTAATGATTTCTCCTTCTACCTGATGTTCAGTGTACGCACTATCAATTATTTTATAAGTGTGACTCGTCCTTAGCGTTGTTTCTAATCTTGTGTAAACTTCATATTCTTTTTCGGTTTCAGATGTGTTAGTTATTTCATAAATGATAACCATCGCAGGTTCATTCTTGCAGAACTCGTAGGTGATTTTTATTTCACTGTCAGAATCATCTCCGCTGAAGGAAACAGAGTAAGGTGTTTGGGATACTTTATAAGTTTGATTTTTCAGAAATCGTTTTGGAGCATCTCCAACTTTCAATCCCACAGACATAACTCTATAATTTTCACGTTTCCAATAATCCTCGCTAATATCAATACTGTTTGCCACCGGGTAATAAAAGCTGATGCGATTCAACAGAGGGAAACTTTTGTGAATTTCAATCCCTACATAAGGACTGCCAACTTCAATTTGTCCAACTTCCTTTTCGCTTTTAATTGTAAGCAAATCTTTCTCTTGTCCTGCCATTCTAAATGGAATCAATAATAGTATTAATACAACGAGACTGATCTTGGAATACTTATAATTCATCGTAAAACTCTTTCATGCAAATTGAATTTTTCATTTGAGTAGTGTCATTTTTTTTGTCTCGGTAAATTTACCGGAGTTAAATTTTATAAAATAAATTCCTGAATTCATCGAATCACCGAAATCGTTTTTGCTATCCCAAATTATTGTATAGTAACCGGGTGATTTTTCTTCATCTAATAATGTTTTAATTTTTTGCCCCAGAATATTAAAAATTTGAATTTTCACATTCGATAGACTTGATATTTGAAATTCAATATTCGTTTGACCGTTAAAAGGATTAGGATAGTTTTGAGTTAATCCAAAATTCTTTGGCAGGCTAACTTCCTTTTCATCTTTAACATCGGTAATAAAATCGTACAAAGATTGGATACTGCTGTAAGGTAAAGCGTAATTGTAAATTCTAATATCATCCAAAACGCCTTTAAAATTATATTGAGTATTGCCGGGAAGCACTTGCCCGATCATTAAATCAATCGGCGTCGTCATTATCAATCCCGAAAGAGAAGTAAATGCATCTAATTCACCATTAATATAAATTTCATAATCATTACCATCGTAAAGTACAGTAACATTATAAAGATTATTTGGTTCTACCGTTAATAGTGTGAAAATGATAAATTAGGATATGGAAACAAAAGAATTATTTACGCGTTTATTACATCTCCCGGAAGAATGGGAAGTCTATGAAGTTCAATACGAAGATCTTCAGCAAAATATCCATTTGAAAATAAGATACTTGAAAAAAGAAGGGGTATGTAAAGGGACAGGTGAAATCTGTCCAATTTATGATTATCGCCCGGAAAGACAGTGGAGGCATCTGGACTTGATGGGCTACAAAACATATTTATACTGTTGTGTGCCGAGAGTAAAAAACAGTTCATGTGAAGTAAGCAGCGTTCCTGTTCCGTGGGCAAATGATGAAGAAAGACATACTCATGATTTTGAGAATTATGCAATCAAGTTATTACAAGCCACGCACAACCAAACCAAAGCAGGAGAATTACTTGCGGTAAGCTATGAAAAAATAAACCGGGTTATGAAGAATA
>Ga0210009_1002144_pt1 | contig 15102 bp, 12 predicted proteins | sample CryGeyCG2114_065_FD_185457 | JGI IMG/M metagenome (GOLD analysis project Ga0210009, IMG submission 185457) | Groundwater microbial communities from aquifer - Crystal Geyser CG12_big_fil_rev_8/21/14_0.65 (SPAdes) (version 2) | ecosystem: Environmental > Aquatic > Deep subsurface > Groundwater ... | reverse complement strand
CCAACGGAAACGGAATACAAGTATATGCTGCCAACCTGGATTTTCGAAGAGCGCCAATTAAAGTTTTTAGAGATACCCTTAATATAATACTCATTCTTTAGTGAATACATCAATTTTCCATCCATTGATGCTGTGGTTGAATGCAAATCAAAAGTGACTAATCCTTGGCTGCCCGTTTTAACATACGAAGAAGTAATAAATCTTCCTTAATGGGAATAAATTTAGTTGCGGAATCTATCAATGATTCCGCAGTTAAACTTTGCACGCCGTACACTTCGACTTGAATATCAAACTTTGATTTTATTTTCTTAACAAGCAAATCAAAATCACCGTCACCCGATGCAAGAACTATAACATCCGAAACAGCGGCATAATCAAGTACATCGATTGTTATTCCAACGTCCCAATCACCTTTAACAGAGCCGTCGCTCCGCTGAATGAATGGTTTTAATTTAATCTCGAAACCAAGATTTTTAAGCATCTGCTGAAAATTAAGCTGCTTCTCGTCACCGCGGTCAATAGCGTAAGCAATTGCTTTATTTAGTTTTCTCTGATTAGTCGCTTCATAAAGAAATTTTGTGTAATCAAAATGACGACTGTAAAACTGTTTAACAGTATAATAGATGTTTTGAACATCAACAAAGATGGAAACTTTATCCATAGCTTATATTCCTAAAATTATAATCGTGCACCGATCATATTTTCCGGAGCTAATAGTTGGTCTAGCTCTTCTTTTGTCAGTAGATTTTTTTCAAGGACTAATTCATAAACTCCACGGTTGGTCTCAAGCGCTTCTTTGGCAAGAGTTGTGGAGATTTCGTAACCGAGAACCGGATTAAGAGCAGTTACTATTCCGATGCTTCCTTCCACAAGATCGCGGCAGCGTTTTACATTAGCTGTGATTCCATCAATACATTTGTACTTCAATGTTGTCATACCGTTCTTAAGCATTTCAATCGATTCGAAAATGCTCTGAACAATTACAGGCTCCATAACGTTAAGTTGAAGTTGTCCGGCTTCTGCAGCTAATGTAACAGTTAAATCATTACCGATTACTTTAAAAGCAATTTGATTTACAACTTCGGGAATAACGGGATTCACTTTCCCCGGCATAATGGACGAGCCGGGCTGCATTGGCGGAAGATTAATTTCATTAAAGCCTGTGCGCGGTCCGGAGGAGAGCAATCGTAAATCATTACAAATTTTTGAAAGTTTAACAGCAAGTCTTTTCACCGCGGAAGAATACATTATAAATGCCCCGGTATCTTGTGTAGCTTCAACAAGATTTGCTGCAATGACGATGTCTAATTTTGTAATTTCTCTTAAGTGGATTATACATTTTTCACCATAACCGGGCTCTGCATTTATTCCGGTACCTATTGCAGTTGCGCCCATATTTACTTCAAGAAAAAGTTTTGAATTCTGTTCAAGCCGCTGAATTTCTTCGCCAAGCATTACAGCATAAGCTTCAAACTCCTGACCTAAAGTCATAGGCACTGCATCCTGAAGTTGCGTCCTTCCCATTTTAATAACGTTTGAAAACTCAACAGCTTTTTTTCGGAAGGATTCGATTAATGATATTAATACTTCAACAAGTTTTTTATTACTGTTTATCAAAGCGATTTTAACCGAAGTTGGATAAGCATCGTTTGTTGACTGTGAAAGATTTACATGATTATTCGGGTGGCAGTATTTATAATCTCCTTTTTCGTAACCAAGAATTTCAAGCGCGCGGTTTGCAATTACTTCGTTCGCATTCATGTTTGTTGAAGTTCCTGCACCGCCCTGGATCATATCAACCACAAAATGCCCATGATATTTTCCCGAAATAATTTCCTGACATGCCTGAATTATAGCATCTGTAATTGGTCTGGATAAAAGTCCCAAATCGCAATTTGCTTTTGCCGCTGCCATTTTAACTACTGCCAGCGCTTCAATTAGAATGGGATAAAACGAAAGCGCAACTCCGCTGATGTTAAAATTTTCGAGCGCTCGTAATGTTTGCACGCCGTAGTAAACTTCAAACGGAATTTTTCTGTCGCCAAGTAAATCATGTTCGTTTCTTGTTCTGCCGGATTGATACTGTGCAGCATGGTTTATTATCCTCGTGTTTGCAAACTGCATGCGTCTGAAAATTACTTTAGACATCCGGGAAAGAATCTTTAAAGATATTTGAGAATCTTCTTTTTCGAGTTGAAGAAATTTTTCTCGAGTTAAAATAAGAACAGTAGAATTTAACGTAGCTTTTGCCGAAGTAGAATGCGGCGAATCATCTATAAAAGCGCCCTCACCGAGAAAATCGAATTTGTTAAAAATTGTTAGACGTTTTTCTTCACCGAAGGGAGTGCTTTTGAATAGTTCAATTTCGCCTTCAACAAGTATGTACAAACTTTTTCGGGGATTATTTTCCGTAAATAAAAGCGTGTCTTTTTTATGAGTTTCAATTTCAAAGAAGTGTGAAAGTTTTTCTCTTTCGCCGTCATTCAAATCATGAAATAACTCAATATTTTTTAAGAAAATTGTTATCTGTTTATTATCCATTATAATTTACCATTATGAAAGTTATTGCTGTTGAAAAATTAAGTATTGCTGGTTGGTTTAACAAGAGGGAAAGTGAGAAAGAAAGAGAGTAAACGAGAAAGTGAGTAGAGGGAAAGACTAAAAAATTTTATGAGGATTTTGATATGGTGTTTACCGATTCACAATTTCAATTTAACCATGCGCTGATACAACTCGAAGCATCGAAATAGAAACTATTAAAATCGCTTTAGTCAAAAAAAGCGAAGCTACTTTACGGGAAAAAGTTTATATTTGCCCATTATTTTTAAAACAATTTGTAGATGATATGGGACGTATTTTTGAAACAAGAAAACACAGGATGTTTGCACGTTTTGCCAAAATGTCGCAAGCTTTTAATCGTGTTCGTAAAGAAATTGAAATAGCAGTTAAAGCCGGTGGTATTGATCCCAAAACCAATAGTAGGCTTCGTATGGCAATTCAAAACGCAAAGAGCGTTAACATGCCAAAGGATCGTATAGATGCGGCAATTAAGCGCGCTTCATCAAAAGATACTTCCGGATACAGCGAAATTAGTTATGAAGGTTATGGTCCTCATGGAGTTGCAATTATGGTTGAATGTGCAACTGATAATCCTAACAGATCAGTTGCAAATGTTCGTCATCTTTTCCGAAAATATGAAGGCAGTCTTGGCAGCTCCGGCACAATCTCTTTTATGTTTGAACATAAAGCTCTCTTTAAAATCGATCGCACACTCGTTGCCGATGCAGAAGAATTTGAACTTGATTTAATAGATTTCGGACTTGAAGAATTAACTGTAGAGGATGACTTTAGCTATATCTACACAAAATTTGAAGACTTTGGAATGATGCAGAAAGCTCTTGACGAAAAAAATATTGAAATTAACAGTTCGGAATTTCAATACATTCCTACTAATTATAAAGAATTGAGTGAAGAACAATACAACGAAGTAATTGTTTTGATTGATGCTCTCGAAGAAGATGATGATGTTCAATCGGTTTATCATAATGCAACTACTGCATAGCGCGGCAAGCCGCAAGTAAAAATGTATCCCGCTTGCGGGATAAAATTAAAAATTGGAAACACATAAATATTTTGACATAAAAAACAAAAATATTATTTCCATTACTATAGCGCGGCAAGCCGCAATCGATTTAAAATGAAAACTAATTCCCATAACAAAACCTTATCTATCCCGCAGGACGGGATTTCACTTCGTTCAATTTTATTAACCTTAGTAACCACATTTGCCATAGTAAAGACAACCTTATTCCCTTATTTGGGGAATAATAAGCTAATAAGGTTGTCCGAAGAAGGACTCTATGGAGAAAATGTTTATCTCTGCCTATGTTACTAAGGTTAATAAGGTAATTTATCGTTTTACATTTTCCTACAGATTTTAATTATTTCAATTTTTGAAAATAGCTCTATTTTATTGCTTACAAATGAGTTTATTCCGGATTTAAAATTTATGATTCTTCAAATTAATTGTATTTATTTTACTTATAACCGGACAGTAGAGATTTAAAATATTTTGACATAAAAAACAAAAATATTATTTCTAATACTATAATTATTCATCGCACTTTTAATTTACGCCGGTTGTTCGCCGGTGTTTTTTTTATTTAATCAGTTTAACCCAAAATCATAGTTAAAAAAACCTCCGTAATTTTTTTAGATTACGGAGGTTTTAAATTTTGCTCAGCGAGTTTATTGCCAGCTATAAGCTCAACTTATTTTAATTTGAAAGATGTTGTCATTTCCTGTGTAATTGGAATAATCATGTTCTGCTGCCCCGTGCCGGCGAGTGTCATCTGCAATTCAACTTTTTGTACTAGTCCATTCAGCACACCTTTTTCGTAATTGAAATACGCAGTGCCGGTTGATTTACCGGATCCCTCGGCAACATAATCAAAGCCCTGCATACTTCCGCTACCCTCGATATTCATATCGGAAGAAGACTCAACTGTTAAACATTCACATCCGTTATAGTCACCCATACCAACAAGTTTATACGTTGTTAATCCGCTGTTAATAAAAACACCGCCTGCATTCTCGATCGAATCGGATTTTGAAACAGTCCAGGTGTCACCAATGTTGATTTCATTATCGGGTAAATCAAGAAGGTTTATCGTCTCACGATTTATTTGGCTGCCAGTCATAAAATTTCCTGAAACTGAATCAATAACCTCGCGTTTAACTATCTTGCCTTTAGGAGAAAGTTCAAGTTTTATTCTTTTACCGACCATATCCTGCAAAACGATAGTTGTGTCACCCATAGGGCTGGTAGTGTTGACAGTTGCGGAGTCAAGAGAAAAAGTAAACATTAAATTTCCATTCTCATTTTTTCCAATGCTCTCCATTTTTGCTACACTCTTCATCGTGCTGTTAAAAGTCATTTCCTGTCCCATAACTTCCTGCGTCATTTTATTTTCCACAGTAATGTTATAGATGTAATCTTTATTAGCCTCATAATTGTAATTGAGGTTATATGTTTGCGCGGATGCAGAAATAGCAGCAAAAAATAATGCTGCTGTTAATAGTCCGGGTCTCAACAGATTTTTCATAGTTTTACTCATTTCTATTTTTTAGTTACAGAATATTTTTGATTATCGTTTGAAATTCGCCAGGCGGTTCTAAATGCAAGTCGGGCAGTTCTTACAGCTTTTGCATAATTGATTCTATCAGGATTGTCACCCACTTTATGATAATCCGGATGCATACCCGAAAAATAAAACAAAGCCGGGATGTTTTTCTTTAAAAAGTTTGCGTGGTCGCTTCCGCCAAGCCCGGTATTATTTGGGTAAAGAAGTGTGAAACCTATTTGTTCATTTTCTTCTTCATTAATAAGTTTTAGATCGGGGCTTCTATCGGCTGCTTCTATGAAAATTGAATCGGTACTGTTTCGTCCAATCATGTCCAGATTTAACATAGCAACTGTTTTATCTAACGGCAAGAGTGGATTTTCAACATAATATTTTGATCCAAATAATCCTTTCTCTTCACCTGCAAATGCAATAAATAAAATACTTCGTTTTGGCTTCTGATTCATTTTGCTGAATGCGGCTGCAATGCTCATCATGCCGCTTGTTCCCGAAGCGTTATCATCAGCGCCGTTGAAGATATAGTCTTCATCTTCATTATGATTTTTAATAAAGCCAACGTGATCGTAATGAGCTCCAATAACAAGTACCTCATCTTTTAATTTTGGATCGCTTCCCTCCAAGAGTCCAACAACATTTTGGGTTGAGTGATCAACAAATTCAGTTTCTGTTTTAAGAGAAAAGGAGAAATCCTTAAACTCGAATGAAGCCGGTTTAAGATTTTTGTCTATACCAATTTGAATATCTTTTAATTTATCAACGCTTCCAAATAAATCGGCGATTACTTCTTCGCCTACTTGAACTACAGGCACTTTTTCTTTTTCATCAATGAGCAGAGAAAGCGGAAGTGCGTCTTGTGGGATTAATTTTGATAGTGAAGGCCACGGAAATCCACGCGGCGTTAATATTTTATGATTTAAAGGATCTTGAGCAATTAAAACTCCAGCAGCGCCTTTACTAATTGCGATTTTTACTTTCTCCGAAACCTTAGAGTATTCGGTAGCTTTTTTCCCTTCAAATTTGCTTTCCGGATCTTCTTCACCTGGTTCATGTCGCATTACAAAAACTATTTTTCCTTTTACGTCTATACCTTCATAATCGTTGTAATTATATTCCGGCGCGTCAATTCCATAACCTGCAAAAACCACAGGCGCGTTTGCTTCTTTGTTAGCAGTCATTTCAAAAGGAGTGAAATCATTTTTAATTTTATATTTTTTTTCTTTTCCTTTGATCATAGCATTTAAATGATTCTCTTTGCCAAGGCTGATCTTTCCTAACTTTACAGTTTGGAAATAGCTGCCGTTAATTGATTTGAGCCCATATTTTTTAAATTCATTTGAGATATACACAGCAGCCGAATCAAGTCCGGGGCTTGGTGTATCTCTTCCCATCAAAGAATCAGATGCGAGATAAAAAATATATTTTTGAAGGAGAGCTTCGTTGATAGCTTCCTCACCAATTTGCAGTTCATTTGATGAACAACCAATTAAGAAAAGGATTGGGAAAATTATATACAATACCAGTTTTTTGTTCATTGGACTTTCCGCTTATATTTACTGGCGTAACTTAATGAGAATTTAGTTTTTTTGCCAACAATTTATTATTAATGGTAAAAGTTTTTTTTTCAAAAAACTGACGAAAATATTAAACGTTGATGTTTAATAATAAAATGAACCGCATTTTATTTTTTAACAAATGTATTCATGTTCATTTCTTAATGATTGACTTTTTCCCTTCTGATAAATGAACTAAATTGAAATAAAAAATTCGCAGGTTTTTTAGTATTTATGATTCTCACACCAAAACATCAAAAAATGCTTGATGATCTTCTTGATGCGTGCAGGAAACATCTTCCTGCAGTTAACGAAGATCTCATTACAAAAGCATTTAAATTTGCTCTCGAAGCACATAAAAATGATTTGCGCGCCTCCGGAGAACCATATTTTTCTCACCCGTATGATGTTTCGTTAATCGTTGCACGCGAGTTTCCGCTTGATGATATCACTGTAGTATCGTCTTTGTTGCACGATGTTGTGGAAGATACAGACTTTAATCTTGAACTTCTTACAAGAGAATTTGGAAACGAGATTGCCGAAATTGTTGACGGGGTTACAAAAATAAGCGGCCTCTTTAGAGGACAGGAAATAACTCAGGCAGAAAACTATCGGAAAATGTTACTTTCTATGGTGCGCGATGTGCGGGTGATACTCGTTAAATTTGCCGATCGCCTCCACAATATGCGTACATTAGAGTTTGTTAATCCTGAAAAACAGAGAAGGATAGCAAGTGAAACGCTCGATATTTACGCACCATTTGCAAATAGATTTGGTTTGGGAAGAGTTAAATGGGAGTTAGAGGATCTTTCTTTCAAGTACTTGAATAAAGAAGCTTACGAAGAAATCGCAAAGAAGATCAAGAGCAAAAGGAAAGAGCGGGAATCGTACATAAAAAAATTCACAGAACCGATTATTGAAAAATTGAAAGAATATTCTCTGAATTTTGATATCAGCGGGCGACCAAAACATCTTTACAGTATTTATAGAAAGATGGTTAGGCGGAACAAACCTTTTGAAGAGATATATGATTTATTTGCAATTCGAATTATTCTTGATACTCCAAACTCGAATGATTGTTTTACGACTCTTGGTATTGTAAACCAGATGTATATGCCTGTGGCGGATCGGTTCAAAGATTATATTTCTATTCCTAAAACAAATAATTACCAATCGATACACACCACCGTTGTTGGTCCTGAGGGTAGACTTGTAGAAGTTCAGATACGTACACAAAAAATGCACGAAGTCGCAGAAAAAGGTGTGGCAGCACATTGGAAGTACAAGGAAAATAAGACCACCTCCGAAAAAGATATGGAAGGCTGGGTCAATTGGATTCGGGATATTTTTGAGAACGCTTCTAAAGAAGATGGGAGAAAAGATTTACTTGAAAGTTTTAAGCTAAACCTATATAATGACGAGATTTACATCTTTACACCCAAAGGAGATTTAAGGCGTCTTCCATTAAACTCTACACCGGTTGATTATGCTTTTGATATACATAGCAAAGTTGGATATCACTGTATAGGAGCAAAGGTAAATGGCAAAATAGTTCCGCTTGACACCATGCTCCACAGCGGCGATCAAGTAGAAATTATAACTTCTAAGAATCAACATCCAAATAAAAACTGGATCAAGTTTGTAGTTTCGCATAAAGCTAAATCGGAAATTCGCAAGTGGCTTAATAAAGAAGAAGAAGATATGATCAACAGCGGCAGGGAACTCTGGGAGAAGAAAATCAAAAAACTAAAACTCTCCTTCAACATTCAGGATGTATTTAAACTTGCATTGAGTTTGAAATATGAAAATCAAAAATATTTTTATAGAGCAATCGCCGAGGGAAAAGTAAATCTTGACGAAGTATTAAGCGCCACTAAAGATAAAGATAAAAAAGACAGAGAAGGTTCGGTCCTCGAGTTTGAAAATTTTGCTAACATTGCCCGAAACGATATTGGCGGTGTTCTTGTTGAAGGGAAAGTTGACGGTATATTATACTCCTACGCAAAGTGCTGTAATCCTATTCCGGGTGATCCGGTTGTAGGTTATATCACAATAGGCGAGGGTATAAAAATTCATAGAAAGACTTGCAATAATTTGTTAAGAATGTCGAATAAAGAAGGAAGCAAACTTATTGCAGTTAACTGGCCCGGAAGCGATAGCTCATATTTTGTTTCAGGCGTAACTGTAATGGGTGAAGATTCTCCGGGAATCTTAAATGAAATATCCCATACGATTGTGGCATATCAAAACACAAATATAAAATCAATCAACATTAATACAATCAATTCTACCTTTGAAGGCAGCGTTACTCTTTATGTGAAAGATATTGAACACTTGAACCGCATTATTGATCGATTAAAAAAAGTTAAAGGTGTTTTTTCTGTTGAAAGATTTGAGAGTAATTGATGGAAGTTACTCCACAATTCAAAAGAATTTTGTCTATCGACTTCGGTTTAAAGAGGATCGGGTTAGCTTTAACCGATCCACTCAAAACTTTTGCTTATCCATTTGAAACAATAAGCAATGATAAAAATTTTTGGGTAAATTTATCTAAAGTAATTCAAGCACAAGAAATTGAAAAGATTGTTTTAGGTTACCCGACTAAAGAAGATGGCAGTGATTCTCACATAACTAAAAACGTTTTGAGTTTCAAATCAACACTCGAAAAGAAGTTTCAATTAGAAGTAATTTTATGGGATGAAAGGTATTCGTCGTCTATTGCTCAGGAAATAATAATGCAAACGGTTAATAAAAAATCAAGACGAAGAGAAAAGGGTTTAGTTGACAGGGGCGCCGCCGCAGTAATTTTGCAGGAATATTTAGATTCTTTATTAAATTAATTGACTTTGATTAATTCCCAAACTATTTTTCGATCGGGAGCATTTGCTCCGAATTTCAATTATCGGAGAAAAGAAATGAATAATGCAATTGGTTTGATTGAAACTAAAGGATTTACGGCATCAATTGAAGCAGCCGACGTAATGTTAAAAACTGCAGATGTTGCACTTGCCGGCAAAGAAAAACTTTCAGGAGATTTTGTTACAATTATTATTTCGGGAGAATTGGAGCAAGTTCGTAAAGCTGTGCATTTTGGAGCAGCAGCGGCACTACGGGTTGGAGAATTAATAGCTGCCCATGTAATTGTGGATCCACATAAAGACTTAAATGCGATTCTTCCCCCTCTATTGAATAAAGCTGATTCTTTAATAATTACAGAAGACAAAATTCCGGAAATAAAACCGACAGAAAGTCTTCCCCCGAAAACCCTTGTGAATACTGTAAATTATGAATTATCACATGCCGGGGAAAACAAACCGGTTGAAAAAAAAGAAGAAGTTGAAGCAGCCAAAGCGAAGCCGACAAAAATTATCAGGAAAGAAAAATTTTCTGTTGGGGAAAAAGTTGAGTTCAAAAAACCGCAACCTCGAACTGCGACAAAGCAGGAGAAAGTTAAAATCAATTCTCAAAAAGAGACTGAAGTAATTGCTACAGATCAAACTGAAGAAATTGAAACTAAAGAAACCGAAATTATAGATACTACTCAGATTGCCGAACCTGCAGTTGAAAAACGAAAGAAACAAAATAAATCAAAAGTAAAGGGGAATAGTAATTTATCATTATTTGATAATGTATATGGCAATGATACAATCTCCCGCTTAAGAAGACAGGCGCTTGGTCTTGAGATTTTGTCGGATGATTCCGAAGAAGAAGTTAACCGGTTAACGAATTTTGAGGAAAAACCGGAGAGAAAAAAAGTTAATAAAAAAGTGAGATTAGAAAAAAGTGAAAGTGTCGAAGCGTTGTCAACTTTAAATGTTCATCAGTTAAGAAGAGCTGCACGCGATGTGAAAGAATTTCCAATTAAAGGGAGACAAATTTCGAAAGCAAACAGAGATACACTATTAGATTATTTTAGAGAATTGCACATTGAATAGATCAGATAACCTTCGATCTCCATTCTCAATTAAAATAGCATTATATTTGTAAGCATGAGAAAAAACTTACATATCATAATTGCTGCTTTGGTCTTTTCTGTTCTGTTGTGGGGTTCCATATCTCTTTCAAACGACTATTATGCTACAGTCAACATACCTCTCAAACTCGTAAATTTCTCTGAAGGTTATACGTCAGGGACAAGAATTCCTGAAAATATTTTGGTTAAACTTAAAGGGCAGGGCTGGAAGCTTTTATCCATAAATCTCGGCTCGGAGCCGGAATATAAGGTTTCCGTTAGTCCCGACAGCGGGAAACAATTTGTAAATCTTTATAATTATCTTGTTGATAACCAATGGCTTTCTTCAGATATAGAAATTATTGATCTTAAGCCTGATACTCTGTCTTTCGTGGTAGAAAAAATAATTACAAAGAAAATAAAGATTGAACCGAACCTTGATCTCACTTTTAAGCCGGGATATGGGCTTGCAAGCAAGGTAAAGTTTTCACCCGATTCAGTTACTGTTTACGGACCTGTAAGTAAATTAAGAAGTTTATCATTCATTAAAATTCAAGAAATAAAATTAGAATCGTTGGATGAAAAAATAGAAGAAATACTTCCGCTCGAAGAAATTCGGGGAGTTAGTTATGCTGATAAAAATGTTCGTTTAAGTTTGGATGTACAAAAAATAGTTGATAAAGAATTTGTTGACTTAAATGTTGAAGTTATTGATGTTCCGCGTGACCGTAAAGTATTGCTTTTGCCGAATAAAGTTGCGGTTGGAATTCGTGGCGGAATAGATATTATTGGGAAACTCAAAAATGAAGATTTCGAAGCATCCGTTCATTATCGGGATGTTGTGCTCGATAGTATAGGAAGCGTTTCTCCTTTCATACTTCTGCCCAAGAATTCTAAATTATTGTATGTAAAGCCGGACCGATTGCGCTATGTAATTAAAAAATTTAATTAAAATTTGAATAAAGATTTGAATAAGTTATTTTCACCTACCTTTTTTAACAATTAAATTTTCTTACACATGTTTATTACTTTTGAAGGAATAGATTTTTGCGGAAAATCTACTCAGGTTGAACTTCTAAAAAAATACCTTGAGCAGAACGATCACAAAATCGTTATTATCCGTGAACCAGGAGGAACAGAAATATCCGAAAAAGTTCGTGATATTTTGTTAGATAAAAAAAATAATATGATGTTCATTGAAACAGAAATTCTCCTATTTGCAGCAAGCCGCTCGCAGCTCGTACGGGAGAAGATTCGTCCTTTTCTAAACGAAAATTATTATGTAATTTCGGATCGGTTTCATGACTCCACTACCGCCTACCAGGGTTACGGCAGAGGATTGCCCGTGGAAATTGTAAATAATATTCACAATCTATCCATCGGTGAAACAATTCCCGACATTACTTTTTTTATTGATATTCCAGTTGAAGAAGCAGAAAGAAGGAAAGCTGCTCAGGGAAGTAGAAGTTTAGATAGAATTGAAGTTTCTGCAAATAATTTTTATGAAAAAGTAAGACATGGTTATTTAGAAATTGCTGCCAGGCAGAAAAGATTTAAAGTTATCAACGGTATGATGAGCATCGAAGAGATACATAAACAAATATTAAATGAAATCAGTTTATTACAGAAAAAGGAATTGAATTAATGTTAAAAAGATGGAAAAGATATTTATCCGGGTTGTTGGTTATAATTATTTTTGCAGGGTTCTTCCCCGGACAGGATGATTTGTATTTCCAAATTTCAAAGAATATAGATTTATTCGGAAGAGTTTATAAAGAAATTTCTTTCAGTTATGTTGATGAAGTGGACCCCGAACAGTTTATGCGTGCCGGTATAGAAGGAATGTTATCATCACTTGATCCTTACACAGTTTTTATTGATGAAAATAAACAGAACGAAATTGACTTGATTACTAACGGCAAATACGGTGGCGTTGGTATTTCCATCGGAGTGCGCGGTGATGACGTAACCATTATTGAAATATTGGACGGTTATTCGGCACAAAAACAAGGATTGCACGTTGGTGATGTTTTAATTGAAGCTTCCGGCAAAAAAGTTACAGCAAAAAATGTAGATGTTATTTCTACGCTCGTTAAAGGTGAACCGGGTACAACTGTAGAGGTTAAAATAACTCGTAACGAAGGAATTGATACTCTATCTTTTAACCTTATTCGTGAAGAAGTGATAATTAAAAATATCACCTATGCTGGATTTTATCCGGAAGAGGGAAATAATGTTTACATCAAACTCTCAAATTTTAGCAGAACCGCTGCCGATGAATTAAAAAATGATTTAAAAAAATTAAAATCTCAAAAAGAAATTAAATCAATCGTTTTAGACCTGCGGGGAAATCCAGGCGGACTGCTTGATATTGCGGTTGATATTTGCGATAAATTTTTACCTAAAGATCAACTTATCGTTACTACTAAAGGTCGCGATGCTGCAAGTATAAAAAGTTATTTCGCGCAACAAGAGCCAATGGTCGGAGATGCAAAACTTGTCGTTCTCGTTAATGAAGGTTCGGCTTCCGCTTCCGAAATTGTTGCCGGCGCTCTACAAGATCATGATCGAGGAATAATTCTAGGCAGCAAAACTTTTGGCAAGGGATTGGTTCAGACAATTTCGCCTCTGACTTATAATACTTCATTAAAAATTACAACTGCAAAGTATTATACTCCAAGCGGAAGGTGTATCCAAAAGATTGATTACTCCCACGATAATAACGTTATTGTTCACTCAGATTCATTAAGCACAGCGCGGTTTTTTACAGATCATAAAAGAAATGTTTACGGAAGCGGAGGAATTACACCCGACACAATTGTCAATTTTAAAATTGAAGGGAACGTAACTAAGGCAATTCTTGCAAAAGGGTTAGTCTTCCAATTTGCGGATAATTATTTTACGAGCAACCAAAACAAAAAATTCAATGCATTATTGAATGAGGAATTGTTTTCTGATTTTACTGTGTTCCTAAAAGAGAAAAAATTTGAATTTAAGTCAGAAGCCGAAATTGAAATAGATAAACTCATAAAACAGGCAGCTGAAAACAAGCTTGAGAAAACGATACAGGAAAGTCTTCTAAAAATTAACGCTGAATTTAAAAAGATTGAAGACAGCGGACTCAAAATCTATCATAAAGAAATATTGAGGGAAATAAGAACGGAACTCGCTTCGAGATATATTGGAAGCAGAGGGAAAATTGAAGAATTTCTAAAATTCGATCCGCAATTTCAAACCGCTTTAAATCTGATTAAAGAGGAAGCGGCATATAACAAAATTTTAAACAATAATTGAACGAAATAATTTTATTAGTTGTTTTTCTCGCGGTTGGATTTTTCGCTGGTATATTTGTGGGGATGCTTGGCATTGGCGGCGGCGTACTTTTTGTCCCCTTGCTATACATTCTACTTCCGTTTACTAATATCGATCAATCGAATTTAACCTACATCGTGCTTGGCACTTCTGTTTTTGCTGGAAGTTTGGCTTCACTGTCCGCGGGTAGCAGACAACTTTTTCTAAAAAATGTGAATGTAAAAAAAGCGGCGCTTCTCGCTCTCGGCAGTGTGATCAGCTCAGCTATCACTCCCATGTTTGTGGTTACAGTAGATCCAATTTATCTAAAAACAATATTCGCAGTTGTTTTTTGTCTGATTGCTGGAAAAATGTTGTTTGAAAATAAAAGCGGAAATGATGAAGTTAAATCATTCAAGTTAAAAAATTCTTACTTGTTTTTATTTGGACTTGGGATTGGTATGTTGGCTGCATTTTCAGGCATTGGCGGGGGAGTGCTTTACGTTCCTATTTTGTTTTATCTTTATTCAACCGAATTAAAACGAGCTGTGGGAACATCATCCGTAGTTGTCGCTTTTACGATGATCTCATCAACGATTGCATTTGCATCGCAGCAACCAGTTGGGGAAATTGTATCCGGGCAGTATGGTTACATATATCTCAATGCTGGTCTGCCGCTCGGTGTTGGCAGCGCTTTTGGAGCTTTGTTCGGAATAAAATTAGTTACAAATTCTTCCGCAAAAACAATCAAAAAAATATTTGCTGCTTTGTTGTTTCTTGTGGTGTTAAAAATTATTTTTGACTTATGAAAAAAGAAACTGTAATAATTAAGAAAAATCCGATATTCCAACGTTGCCCATCTTGTAAAGAACCTAATGTTTTACACAGATCGAGGATTAGGAACATGCGTGAGGGGTTTATAAAAACTTTTACGTTTTATAAACTTTATAGATGTAAAAAATGCGGTTGGCGCGGATATCTTTCCACTCTTACCTTGACAGTCCGGTCTATTAAGACGCTTGCTTTCTATCTTGCAATTGCTCTGCTCTCGGCTTTTATTGTGCGGGAAGTTTTGAAAAGATTCATTTAATTATTTTCAAAAATTATTTAATCTTAGTGTAAATTATAATTAAATTTGCGCAGCTTAAATTTATTAAAAGGCTGC
>Ga0210009_1002132_pt1 | contig 15161 bp, 12 predicted proteins | sample CryGeyCG2114_065_FD_185457 | JGI IMG/M metagenome (GOLD analysis project Ga0210009, IMG submission 185457) | Groundwater microbial communities from aquifer - Crystal Geyser CG12_big_fil_rev_8/21/14_0.65 (SPAdes) (version 2) | ecosystem: Environmental > Aquatic > Deep subsurface > Groundwater ... | reverse complement strand
ATCTTAAACTTAGAGCTTCCGCTCTGTCAGTCCAGTACAATTAATGAAAAACTAACTCTCTAAATATGGGAGTATGACTTTCGGCGTCTATTGCAGACCTCATCTTTGTTTCGGCAAAGAATCCTTTAGGGGATCAGAGGAAGCGAAAAACGTTCGGGCATATTCCCACTGTGTCATATAGAGTTTTTCTATGGTTGTCTGGTACTGGCAGAGTCGGATTTATTCACAATATCCACTCTGGAGGAAAAATGGAATTATTGTTGTTAATACCTATGGCTATAGTCCTTGTGGTATTATTTTTCTACCTTGGATGGAAACTGAATTCCAAATTAGGAAAACGGAGTCTAACAGCAGCCGAGGAGAGATCTAAACAAATAATAAGCGATGCAGAAAAAGAATCTAATAACTTAAAAAGAGAAAAATTACTCGAAGTAAAAGACGAATGGTACAAGAAAAAAATAGAATTTGATACTGAAGTAAATCAAAAGAGGCAGAAGCTTAATACTCTCGAAAAACAACTTTCTACAAGGGAAGAAAATATCGAAAAAAAATTCGATTTAGTGATTAAAAAAGAGAGGGATAGTAAGCTATTTGAAAAGGATCTTCAAAATTCTAAAAATATAGTCGATTCAAAATTAATCGAGATTCGAAAACTTGAAGCCGAACAAAATATCCGACTGGAAAAAATATCCGGTTTAACTGCCGATGAAGCAAAAAAAATTCTCATCGAGAATATGGTGAATCAGGCTAAAGTGGATAGCGCACAGTTGGTTAAAGAAGTTCACGACCAGGCAAAAATTGACGCCAAAAAAGAAGCGCAAAAAATTATTGTACAGGCAATCCAGCGCTCAGCCGCCGACCATGCCATTGAAACAACTGTTTCCGTTGTACAAATACAGAACGATGAAATGAAGGGACGGATAATCGGCAAAGAAGGGCGCAACATAAGAGCGTTTGAATCTGCCACCGGTGTTGACGTAATAGTTGACGATACTCCCGAAGCGGTCATCCTTTCTTCGTTCGATCAATTTCGTAGAGAGATAGCGCGCATTTCACTTGAAACGCTAATAACCGACGGTAGAATTCATCCCGCACGCATCGAAGAAGTGGTTAACAAAGTCCGCGAAGAACTTGAAGAAGATATCTTACATGAAGGTGAAAATGTTATTCTTCAACTTGGACTTCATTCTATGCACAAAGATTTAATTCGCCACATCGGCAAAATGAAATACCGCTCAAGCTATGGACAAAATCTGCTTCAACACAGTATTGAAGTTGCCTATCTTACAGGCAATATGGCTGCCGAATTAGGATTAGATATTAACCTCGCTAAACGTGCCGGACTTCTGCATGATGTTGGTAAAACTGTTGATAAAGAATTTGAAGGACCGCACGCGTTAGTAGGATACGAATTAACTAAAAAATATAAAGAACATCCGATAGTAATTAATGCGGTAGGTTCACATCACGAAGATATTGAAATGGAACATCCGATTGCCACGCTTGTTCAGGCTTCCGATGCTATTAGCGGCGCGCGCCCCGGCGCAAGAAGAGAACCTCTTGAAGGTTACGTTAAACGTCTCGAAACTCTTGAAGCGCTTGCTACATCATTTGAGGGAGTAGCTAAAACTTATGCAATACAGGCGGGGCGTGAAATTCGCGTTGTAGTTGAGCATGATAAAATTGATGATGTTGGCGCCGATAAACTTGCGCGGGATATTGCTCAGAAAATTGAAGCTGAAATGGAATATCCCGGACAAATAAAAGTTACCGTTATTAGAGAAGTGCGTAAAATTGGTTACGCGCATTGATCAGAATTAAGGGTGTTATTATTTCGGAGTTACTTTCTGTCAAAGGGAAGTTTGATGATTTGATAACACTTTTTTAATTTCAAATTTATATGTTGAAACAAAAAATTAAAGTTGCAATCACCGGAAATATTGGCTCGGGCAAATCTCTTTTTTCAAATTACATTGAAGATGAAGGTTTCGTCGTTCTCAAAGCAGATGAAATAGGGAAAGAAATTCTTGTTGATGATGAAAAAGTTAAGCAGAAAATAATTAAACTATTCGGTGCCGGCTCTTATATTAACGGAAAGCCGGACACAAAATATCTCGCACAAAATGTTTTCTCCAATCTGGGTAAAGTTCAAAAAATTAATTCTGTTATTCATCCTGCAGTCATTTCCATAATCAACAAAAAGATGAATGAAGAGTTGAGGCTTAAACATCTTGTGTTTGTGGAAGCGGCGCTTATTTATGAAGCTGATATGGAAGAGATGTTTGATTTTGTAGTGCTCATTTCTGCCGATGAAAAGTTAAGAATGGAGAGAAAGAAATCGTCAATCAATTTATCTGAAGAAGAGTTTATAAAAAGAGATAATAATCAGATACCGGACAGCGAAAAAAGAAAACGCGCTGATTTTATTTTTGAGAATAATTCAAACGCCGCGGAGTTAAAAGCGAAAGCCAATCTTCTTTTAATGATGCTGCAAAGTTCAGCGGTCAATGAATGACGGCAGCATTCCAGGGTGAAGTTGGCGCGTTCAGTGAAATAGCGTGTAAAAAATATTTCGGCAGTGATGTAAAAACTGTTCCATGTTTTAGTTTTGAGGACGCTTTTACAAATCTGGAAAATGGGAAATCCGAATACGCTCTTCTTCCGATTGAAAACTCACTTTACGGAAGTGTATACGAAACATACGACCTATTAATAAAATACAATTACCCGATTATAGGTGAGTTATACCTGCAGATTAACCACAATTTAATTGCAAAGAAGAATCTAAAATTAAGCGGCATCAAAAAAATTTACTCGCATCCTCAAGCGCTTGGTCAATGCTCAAACTTTTTAAAATCATTAAAAAATGTTCAAGTGCTTCCCGCATACGATACAGCCGGCGCCGCTAAGATCGCTTCAGAAGAAAATGACGGTAGTACTGCGGCAATAGCAAGCAGTGAAGCCGCTAATCTTTACAAACTTAAAATTATACAGAGGAGTATTCAGAATAATGCTGAGAATTATACACGGTTTATTGTCGTTTCAAAAAAAGAAAAACGTAATAAAGTCAGCAGCCCGAAATCATCAATTTGTTTTGCGCTAAAGAGTATACCTGGCGCATTATTTAAAGCGTTAAGCGTATTTGCACTAAGGGAAATAGATCTTGCTAAAATTGAGTCGAGACCAATTCCAAACAAACCTTTCCAATATTTATTTTATGTTGATTTAAATGGTTCATTAAAAGAAGACAAACTTTCACATGCATTAAAAAACCTTGAAGAAATTACTGATAGTATAATAAGGCTTGGCACTTATGAGGCAGGCAGAACTTATAAAAGTTAAAGTATGCCAAATTAAAATTTTGAGTTCTGCTACCCCGTTCCTTTTGTGTTTGTTTGCCCGGGGTAATGATTCTGTAATTCAATTTTAGGATGATTAGAATTTTATTCACGGGTGTTTTTTTTCTCATCACAAGTTTTTTTTTCAACTCAATAAAAAAGTATCTTCGCGGGAGTTTACTTTTCGATATTACTACAATTTAGAATAAGAAAAAATAACTCACTTCCTTCCACACCATTGGTTTTCAAACTTCAATTTTAATGATTAAAAATTTATAGTGAACAGTTTTTTCGTTACTTCTTGGTAAAACAAATAAAAGTTAGCTAATTTTGTTCGTAACAATTTCTAAAAAATTAGAAATCATTTTGAATGACTTATTATAGGAGTTCGTTGTGTCGTTCTTTAATAATGCTATTGTTTCTGTTACCGAACTTATGCCAAAGTCGGTTGTTGGATTTTTTTCGCGTAAATATATTGCTGGTGAAAGTCTCGAAGCGGGCATCAAAGTAGTGAAAGAGCTGAATTCAAAGGGGATAATTGCCACAATGGATGTATTGGGAGAGGCTGTGACAAACAAAGCCGAAGCCGAAGATGCAAAGAACAAAGCTTCTCAAGTTCTCGATGCGATCATAAAACATAATTTAAATGCCAACCTATCCATCAAACCTACACAGATGGGATTGAGTATTGATGAGGAATTTGCTTTTACTCAGGTGTTTGAGCTTGTAAAAAAAGCAGATGGTATGAAGAATTTTGTTCGTATTGATATGGAAGATTCGCCTTATACGGATAAAACTTTTAACCTGTTCAAAAAGATTTTTACTGAGTATAAAAATGTAGGCGTAGTTATTCAAGCTTATTTAAGACGCGCGCACAGCGACGTTGTTAACTTAAATAAGCTTGGCGCTAATTATCGTCTTTGTAAAGGTATCTATGTTGAACCGGCTGGCATAGCTTATAAAGGCAAACAGGAAGTGCGTGATAATTATTTGAAAATTTTAAAAGAGATGTTAACTTCCGGTAATTATGTAGGTATTGCAACACACGATACTTACTTAATTGACAGCGCATATAAACTTATTAAAGAGATGAATATTCCGAAAGATAAATTTGAATTCCAGATGCTGCTTGGTGTGCGCGAAGATTTGCGCGATAAAATAAATGCCGACGGTTATAAAATCAGAATTTATGTTCCGTTCGGAAAAGAGTGGTATGCTTATTCCATTCGCCGGTTGAAGGAAAACCCACAAATGGCAGGGCATATTGTGAAAAATATTTTTGGTATTAGATAGATGAATGTTCTTGGCATTGAAAGTTCTTGTGATGAAACTTCTGTTGCAATGTTGACTGATTATGAGTTAAAAGCTAATTTAATTTCTTCACAGGATTTTCATTCAAAATATGGAGGAGTAGTTCCCGAACTTTCCAGCAGGGCGCATCTTCAAATAATTATTCCTCTTGTTAAAGATGCTCTCTATAAATCAAACTTAGAACTTAAAGATATTGATGTAATTGCTGCTACGGCTGGTCCGGGATTAATTGGCGCTTTACTTGTCGGTTTAACTTTTGCAAAGGGGCTTGCATATTCTCTCAACAAACCTTTCGTTCCGGTTAATCACATTGAGGGGCACATATTTTCGGGATTCTTAATGGAAGAAAAACCACAATTTCCGTTTCTCGCGCTTGTGGTTTCGGGAGGGCATACACTGCTGCTGTTAGTTAATAGTTTTACTGAAATTAAAAAACTTGGTTCAACCGTTGATGACGCGGCTGGTGAAGCATTTGATAAGGTGGCAAAAATGCTCGGCTTTGGTTATCCCGGCGGACCGAATATACAGAAAGCAGCGGCTCTCGGTGATAAAAACAAAATAGATTTCCCGGTGGCAGAGTTAAAAGATCCTTACAATTTTTCTTTCAGCGGATTAAAAACTGCTGTGCTTCGTTTCATACAAAAAGAATACGGCGATATTAAAAAAATATCGGAGAACGATTTAAACGATATAGCCGCTTCGTTTCAGTGGGCGGTAATAAAAGCATTAATACAAACTACGAAAAAAGCTTTAAAACATTTCGATGTTGAAAGTATTTCGCTTGTTGGCGGAGTTGCTGCTAATGGCGCTCTTAGAGAATCATTGACAGAATTGGCAGAACAGCACAATAAAAAATTAGTGATACCGGGCATAGAGTTTTGTGGAGATAACGCAGCAATGATTGCGTTCCGCGGGGCAAAACTTTTTGAAGCCGGTGGAAATTTTAATCTCAATTACAGTCCGTATCCGGGCTTATCTTTAAATCATTTTTCTTGAAAAACTTTCCGATTAATAATTAACATCTTTTAGTAAATGGAAAACATAGTTCGAAAAATTCAAAGTGAACTCGATTCACTAAGCTCAAGGCAGCGCGAGGAGTTGTTAAACAAACTCCGGGTTGAGATAGATGATATTGACCGTAAGCTTGTTGAACTTTTGAATGAAAGAACAAGACGCGCTGTTTTAATCGGGCGGCTTAAAAAAGCTTTAGGGCAGCCAACCTACAGTCCCGAACGTGAAAAAGAAATTGCAAATAAAATAAAACAGTACCGCACAGATCCTTTGACCGGTGAATCGCTCATTCGCATTTATGAACGTATTATTGATGAGTCGCGCTCAATACAAAAACAGGACGCTTCTAGAGTTGAAAAACTAAAAATAAATGTTACTGAAAAAGCGAAATTCAGCAAACTGCTAAGTAAGAGAGAATTTATTATCGTCAGTTCGGTTTTTATTGCGGTTATCGTACTTCTTTATTCTACTTTCTTCACGGCTAATCATCACACTAAAAATTTTTCGGGTAAGTTTGATATTCATTTCGGCGAGACGGTATCTCAAATTGCAAAGAGACTACACGACGATGGTGCAATCCCGGGTGAAACAAATTTTAAGATAGCCGCCTTTATTTACGGAGCTGAAAAAAATATTCGTGCAGCGCGTTACAAAATACCGGATGGACTTAGTTATCTCGATCTGCTTGACTTGTTTATGTATGGCAAGGGTGACTTTGTTCGTGAAGTGAAAATATTTAACGGCGTTACGTTAAATTGGATAGCATCTCATTTGCGCACTGCTATCTCTATGGATTCAACTAATTTTATAAAGACCGCAAACGACAGGCAATTTCTCGATTCAATAGGTGTGAAGCAAAATTCTGCAGAGGGTTATATGCTTCCAAAAAAATATTATATTTACGATAACAGTTCTGCTCAGGAAGTGATTGGAATATTTTACAGCAGTTTTAAAATATTTTTTGATGATAGATTAAAAAAGCGCGTCGATTCTTTAGGAATGACTGTGCATCAAGTTTTAACGCTCGCTTCAATCATCCAGGGTGAATCTAATAAAAAGGAAGAAATGCCAATAATATCTGCTGTTTATTATAACAGACTGCAGCTTGGAATGATGCTTCAGGCAGATCCGACTGTGCAGTTTATTATTCCGGGAAAGTGGCGCAGGTTACTTAATAAAGACTTAAATATTAATTCGCCTTATAATACTTATAAATATTCCGGTTTGCCGCCAGGACCAATTAACAACCCTGGAAAAGATGCAGTGCTTGCCGCTCTTTATCCCGATGATAACAACTATCTTTATTTTGTTGCGGATTCGAGCGGAGGACATAAATTTGCCGAAACTTATTCAGAACATTTAAGGAACGTTAAAGAATACCGCAAATGGATAAATTCTCAACGGAAAAATTAAGCAGCGATATTGGAAGGTAAGTAAAAAGTAAAAAGTAAAAAGTTGAAAGTAGAAAATAAAAAATATATTTGTGGAAGAAGCAACCAAATGAGCCGGCTGAAACTCAATCTATTGCTTTATTTTTTTGTTCTACTATTTGCCGGCTGCGCAAATCAGCTTCCGCCAGGCGGGGGAGAAGTAGATAAAATTCCGCCCGAAATTATTGAGGTTTACCCGCCAAACGGAACAACAAATTTTAGTGAGGATTACTTCGAACTTACTTTTTCAGAATATGTGGACAAACGTTCATTTAAAGATGCACTGTTTATTTCACCGGCTTTTGATAAAAATCCCGAAATAGAATGGAGCGGCAAAACTGTTAGCGTAAATTTTGCAGAGCCGTTAAAAGAAAACACTACTTACGTCGCAACAATCGGAACCGATCTGGTAGATTTCAATAACAAAAATAGAATGGCGGGAGCGTTTAATTTTACATTTTCAACAGGAAATGAAATAGACAAGCGGGTTGTTTCGGGTAAAATTTTTACCGACAAACCGGACGGCGTAATGATATTCGCATACAGATTTGATGTTGATACAGTGAACCCATCAACGCAAAAACCAGATTTTATATCACAGGCAGGCTCAAACGGAGAATATACACTGCCAGGGCTTGCTGCCGGCGTATACCGTATATTTGCGGTTGATGACGAGTTTCGGGATCTGCTTTTCCAGTTTGATCAAGATAAATACGGCGCGCCTTTTAAGGATATCATTTTAGAAAAAGACGATTCTCTATTTGCAAATCTAAATTTTTTCCTCACAGAAGCTGACACTGTGTCGCCGAGATTAATAAATGCAAACATGACCGATAAATATCATCTGCTCGTCAATTTTACAGAGCCAATCGATTCAAGTTTAATTAAGTCATCGAATTTTTATTTGCACGACTCAACCGCAGGCACACGAATTAATTTCAAATACGCTTTTAAAGGCGCTACTAAACTAACCGAAATTGTTTTAGTCCCATCGGATACTTTGCCGGTTGATAACACTATTTATTTAATTATAGATACGGTTAGAGATAAAAGCGGAAATATTTTTTACTCCGACAAAAGCCTTATTAACCTTACCGATAAAGTTGATACAATTAAAAATCAAATTGCAAATGTTATCCCGCCTTTTGGAACGCGCACGGCTGATTTCAAAAATCAAAAATTCAGCTTTTCCTTTCGAGATGCATTTGATTCAACAATTGCGAAAACGGGAATAACATTTACAGACACTCTCCGTAATGCAGTTAAATACAAGGTTGATTTTTTAGATGATGCGTCATTTAATATTGTTCCGCTCAAAAATCTTGAACCAAATAAAGATTATACAATTAAAATTGATTTTAATAAGTTTCTTGATGCTGCTGGGAATAAGCATGATTCAATTTACACTTACAAATTTAAAACAATTGCCGGTTTTGATTTTACCGGAATAACCGGAATGATTTCCGGAGTGGAAGACAAAAATGCACTTCTTGTTATGCAGGGATTGGACGGGAAGAAGTTAACTTATACGGCAAAGCCCGATAAAACCAAAAAATTTATTTTCGACAGAATAGAAGCGGGCAAATATTTGCTTTGGGCGTTTGTTGATGAAGACAGCAGCGGCACATACAACTATGGTTGGACTTATCCTTTCAAAGCAGCCGAGGAATTTGATTATCACCCGGACACATTAAATCTTCGTCCGAGATGGAAAATTTCGGACGTACAATTTAATTTTAAAAACAGATGAACCAGCACTGCTTGGACAAAAATCAATCTAACAAAAAGTAGATTGATCCTGTTTCTATTTCATTCTCTTTTTAATAAAGAGTTTTCTCACTTCCATTCCCGAACTAACTTTTTCGCGGTTAGATTTTACAACAGCAAGAGAAAGTTTTCCTCCGCGCAGTTCAATGATTTCTATGTTTGCTATTTTTCTATCGCTTAAACCGAGATACTCATTTGTATTGGGATCGAAGAGAGAATCAACTTTGGAATAGACAGCAAGTTCTTCGCCTATTTTTAATCCATTTGCGGATCCGAGATTTATAAAAGCCTCACCGGTAGTTTCATCATAAGTAAGTATTTGCCCTTTGAGCACTTCCGTGTTAAGAGATATATCATCAAGAGTTTTATCCGCAACTTCAAGAGTTACGTTTGTCTTTTTTGCGTCTTTAAAAAAACCGCGCGATACAAGTTCCAGTTCACTCACAAAATTTTCACAAAACAAAATCATCGTTTCGCCTACAATAGTTGCGCTAAATTCTTCGCTGCCGAATCGGATTGAATTTAAATTGAAGTATTGCTCCTTTTCTTCGGTCGGCTTTCCGAGGAGAGTTATTCCCAATCCTCTATCACTTATTTCGCCCGAAACACTTCCGCTAAATAGAGGTGCGTTCATTGTCAAATCATATAGTTGAATGTAAGCTTCAATTTTACAGCTATAACTTTCATAACCGGCGAGTGTCGGATCGCCTGCGGTAAATCTGGAAATATCGAACGTTTTTATTACACCTGTAGCCGCATATTTAAAACCATATTCCCCGGCTAATTCACCAATAAATTCAAGGTCTTTTTGAGATGCTTTATCGTCGGTTTTTTCATCTGCGAGAGATCGATAAGCTGTTGAAGAAAGAACATCAAACTCATAAAATTCTCTTAAATATGCAGCGAGGTAATTAGGCACTTCTTCTGAAATCTTCCAAACACCTTTGTAAGACGTTTGATTTTGAAGCGGAGCAAACAACACCTGAGCGTTACTGATGCCTACAAAAAGGAGGCTAATACATGTAATATTTTTCAGACAGTTTTTTAAAATCATCAACATCTTTCATTAAGAATTTTTTTATATCGTCGTATCTATAATTTTCCGTAAACATTTTTCTCATTTTATCGGTGCCGTTCACTTTATCGAACATCGAAAAGCGGTTTTCGTTTGCGAACGGATTTGAATCCGGATATAGTTTGTGATTTTCCTGCAAAAATAAAAATTGTATGCTCATCAAATTTACTTTTTTATAATCTGTAATATGAATTTGCACACCGCCAAGTTCTTTATTTGCATTTCTTCCATAGTAAGGTTTAAAAGAAATTGGGCGAAAGATAACTCCTTCAATCCCGAGTGCGTTCATATTCGCTGCAATTTTAGATGGTTCAATCCATTCGGCGCCGAGCAGTTGAAAAGGGAGAGTGTAACCGACGCCTTCGGAACAAACACCAAGTTCACCCAATATTCCCGAAGTAACATAATAAACCGGAGAATCTTTATGCGGAACATGGGGTGAAGCCGGAACCCACTGAAGACCCGTCTCCTCAAATTTCATCCCGCGCTTCCAGCCTGCCATAGGAACAACTGTTAGCTTGCACTTTATTCCACCTTCAAGCATCCCTTCTTCATTTAACATTTTAGCGAGTTCGCCGCATGTTAAACCGTACACGTAAGGAATTTTAAACTGACTGACGAATGAAATAAAACCATCCTCAACTAAATTGCCTTCAATTTTTTCACCGCCAAGAGGATTAGGACGGTCGAGCACAACAAATTCAATTCCGTTTTCGGCAGCCGCTGCCATTGCAACTCCCATCGTGCTAATGTAAGTATAAGACCGGCAGCCGATATCCTGTATATCATAAACGAGAACATCAATATCCTTTAACATTTCCTTAGTAGGTTTTCGTGTATTTCCGTAAAGAGAATAAACCGGAACTTGAGTTACTTCATCAATGTAATTATCAACATAATCGCCGGCAGAATAATTGCCGCGTACGCCGTGTTCGGGTCCGTACAAAGCAGCAAGTATAACTTCTTCCGATTCGAATAAAATATCTACAGTAGATTTCAATTTCGAATCGACGCCTGTGGGATTTGTAATTAGTCCAACTTTTTTCCCCTTAAGTATTTCAAAGTTATCGTCGCGCAGGACTTCCACTCCTAATTTTATAACCGGAGTTTGAGCGCTAAGTGTTGATATAAAAAATAAACAGAGTAGTAAATATTTTGTTTTCATTTTTTTTTGATTTGTTAATCGTTGTAATTTAGTTATGATGAATAATTTTTCCATCTTTTATTGTCATGCAGCATAAATTTTTCCCGACCTCATAAACAATATCTGCATAATCATTGGTATCGAATATTGCAAAGTCAGCTTTTTTACCTATCTCAATTGAGCCGGTTTTGTGGTTGCGGTTTAATGCTTTTGCGGCATTAATTGTTACGGCTGAAATTGTTTCCTCAATACTCATTTTCATTTTTAAAGCAGCGAGACTCATAATAAAATTTAAGTTCGCTATGTGAGAAGAACCGGGATTATAATCTGTTGACAAAGCAAGTATCGCATCATTATCTATAAGTTTTCTTGCAGGTGCAAATTGATATCCCAAAAAGAATGAAACTCCCGGCAGCGCAACAGCCACAGTATCGGAAGAAGCTAATCTCTCGACGTCGGCAGAATTAATTACTTCTAAATGTTCTGCGCTTGTTGCGTTATATTTTAGCGCAATTCCTACACCGCCAATTGAATTAAACTGGTCAGTGTGTAATTTTAATTTGAAATTATTTTTTGCTGCCGCCTCGAATATTTGTTCTGTTTCATTTATACTGAATGCTGTCTTTTCACAAAACACGTCGCAAAATTCCGCAAGATTATTTTTCGCAACAAATGGAAGCATCCGATTAATGACCTCATCGACATAGCCTTGATGGTTTGTTTTAAATTCTTTCGGAAATGTATGTGCGCCAAGGAATGTGGAAACTATATCAATAGGTAAATTATCGTTCAGTTTTTTTATTAAACGAAGAATTTTTATTTCGTTTTCAAAATTGAGTCCATAACCACTTTTAATTTCCAAAGTAGTAATACCTTGCGAAATAAAATATTTTATGCGTGGTTCAACAAGTTGGTAAAAATCCTCCTCCGAAATTTCTCTAACTGAAGTTACAGTCTTGTTAATTCCGCCCCCTTTTTTTGCGATTTCTTCGTAATCCACTCCCTTCAATTTTAACCTAAACTCTTCGGCGCGGGAACCTGCAAATGCTGTGTGCGTGTGGCATTCAATTAATCCAGGTAAAACAATTCTTTCGGAAAGGTCTATTTCAATTTCATATTTAGATGATAAAGAGGAATTAGGAATAAAATCTTTGATCAGTCCATCTTCGACAACAATGGAATGTTCGAAAAGCGGAAATATATCGTTCATCTCCGAACCCCGTTTATAATTTTTATCCTTTGTGTCAACAGTTATAATTTGTGCAGGATTTTTAAAGAGAGTAATCATTTCATTTAAAAACGTTAATGCTGTCTTTTACAACGCGTGATTCGGCGTAACCCATTTGGCTGAGTTTAAAATTAAGCGAATTGGCATCCTCTAAATTGGAAAAATCTCCGGCTTTAACTTTGTAGAATGGAGGGTCGAAAATGACATAAATTGATTTTTGGTTTGTCTTGAAATATAAATCTGTCCGCGCAGAGTTTGCTTCTTCAAGGTTATCGGTGGCAAGAACCTGAACCCGGTATCCCCAAATTTTGTTAGTGTAGTTTTTTACGGAAGTTGATGAATCATTAGTATCATAACCATACCATGCTTCAACTTCTTCAACAGGTTTTGATTCAATTACTTCATCTTCAAAGCCGAAATCTTCACGGTAGGGAACAAAATTAAAGTCTTCCTCATTCTTATCCGCATGATTTTCTGGTAAACTCTCCTTAACAATATCCTTATCTTTTACGGTTTTTTCGTACCGGCTTCCGGTTGATGCGGAACAGGAAAGAAATATAAACGTCGACACGACTGCTGATATATATGTAATTCTCATCTTCACAATTAAAATATCCGAAAAGTTGAACAAAAATAGTTTTTTCTCCTATTACATCAAAAAAAATATACTCTTTATAGTTCAGTACAAGTAGTTTTCCGTTAACCACTTCGAGTAACTTTGAGATGATTAAAGATAACATAAATTATTACAGTATGTTTGACGAAAATAATATATTGAGAAAGATAACTGTTTTTAGTAAATTTGCACATTCACTAATAGATTGTTTTTAAAATGTCTGCAAAAAAGTACAAGATTCTGTTTGTTTCTTCAGAAGTATTCCCATTCGTAAAGACTGGTGGATTAGCCGATGTTTCATCTGCATTACCGCAAATGCTTGCCGAACTTGGTCATGAAGTCCGGATTGTACTCCCTAAATACGGTGCTGTAGATAGAAAATTTAAAATTCATGAGGTAGTTAGGTTAAAAGATATTCCAATTAAAATAGGGGAAAAAGAAGTTCTTTTTTCGCTAAAATCTTGTTTTCTACCCGGACAAAAAATTAGGGTGCAAATTTACTTTTTAGATAATCAGGAGTATTTCGGCGGACGCAACGCTCTCTATGCTGACCCGATGACCGGGGAGGACTATCCTGATAATGATGAACGGTTTATTCTCCTTTCGCGTGCAGTATTTGAACTTATTCAAAAACTTGGCTGGATACCCGACATCATTCACTGCAATGATTGGCAATGCGGTTTAGTTCCTGTGTACTTAAAAACGCTTTATAAAAATGAAGAGATGTTTTCTAAATTTAGAACTTTATTTACTATTCACAATATGGGCTATCAGGGTGTATTTCCTAAGTCCTCATTTAGTAAAACAGAACTCCCTGCTGAATTAAATTCCGAAAAAGGACTTGAACATAACGGCAAAATTAATTTTTTAAAAGGCGGATTATTATTTGCCGACGTTATTAACACTGTCAGTGAAACTTATGCTAACGAAATCCGGACAGACGAGGAGTTGAGCTGCGGATTAAAATCTATTCTTCAAAAAAGGAAAAATGATCTTTACGGAATTATTAATGGAATTGATACGAGAACATGGAATCCGGAAAAAGATAAAGTGATTCCTAAAAAGTTTAGTATTAAGAATCTTGAAGGGAAACAAGTTAACAAAGAAGAATTAGCCGGTAAATTTGGATTTACTTATAATCCCGACATTCCAATCATCGGAATCATATCGAGACTTCATAATTCTAAAGGGATGGATTTAGTTCAAGAAGCTTTCCCTGAGTTGATGAAGATGAATATTCAACTTATACTTCTTGGGAATGGTGAAAAGAAATACCACACTTTCTTTGAAAAAATGAGCATAAAATTTAAAGATAAATTTGCATCCTATCTTGGCTTCCATGATGAGCTTGCTCATCTTATCGAGGCAGGAGCCGATATTTTCTTAATGCCCTCAAAATATGAACCTTGCGGACTAAACCAGATGTATAGTTTAATTTATGGAACTGTCCCGCTTGTTAGAGAAACCGGAGGGCTGGCAGATACGGTTATTAAATTTGATGAAAAGACAGAAGAGGGGAACGGGTTCTCTTTTAAAAAATATGACTCTGATTTAATGCTTAAAGAATTAAGAAGAGCATTGAAACTTTTTGAAGATAAAAAATTATGGCAGAAGATTATGAAAAACGGAATGAAATCTGATTTTAGCTGGAACGCTTCTGCTAAAAAATATATTGAGTTATACCATACTATTTTGAGCAATGGGAACTAATGACTGCAGCAGTTTTTCTCGATAGAGACGGAACTTTGAATGAAGATCCCGGATACTTGGGTAACCCGGATAAAGTGACTCTTTACCCGGGTACCGGAAAAGCGTTGTCATTATTACAAAATCAATTAGGGTTAAAATTAATTGTTATTTCAAATCAATCAGGTATTGCGCGCGGTTTAGTATCAGCCGAGAATGTGGAAGCCGTTAATAAAAAAATTAATGAGCTTCTTTTACCGGATGATGTTAGGATTGATGAATTTTATTACTGTCCCTATCATCCCGAATTTAGTGAACTTGAAAAATGCGGCTGCCGAAAGCCATCTCCCGAAATGGTTTTAAGAGCAGCTTTGGAACTTGATATTGATTTGTCCTGCTCGTACTTTATTGGCGATGCTGTTTCCGACATCCAATGCGGAATTAATGCCGGATTAAAAACTGTACTTGTTAAAACAGGATATGGCAAGGACAGTATTTGTATCTTGCAAAAGGAAAATAAATTTCCAAATTTTGTTGCCGCCGATATTTCGGAAG
>Ga0210009_1002127_pt1 | contig 15201 bp, 14 predicted proteins | sample CryGeyCG2114_065_FD_185457 | JGI IMG/M metagenome (GOLD analysis project Ga0210009, IMG submission 185457) | Groundwater microbial communities from aquifer - Crystal Geyser CG12_big_fil_rev_8/21/14_0.65 (SPAdes) (version 2) | ecosystem: Environmental > Aquatic > Deep subsurface > Groundwater ... | reverse complement strand
CCTCATCAAGCCTTCAGACGATCAGGCTTGAGTCCTTTTTTGAAGAGGGCTTTGCACAACCCCGAGATTCTTCGTCACGTTGTTCCTCAGAATGACAAAATGGCTCTCTCTCGTCATGCTGAGCTAGTGATATTTCTCATAAGCCTTCGTGCCCTGCAAGGGTAAGGATAGGATGAGGGGGATTATTATGGATGAAGTCCTTTCCTTACTCATTTACTCATGCAAAATACCGGCTAGTCGGGTTTTGGAAGTTTGGTGGAGTGGGTTTTATAATACTGCTTGAACTCTCCGAAATTGACGTAACATCTCTCACAGCTATCCGGGAATACGGTGACAATCACTCCTCTTTCAATCTGCGCGGCGAGTTTAAGAGCTCCTACCATTGCGGCGGCGGATGAATGCCCCACCAGAACGCCTTCCTGTGTTTCCAGTATCTCAACCATGTCGTAGGCCTCATCGGTCGGAACGCTGATTTTTCCATCCAGTTCTTCCTCTTTATAAATTCCTGGTACGATGGAGCTCTCCATATGTTTTAGGCCTTCCAGTCCGTGCAGGGACTCTGCCGGCTCCACCGCGTAGCATTTGATATCCGGGTTCAGTTGACGCAGGCCCCGGCTGGTTCCCATAATGGTACCCCCGGTTCCGATACCCGCCAGGAAATGGGTGACCCGATGGTTGGTCTGGTTCCAGATTTCCTGTGCTGTCGTTTCCTGATGTGCTTGCCAGTTGGAGTCGTTGTTGTACTGGTCGGGCATGAAATAAAGGTCGGGATTTTCTTCGTAGATTTTTCGGGCCAGAATGATTGCGCCATCGGAACCCTCGAACGGGCTTGAGGTTACAATTTCGGCACCGTAAAAATCGGCCATCAACCCTTTTCGTTCATTGCAGACATTTGCAGGCATGACCAGTTTGACTTTATAGCCTTTTACTTTGCCTATCAGCGCGTAGGCGATGCCGGTATTGCCGGATGTTGAATCAAGGATAACTTTATCCTTGGTGAGTTTTCCTGATTTCTCACCATCTTCGATCATTTTCAGGGCAGGGCGGGATTTTACCGAGCCGCCAGCGTTTTTCCATTCGGCCTTGGCATAAATATCCACATCCTTGAACTCTTTTCCCAGATTGTGAATACGAATCAAAGGGGTGTTGCCGATGGCCTTCAACACCGATTGATTGGTGATGACAGGGCAGGTCGGCGCCTGAACCTCGAATGGAATGGGAAAGTTCATCGGTTTTGACATTTCAGGTATTAGATATCTTTTAAACCGGTAACGGTGCAAAAAATTCCAGCAAACCGGTGATTTTTAATTTCCTCATTAGCGAGACAACCCACAGAACTCTTCATAGTCAATCAGTTCGGTAATGGTGGGCTGGTCACCACAAACAGGACATTTGGGATCTTTCTTTAACTTTAATTTCCTGAATTCTGTTTTCAAGGCAGAATAAATGAGCAGAGAGCCAACCAGAGTTTCCCCTTTTCCGAGAATTAGCTTCAGCGTCTCGACCACTTGCAAGTTACCGATCACTCCCGCCAGTACCCCCAACACTCCACCTTCCTGACAATTGGGCACCAGACCCGGTGGGGGAGGTTCCGGATAGAGGCAACGATAGCATGGACCTTCGTCGGGTTTAAAAACAGTTACCTGTCCTTCAAAACGGAATATGCTACCATGGATGTTGGTTTTTCCTGTCATCACACAAGCATCGTTGATGAGATAACGCGTGGCGAAATTGTCGGTGCCATCCAGAATATAATCATAACCTTCGAACAGGCGCATGATATTTTCCGAATTCAGTCTCTCATTAAAAACCGTGACCTTGACATCGGGATTGAGTGCTGAAATGGTTTTTTTCGCGGACTCGGTTTTGAGCATGCCGATGCGTTCAGTATTATGGATGATCTGCCTCTGTAGATTGCTGAGGTCAACCGTGTCGAAGTCGATGATTCCCATATTGCCAATGCCGGCGGCGGCAAGATAAAACGCCGCGGGAGAGCCCAGGCCCCCCGCACCCACCAAAAGGACCTTTGACTCTAATAGGCGACTTTGCCCCTCACCGCCTACTTCAGGAAGAATGATGTGGCGGCTGTACCGCTCTATCTGCTCATCGGTGAAATCAATCATCAGCGAATCCCACCCGCTATTGCCGGTATAATGGATATTTCATCGCCATCCTTAACGGCAGTACTTTCTCCCTCCAGAAACCTGATATCCTCTTCGTTTAAATAGATATTAATAAAACGCCGGGGAGCACCGTTTTCTTCGCAAATGCGTTCTTTAATTCCGGCAAACTGGCTTTCCAGGTTGTTGAGAATTTCGCTGATGGTGGCACCTTCTGCCATCACTTCACTCTTGTTGTCAGTCAACTTCATTAACGGGGTTGGTACTCTTACCTTTACTGCCATGCTTTGCTCCTTTTAAACTGTTAAACCGTTGGCAAAAATTTCTTCAAAGCTATCTAATTTGGGTTCAATCACCCTGGGAGCCTGAAAACAACCATCCAGAGCTTCCTGGGTTTTTAGTCCGTTACCGGTGATGCAGATCACAGTCACCTCATCGGGTTTTATCCGGCCTTGTTGAACCAGTTTTTGTGTGACACCCACGGTGACACCCCCCGCAGTTTCTGTGAATATGCCCTCGGTCTGTGCCAGCAGTTTCATGGCAGAGATCAACTCCTCATCAGAAACGTCTTCTCCGTAGCCACCGCTGGTGTTCGCGGTATTTATGCCGTAGTAACCATCTGCCGGGTTCCCAATGGCAATGGACTTGGCAATGGTATTCGGCTTCACGGGAATAATGTTTTCACTGCCGTTTTTTATAGCCGTGGTGACAGGGGAACAACCCGTGGCCTGGGCCGCAAAAACTTTGGTTTGTACCTTATCGACCAGCCCCAGCATTTCAAATTCGTGAAAAGCTTTCCATATTTTTGTGATCAGCGAACTGCCAGCAACGGGAACTACTACATTATCCGGAGTTTTCCAGCCCAATTGTTCGGCAATTTCATAGCCATAGGATTTGGACCCATCGCCGTAATAAGGCCGAATATTTATATTCACGAAGGCCCAGTCATGGTGGGCACCAATTTCACTGCAAAGCCGGTTTACGTCATCATAACTGCCTTTGACAGCGATCAACTGGGTTCCGTAAATCAGAGTTCCGAGAATTTTTCCCGCTTCGAGTCCGTCAGGAACAAAAATGAAGCTTTTCAGACCGGCTTCTGCCGCATGGGCGGCTACCGAGTTTGCCAGATTACCCGTTGAGGCGCAGGAAACGGTGTCAAACCCAAACTCAATGGCTTTGGAAACCGCCACCGCAACAACCCGGTCCTTAAACGAAAAAGTGGGGTGATTAACGGAGTCGTTCTTCAGGTAAAGATGATTCAGCCCCAAGGCTTTGCCCAGGTTTTTCGCTCTGACTAAAGGTGTAAAACCGGTGTGATGGCCTACCTTAGGAGCCTCATCCAGAGGCAACAGGGCCTCATAGCGCCACATAGAGGGTGGTCCGGACTCAATAGACTTTTTGCTCACTACCTTTTTGATTGCTTCATAGTCGTAATTGACTTCCAACGGCCCAAAACAGAATTCACAAACATGAATCGGGTCTTTGGCAAACTCTCTTTTGCATTCTTTGCAGATCAATCCTTTTACATAACCCATTCCAACATTTCCTTAGTTTTTTACAGGAAAGCAAAAAACACGGTGTTTTCAATTCCTGTGTATTTTAGAAGTACTGATTAAAACTGAAATAGCGTTCGCCCGTATCCGGAAAAATCACAACCACATTTTTTCCAGGGCCCATCTCTTTGGCCACTTCATTGGCGGCAAAACATGCGGCTCCGGCAGAAATCCCCGCGAGAAGGCCTTCTTCTTTTCCAAGCCTTTTGGCAAATTGAAAGGCATTTTCATCGGAAACAGGCAGAATACGATCCAGCAAATCAAAGTTCAGGACATTGGGTCTAAACCCTGCGCCTATTCCCTGGATTTTGTGTGGGCCAGGCGGTTTTCCCGATAATACTGCCGAGGTTGCCGGTTCGACACCCACCACTTTGACCTGCTTATAGTGGTGCTTTAAGACCTCCCCAACGCCGGTGATGGTTCCCCCCGTTCCTATGCCAGCCACAAAACCATCAACGGATTCACCATTCATGGCGGCAACGATTTCCGGTCCGGTTGTTTGCCGATGTACTTCCGGATTGGCAGGGTTGTTGAACTGCTGAGGCATGAAATAATCTGGATTTTCAGCCAGCATTTCTTCTGCTCTCTGAATGGTGCCTTCCATTCCAAATTCAGCGCGACTCAATTCTGTTTTTGCGCCAAAACTTTCCAGAATCATCCTTCGTTCAGTGCTCATGTTCTCGGACATGACCAGTATGACATTATAGCCCTTGATGGCACCCACCAAGGCAAGGCCGATACCTGTATTTCCACTTGTAGGTTCAATGATCGTAGAACCCGGTTTCAGCAAGCCCTTTTTTTCTGCATCTTCCACCATGGCCAGCGCAATACGATCCTTGACACTGCCTCCTGGATTGAAGAATTCCAGTTTGGCGTAAATATTGGCGCCATTTGAAGGAATAACGCTATTTAGTTTAACTAAAGGGGTTCCGCCGATCAACTCTAAACTATTTGCAAATCTTGATTTAATCATTTCTACCATGGGATCGGGTGCTTTAATTCGCTTCCTTTGGAATGGCTCCTCCGCATGCCAGGAAACAAATGTTCAAGGAAGGAAATCCTGGAATAAAAGAACACCTACTATGCTTGAGATTGCCCCTGATTTCAAGCACTTTATGGGGTTTTTGCCGGGGGCGGGCGCTAGCTTCCCACAGGCTTCAGGTTTTCCAGGTGGCTGAGGCGTTTTTTGAATTCCCGGGTGACAAACTCAGAATCATCAGAGTTCGAGATAACGTGGGGGGTGATAAATATCATCAACTCGGTTTTTTTGAGGGTGGTCGACTCGGACCCAAACAGCCTTCCTATATAGGGGAGGTCCTTCAGTATAGGGACGCCAGTGATCGTGCCGGTGGAGTCGGTGCGCATCAACCCGCCCATAATCAGTACCTGGTTGTCTTTCAGAACCACTTCGGTGTTTACCTGCCGGGTGTTAAAAGAAGGCTGGTTTCCTACATCAGTTCCACGGCTGGAGATTTCCTGGTTGATTTTCAGGTTGATAAAGTTATCGGAATTGATTTTGGGCGTGATATCCAGTTTGATTCCAACACTGCGGAACTCCACCGAACTGGTGACAATCGCACCGGCCCCTGACGGGGTATTGGCCTCTTGAACTATGGGAATCTCATCGGTGATGGAAATGTTTGCCGCCTTGTTATCCGAAGTCACGAGAATTGGATTAGCCAGAACATTGGCTTTGGAGTCGGAGGCGAAAAGTTGCAACTGGGCTATGATTTTATCAGGCTGGCCGATGATAAAACTGCCTCCTCTTAAAAAAGAGGCGGTTGCTGTTCCTATTGAAGTCCCCAGAGTGGTGGCGACATCCTGAGTTGGACTGATGCTCCCAGAAACACTCGAGTTTCCTACAGAGTTTTTAATGGCAAAATCCAGTCCTGTCGCGGTCTCTTTATCAACCGTGAGGTCAACGATCAACACCTCAATTAAAACCTGTTGCGGAAACAGGTCCAGTTTATTGATCAGAGCAAGGATAGCGGGATAATTGCGCGGGCTGGTCCGAATGATCAGGGAGTTGGTATCCGGGTCCGGCAAAATGGTGATTTCTCCTTCAAAGTCCCCGTTGATACCGCTTGTTGTCTGGACTTTTGGGTTCTTGTCCACAGGTACAGGGGTTTTGGCTCCGGATACATTTGCCTTTGTTGAAGTGGCAGTTGAGTTAGTTTTGGGTTCTTTGCCTGCACTTGTTGTCTTGGCAGTGCTCTCTATGCCAGAAGGAAAGATTCCATTTAACAGGCCTGCCAAAGCCGCGGCATCACTATTTTGCACATAATAAACGAAGGTGCTGACATCTCCCTCAGAGATGGGTTGGTCGAGACGGTTGACCCAGAATTCAATGGTCGGTAAAATTTTATCAAAAGCGTTGACCACGAGGATCGAGTTTAACCGAGTCAGCGAGAGGAACGAAAGTGAGTCGCCCAGCGCTTCTTTATATCCCATAGAACTGAATATTTCCTCCAGTTCCTTGACCAGTACTTCAGAATCCGCATTTCGTAGTTTATAAAGTTGGATATCTGAAGAGGCGAGCTTGTCAATATCCAGGGCCTGCACCACCTTGACGATACGTTTGACGTTGTAGCCCATTTCGATCATCATCAGGTTATTGGTTTCGGGGACCTCAATGAAGCTGGCGTTGGTGGTGAGAAGCGGGGTGATGATTTTTCTCATTGACTCCACCGAGATATGTTGCAGTGGAATGATCTGAATGATCATACGTTCTTTATCCGGAATACTTGGGTCATCGGCAAAATGGATGCTCAGAGGTTTTTTTGCCGCATCAGGAGCCTGAAGGAAACGGTAAAAATTTCCGCTTTTGACCACAGTCACATTATTGAGCGCAAGAATTTGTTCCAGGACAGAGTAAAGGTCGCCAACCGGAATTTTGTTGAAAGTTTGCAAAGTCACCTTGCCTTCCACATTGCCTTCGATGACATAATCAATTTTCAGTAATTCGCAGAAGGTGGTGATGACATCATAGAGTTCGGTTCCCTCAAAATTGAGGGTTATATGCCTGGCTTCTTTTAATTCGGCAGGAAGATCAGGCTCGACACTCACAACCGTTTGGATTTTATCCAGCGAAGTTTTTTTCCGCTTTTGCAACTCAACTTTTTCAATTCTTTCCTGGGAGGGCTTGGCCGATTCGGCGCTTAAAGATTTTTGTGGTTGGACGGTTTCTACGGCAGTTTCGGTTTTTTCCTTGATAATGCGCGATGATTGGCTGGGGATAAAAAATTTACTGCCGGTGGAGTCTTCAACAAGATACCAGGTTTGCCCTTTTCCATAACCCCTTTCAACACGAATCAGATCGAAAAGATCTCCCTTTGCGGCAATGCCAATTTCCTGATACTGGGTTCCCGGTCCCTTACGCAGGGGGGTGCTTTCACCTGTGACGCGGATTTTTTTCGAGGATACAGGCTTGGGGATAGCCTTGATTTTTTGAGGGTCTATCAACTCCCCAGCCGTAACTTTTTCGTCGTCCCGGGTTGGATCGGGTAGCATCATGGAGTCCACGACATCGGTTTTATTCTTGAGCCGGTGCATGGTGGACTTTTTGGTCACCCCACACCCGTACCAGGCGGTAGACAGGATGAACACTGCTAAGATGATGGAAAATCGTTTCATATTGGTTTTCTGTCTTGTGTTCCAAGTTTCTGAATGAAGCCCGTTATCAGTAGACGGGTTTGCAGATCTTCCGGATCCGTTTTATTAACTCTTTGCGATTGAAGCTCCTCTATGATGAGAAACTTCTCGTTATTTTCTATGCGCATTAAAAACAGTGACAGGTTTTTAAGGTCCGAGCGAATGGAGATTTCTATAGGTACCGCCAATATCCCCTCTATAAATTTAGGCTTATCCACTTTTGTCCGTTCAATGGTTACGGTTCCGGCAGAAAAGCTTTCGATAAGTTTTTGCAAACTGGCGGCCGCGAGGCCCGTTTGCTCTTCTTTGAAAAACCTGCCAGCCAGACTGGTATGGGCATTTTTGTTGGCTTTATCTTTTTGCTGGTAATACTCGGTCTGGTTGAGGATTTCGTAATACTTTTGAATGAATTGAACCTTGTTTTTAACAGTATCCTCTATTTTCGCCTGTTTTTTATAAACAGGCTCTGCGACAAAAAAGAATAGCAGGTAAAAGGTTGCAAATATAACGCCGGCCAATAAAACCTTTTTATCTCTTTGACTGATATTCATGGTCATGAAGCCGTTTCCAGATCTGCGTGAATGCTGAACTTCTCACCTGCCGACTCGCTGGTAATGGCTCCCACAAACCTTGTTTCCTTGAAGGTTTTGGTGTTCTCCAGTATGGGAATAAGTTTTGAGGCGACAGGAGAATACCCTTTGATATCTACTTCTTCCTGTTTGACTTTTAAATGGGTCAGCCACGTATCCCGGGGTAGGGAATGGCTCAACTCCTCAAGCACTGGAAGTTTATCCGGGTACTGTTTGCTTATAGTATTTAGAATGTCTACATAATGTTTAATAGCTTCATATTCCAGATCGATTTTCTCAAGGCTGGCTACCTGCCCTTTGATCTCATTAAACTGTTTGTCCAGAGCGGCCAGTGTTTTGTTGGTATAGATCACCCTGTTGGCAAACCAACCTGCTAAAAGGAGAACCACTGTTGCCGCCAGAGCCAGGGTTATTTTGATATCCACCTTTTTTCTTTTGGGGCGCAAGTCCACAGGCAGGAGATTGGTTTCAATTTTTTGTTTTTTCAGTTCCCTCAAGCCAAGACCTAGTGAGGTCAGCATTGCTGATGACGAAAATGATTCAGAAGTGCTTACCGATTCTGGCGGTTGCAACACAGTGGTTGAAACTTCTGTTTCTTTTTCCAATTGCTGGGCGATTTGGGAAGCTAAAACTCCTCCACCCGTTAAAAAAATATGGCCCACGCGTTCATTGTCTTTGATGTTCCTGCAGGATGAAAGAGCCTGTTGCAGTTCATTGACAATGTTTTTGGTGATTTCCACTGATAATTTTTCCAATTGCGCGGGGTCACTTGTTTTTTCTGAGTTTGCGTCTTTGATGGTTTGCCTGTTCCAGCTCAAATTTCTGGAAAACTCTATAACATTATTTTTTATGAGGGCAATATCCAAAGCCTCTGGACTGATGTCGGCCAGGGCCCAGATAGATGGGGCGCTTTCGATTTCCTGTGAAAATCCAAGGTTGATATTTGCGAATGTAGAAACATCTAAAATTGTCGGGGTCAGGTTAAGCTTTCGTATCAGGTCGAGATAGTAATTGGCGATTTCTTTTTTAATTGCGGCCGAGGCAATATGGAAAATATTTTCTGCCTTGAGGTTAAGTTGAAAAGTGTAATATAAATTTTCCAGTCCAGAAGAAAACTGGCGTTCCAGTTCAAACTCGACCATGGATTGGGCCGACTCCAGGTCCGGAGCAGGAAGTTCGAAGGTTTTGAAGGTGATATAAGCCCTGGGCAGGCTCACGACCACCGACTCTGGCCAGGTGTCCTGCTCGACAAGGAAATGGTTGACCTTGTTGAGGAAATGTTTCTCTGCCTTTTCGTCCCTGCCGGTTAACGATTTCAGCGCGATTGACTGTGTAGCAAGAACTTCAATGGAACGCAATTTCTTCCCAAGAAGGGTCAGTGATATCGACTCCTCCCGAATATCTATTCCCAGGGATTTTTCTATAAATATAGATTTCATAAGTCCAGGACGTTGTCGTTCCAATAATGTGTGATCATTTTTGCGTTGCTTCCTGAGCCGGTTTTTTCCAGAACCGCTTCCAGAGTGTGCTCTGTTCTGCTTCCCTGTACTTTCCCCGTCGAAGTGACCCTGAAGAAGGTAGAGATGCTGTTGGAGTGATATCCTTTCGTAGCCCGATTACCAAGAATTTCCCCTACCTGCTCAGGAGAATAGATAATCTTCAACACTTCTTCACTTGCGGTGTTTGGGTTTACGGATGGAAACTTGTAAACAGTCAAAAACTGAGCAATGCCTTTATACTCGCCATCTTCTTCCTTTGAACCGTATAAAATTTCTTCGGTGACTCCTCTGACTTTTAACAACTCACTTAGGGTTTCTATTTTTCCATTTTTTGCGTAATAGGGGGGACGCTGGGTCCGGTAATAATCATCTTCTGCGCCATTGAGGTGATGGTTTTTATCGGCATCAATCCAATCCAGAATCGAATCTGAGATGATGTTCTGTTCAAGCTTGTCCTTAACCCCGGAATAAGCCAAAAGCTTATTGAGGGTTTCTTTATTGGCTCCATTGATGGATATTTTGCCATTTTCATCCTGAATGTTGTAGCTGATGGTTCCATACTCCAATTCGATGTCGGTTCTATTGACGATGTCAAACTCTTGAACCTCCTCGTTTACTGCCTCTTCAGAGTCGGCGGCTGGAGACTTGATCGGGTTTCCTGTTATCCACCCATATTCATCATGAAAGGAATGAAAGCGGGCATCCTTGAGCAGTTCTGCCAATGCCAGATTAATCCCGGCCTTGGCCAGATGGTAGCTTTCGGCGTCCTCCTTGTAATTCCGTGTCGTATTGACCTCCATTTTCATCGAAAAAGCGAATTCCGTTGCCAAAGCCATCAGCAGAACAAGCACCCATAAAACGATCATCAGGGCAATGCCGCTTTGATTGGAATTAAGCCTTTTCATTGTTATCCCCTTCTTTTTCAGGAGGTACTGCAAATTCCATTCCAGAATTCAGCAAAACAATGATGGGAGGCGAAAAAACAGGTTCTGATTCTTCATCTGCCACCTCTTCTCCCGGTTTAGGTTGGGGGGTGACCCCGATTGTTATCTCTACAGCCCGCGGAAGTGATATTTTGTTGGCTTTTTCAAAGTCTATTATAGGGTTGGCTTTGGTGGAATCGGCGGGGCTCTGTTCAAAGGATTCCATGAAAACCCGGTCGACCCACTGCCCGGAAAATTGCAGTGCTTTTTTATCCGGTCCTTCTACCTCTTGAGGCGGCAATTTTTTCATTTGGTAGTACCGGAACTGCATCTTAGCCACATTCTCAGCCAGAACAAAATACTGGATAGAATCAGAGCGCTGTTGGATTCTGGAAAACACATCGCCGGCGGAAATGTCGCGTTCCATCAAAATGACTCCGGTCTGACCGGTTTCAGGATGTTTGCCAATATAAAATTTGACCTCATGGGTCAAGCTTGTTGGATCGGTTGCGGTCATGGGCGCGGCGAAGGTTACGAAACGTATGGAGTCCGCGTTGCCTTCGAAAGCCAGAATTCTTTTTGACGAAGCGGGAACCGGGAGGCCGGGAACACCATCTTTCTGGCTGACAAATACTGGATAAGTGGATTGCAATTTTTGTTTAAGCTGATCACTGATCATGCGCAGACGTTGATAAGTATCTACCTTTTGCTCTCCTGCATCTCTAGCGGAGACTCCAAGGCGAACCCCGCCTAATCCCAGGGCTACAATGATGGCAACAATGGACATTGCCAGAATCAGTTCCAGCAGGGTGAATCCTGCCTGGTTTTTGAACTGATGTTTTATCAATTTTTTAAATTGTTCACTTTTCATGGCGTAACGCATCCCGCCCCAAACAGAAAAACCTGGCCAGAAGGGCAAGAAACTGATGGGGATTTAAGTGAAGAAAACGCACCACTCACGTTGCCTGATCCTGAACTGGAGCTTCCAGTGTTTGTGGCCGAAGTTTCTGAAGTCTCTGAAGTTTCACCTTCATTGCCAGGACTGCCTGGGGAAGTCCCTCCTGAAAACAGTTTTTCCAAACCTGAATCTGAAACGGGGTAAGTCTTGCCTTCCAGGTGAAGGGTGGCTAATTCAACATTGCGGGTTTGGCCGCGGTCTTCCCATGAAACTTTTAAGAGAACTTTTTGTAATTGTATTTGGGCTTCAGGGTCGTTCAAGGGTGAATCATGGGGGGCGATGCTGGCCTCCCAACGATAACTTTCTTCGTTTTTAAAATTGCCGGAGTATTCACCGGGTTGGAAATTCAGCATTTCCAGTTCATTTATTTTTGAGTTGGCCAGGGTAACACCTTTCAGGTATTGCCCGGAGAAATCCACAGAAAGGACACCCCCTGAAAACAGGTTGAGTACGGTCAAAAAGCCTCCAGCCAGTATGGTAAGGGCGACCACAACCTCAAGGAGTGAGAAGCCTTGCTCATTCTTCCATTTGCTTGATTTTAGGCTTTCCGGTAATGGGGTCGATAATGACCGCATAAATATTTTCCTCGTCCTTGTCATTAATGGATTTGAATCGCAGGGTTCCTCCGCTGGAGTTGCCCCGTGGATAAAAAAGAATCATGAAGGCTCCCTCGGTCAGGGTCTCATCCCCTCCCTGATAGTCCAGGATTCGTACCGTCTTATCAATCGGTTTTGACTGGGTGATTTCCTCCTGTTTCGGGATGGCCAGCCAGTACTGGTTTTTGTCAATATCAATGTTAAAGGTATACAAGGTTTTTTTCGATATGGCCTCGCTACGCGCAAATTGAAGGGCTGAGGAGATCTGTCGAACCTCGGATTGCAATTTGATGCGGTCCAAAGTCGGTGCCACGAAGGGGAGCGCCAGCCCGGCGATCAGGCCCATCAGCAGAAGAACAAGAATCAGTTCGAGGAGCGTGAAGCCACTGTCCCCATTTTCAAAATCGTTACTCAAAGTTCTTCCAACTGACGATGTCCATATCGTTTTCTTCACCTCCTTCAGTTTTGTCCGCACCATAAGAAATCAAGTCATAGCTTCGTCCTTCCTTGCCAGGGGATTGGTAAACGTAGTCGTTTCCCCATGGATCTTTTGGGAGGTCTTTTTTCAGGTATGTGCGTATGGACTCAAGGCCTTCATCTGTCGTGGGGTATTTGTGTTTTTCCAGACGATAAAGATCCAGAGCCTGACCGAGAAGTTCGATCTGGGCCTGGGCATCCTGTTGCCGGGCTTTATCGACACGACCAAATATCTTGGGTGCGACGGTTGCCGCCAACAGGCCGATTATTACCATCACCACCATGAGCTCAATAAGGGTGAAACCCTGTGCGTTAAGGTAGCGGAAATTAATGGATCGTGTTTGGCCCTTCATGGTTTTCCTTGTTTGGTTAGGGTTGATTAAAAAACAATATCGTTAGCACCTATAATCGCAAGCAACATTGAAATCACGATGAATCCAATGACGAGAGCTATAAATAAGATCATAACAGGTTCAATCATGGAGATAAGTTGCTTGATTGCCTGTTCAACTTCCTTGTCGTAAGTATGGGAGACGCGGGTCAACATATTGTCTAACGCGCCCGAGGCCTCACCCACAGTAATCATTTGCACCGCCATGGGAGGAAAAACCCCGGCTTCCTGGAGGGGTCCCGATAACCCTTTTCCTCTTTTTAATGATTGTCTGAGATTGCCGACCGCATCTGAAATAACCCTGTTGATCAGGATCGATTGGACAATCCCCATGGCCTGCAAAACAGGCACTCCGCTTTTTAGCAGGGTAGCCATTGTCAGGCTGAAACGCGAAACCTCGATTTTGCGAATCAGGGAACCTATCAAAGGGAGTTTTAACAGCATGCCGTCCCACCAAAGCCGGCCCTTCCGGGTATTTGTGTGGAATTTAAAGGCTCCTGCCCCAGCCAGCAGTGTCAAAAATAATGCTGGCCAGTAGTCGATGATCAGGGAACTGATTCCCATCAGGATTTGCGTTGGAAGAGGCAGGGCCGCACCCATGTCTTCGAATAGTTTTGCAAATTGCGGAACGACAAAAGTAATGAGAATGACTACAGCGGTTGCACCAACCATAAACAAAATGGCAGGGTAAATCAGGGCAGAGCGGATATTGCTTTTGAGCGCGACTGATTTTTCCAGAAAGGACTCAAGACGGGATAACGCTTCGCCGACCATACCCCCGGCTTCTCCTGCGCGGACCATGTTGATATACAGTTTTGAAAATACATCAGGATGCTCCGCAAGCGCGTCAGCGAAGGAGGTGCCGGCATGAACACGCTTCCGAATGTCTGAAAGTATGGAACGGATTTTGTCAGTTTCCGCCAGTTTGACCAAAGTGGAAAGCCCCTCGTCCAAAGTGAGTCCCGAATCCACGAGAGTAGCCAATTGCTGGGTGAGGGTCATGAGCTCTTTTGTGGAGACCGTAGAACCAAAGCTCGGCAGAGAAAGCTTTAATCCAAGAGAAAGTTTTGCGTTGTTTTTCCCTTCCGCTACTTTTACGGGAAAATAATTGAGTTGACGGATATGCTTGATAGCGGACTGGTAATCCGGGGCATCAATATCGCCTTCAACAAACTTTCCGCTCTTGTCCGTGGCTTTGTACGAATAAACCGTCATGGTTTACAGGGCCCTCATTTAATTGGAAAGACTAGATTCTATTGCTCAATGTAACACGCAGAATTTCTTCAACGGTGGTTATGCCCTTCACAACCTTGTCCCAACCATCTTCCCGCAAGGTACGCATTCCTTTTTTCCGGGCCTGGTCGCAGATGATTTGTGCGGTTGTCTTTTGCAGGATGAGTTCGCGAATTGAATCGTCTATGACCAGTAGCTCATAGATTCCGCATCGGCCCCTGAACCCCGTCTGGCTACAGGCCTTGCAACCTTTTCCCTGATAAACTTTAATGGTTTCTTTCTCCAGAATCCCCATTTCCACTTTAAGGGTTGGGGTCAGGGGAGCTTCTTCCTTGCAGTGTGGGCAGATTACCCGGACCAGCCTTTGGGCCAGCACCCCAAGCAGGGCGGAAGAAATGAGAAAATTTTCTACTCCCATATCAAGAAGCCGGGTGATGGCGCCTGCCGCATCATTGGTATGGACGGTGCTAAAAACCAGATGCCCTGTCAGCGCGGCTTGAATGGAAATGTTCGCCGTTTCCGGGTCACGGATCTCACCCACCATGATGACATCAGGATCCTGGCGGACTATGGAACGCAGTCCATCAGCAAAATTCAGGCCGATTTGAGATTTAACATGGATCTGGTTAATTCCGCGCATCTGGTATTCCACCGGATCTTCAATGGTGATGATTTTTTTGTCAGGTGTGTTGATTTTGTTCAGGGCGGCGTAGAGCGTGGTGGTTTTACCACTACCGGTCGGGCCTGTAACTAGAAGTTTTCCATAAGGCTTCAGGATCAAAGCCTCTAATTGTTTCAACTCCTTTTCGGGAAACCCCATAAAGCTCAGGTCCAGAACCATGTTGCCCCGGTCGAGGATTCTCATGACCACGCTTTCCCCATGCAATGTGGGCAAAGTGGAAACACGCATGTCGATATCCTTGCCAAGGATTTTAAGTTTGATGCGTCCGTCCTGCGGTAACCGGCGTTCCGAGATATCGAGCTTGGCCATGATCTTGATGCGGGTGGTGATTGCAGAACTCAACCGTTTGGGCGGCGGTTCCAGTTCGTGCAAGATGCCGTCAATTCGATAGCGGAGAAGCAATTCGTCGGCGAAAGGCTCCAGATGAATATCACTGGCTCGGGCTTCAATAGCCTGACTGATGATATGGTTCACCAGTTTGATGACCGGAGCCTCGGATGCCATGTCCCGGATATGTTCGGTGCTTTC
>Ga0210009_1002124_pt1 | contig 15215 bp, 12 predicted proteins | sample CryGeyCG2114_065_FD_185457 | JGI IMG/M metagenome (GOLD analysis project Ga0210009, IMG submission 185457) | Groundwater microbial communities from aquifer - Crystal Geyser CG12_big_fil_rev_8/21/14_0.65 (SPAdes) (version 2) | ecosystem: Environmental > Aquatic > Deep subsurface > Groundwater ... | reverse complement strand
CACCGCGAGTAACATGGACAGTCGTCGCAGGTCGTAACCGGTGACATTTCGCTGGGGATTGCCATATACAGCGGAGGAAACCAACGCCTGGACCTCTACAAGAAATGACCGGGAGCCTTCCAGGTGTGACGTGATAGCGGTTCCGCTCACATCCAATGCCCGGTTTCCCAGAAAAAGTTCGGACGGATTTTTTACAACGGTCAACCCGCGTTCGCCCATCTCAAAAACACCGAGTTCGTGGGTGGAGCCAAACCGGTTTTTGACTGCCCGGAGCATCCGGAATTGATTTTGCCGGTCACCTTCCAGGTATAAGACGGTGTCAACCACATGCTCCAGCATTTTCGGACCAGCCAGAAACCCATCCTTGGTAATATGTCCAACGAGGATGATGACGGTGTTGGTGCGTTTGGCGGAGCGCATCAGAATTTCTGCCGATTCCCGGATCTGAGAAATACTACCCGGTATATTATCGCTGCGCTCACTGTAGGCTGTTTGTATTGAATCCACGATTACGGCTGCCGGTTTGAATTTTTCCACGGCAGCCTGAATATTTTCAACGATTTGCTCATTGGCGAATTTCAGATGATTTTCGGCAGCGCTCAATCGGTTCGCCCGATCGGCGACCTGGTGTAAGCTTTCTTCACCTGAAAAGTAAAGTACGGTCTGATTTTGAGCCGCCAGCAGACCGGAAATCTGAAGCAAAAGTGTTGATTTCCCAATCCCTGGCTGACCACCTATCAAAACCAGGCTACCCGGAACAAAACCGCCACCAATGACGCGATCAAACTCTTCTAAGCCGGTTGTCATGCGTTCGAATTTTTGATTTGCTGAATCGTGCAGGGATTTTAATTCCTGAACAGGAGTCAGGTGGTCATTGCGGTTGGCTTTTGGGGATACACGAACCTCGGAAATGCTTTCCCATGCTGCACAGGTATCACACTTGCCCTGCCATTTGGCATATTGGGTTCCACAATGCTCGCATTCATAGATTGTCTTTGATTTTACCATGAAAGTTTGGACCTGTTCAGACGCCTGCCGTTATGACAGTTAAATTTTGTGTTTAAAAAAATGTCTTGGTCTGACCGCTAGAATAATAGTGTTGCCACGATGTAATCATTGATCAATATGAGTGTCGATGAGAAGACAAAAGCGTCAATCGCGGCACGCCCTACACCGGTTGCACCCCAACTTGCTCTGAGACCAACCCAGCAACTCACGACACCGGTGGAGATGCCGAACATGATTGATTTAAACAGTCCCGGATAAAAATAACTCTGGTTGTCGAAAGTAGCCTGGAAGCCGTTAAAGAAGGTGCTGAAGTTCAGGTTGAAGAAATTGTTAGAGATGAAAAATCCGGAAAAAATCGCCACAAAATCGGCCCACATGGTCAGCAGGGGCAGCATAATGATCATTGCCATGACACGGGGCGTTACCAGATGTCGGATAGGATTCAGCCCCATTGCCTGAATCGCATCAACCTGTTCGGTTACGACCATCGTTGCCAATTCAGCAGCGATGCTGGAACCATTTCGACCTGCCAACACAATTGCCGTCAGCACGGGTCCCATTTCCATTAAAATGCCACCGGCGACAATCTGTCCCAGAAATCGCATGGGTAGCGTTCCTTTGAGCTGATAGGCTCCCTGCCAACCGGCGACGGCACCTGCGAAGATTGCAATAATGGTGGCGAGGGGGATCGCCCTGACGCCCAAGCGGTACAATTGTTCGATGTAGAGAACCCGATCGGCGTGCACATAGTGGACATTGCCGATTGAGCGACCCAGCAGGACGAAAACCGAGCCAACGGCAGAGAAAAAATCCAGAGTTTTTCGACCGAACCAGGTGATCAAGTGCGTCATGGCTGCATCAGAAGTCTAGCCCCAGGGAGAAGAGGTGTTGGGGTTTTGAAAAAAGTGTTGATCGGGACATATCGTAGGCCAAATCATACCGGAGGATAAAATAACCCAGGTTGATTCGCATCCCAACACCCGAACTCGCGAAATCATTTTGACCAGAAAAAAAGTGATCATGGACTTTACCGTCAAGGCCATTTTGCCAGGTCTTGGCATAGTCAAAGAAGGCTAAGCCCCGGACATTGTTAAACATCAGCGGCAGTGGCCATTTAAAGATCAGGTATTGAATGAAGGGGAAGCGGAACTCCGCATTGAAAACCATGAAATGCTCACCCCAAAGCTGGAAATACTGTGCCCCGCGCACCGGAAAGACCCAACGCGAGAAATAGGAATCGGTATAGTCATAATCGTCGGGAATGTTCTCATACGCGTAAGCACCATTGAGCCAGTTCGTAACACCACCCACATAGAAATTTTGAGGATGTGGTCCATGGCTACTGGCACCATTTAGCCGGAGTGCGAATGAGTAGTCATTGTAGATTTTGAAGTACCGCCGGGCATCCAGGGAAACGGTTGAAAATTCACGATCGGAAGTGATGAATTTTGGAGAAAGCAGAGCGCCGACGTTAATGCGCCAGCCGTCAATCGGATAATAAGATCCATACAAGACATTATCGAAAACCCAATTTGCCTGGGGGAGAATAGTGGCGAAGGTGGAGTCGGAAAGCGGTAGGTATTGGCCATATTCGTCATAGGTATAATACTCTTGCTTAATGTTAAACCATGTCAGACCCAGCTCAGCCCGGTTGAACTTACTGAAAGGATGCGACAGACCGGTTGATATGCCGTAATTGCGAATTCGCAAGCTGGGCAGTGTCCACCAATAGTCATCTGTAAAATGGAATGCCAGGATGTTGAAATTCGTTCGTTTGGCAAGGTAATCGTAACCCAACAACAGGTCAGAATTTTCAATATTCTTGTTCAATTCGAAGCCGAATTGAATTTGATGATTCCCCAGAATATCCGAAAACACCATCAGGGCGTTCCCCTGGAATCCGAAAAAATTATCGTAACCAGCCTGAGCGTCCACCAGATCGATGGTAAACTTGGTTTTGTAATCGTGTACCAGATAGGAGCCGGTACTATCCTGAAAAGTGAGGTTTTTCGCCAGGATTGAATCCACTATTGATGTGTCAGGAGGTGTCAGCCGGGAGGCGAATTCCGGACTGAAAATGTATTTGGTGTAAGGATCGGTAACTCTCTTACCCGGCTTCGATTCCGTGGTTTTGGAATAGGTAGGATCGATTTGAACATCCGTGCGACTCAGGAAATTCGATTTTGAGGGCTCAGGCAATGCCGGTAAGTCAAGCGGGTTGCTGATCTCATATATGTCCCAACCCCCCTTTTCATAACCGGCAAAAACCAATCGTGCGTCGTCATCACCCCAGCTCAATTGGAAAGCTCCTGAAAGGACATTTGTTATCGGGTAATCAACTTTGGTCTCAAGGTCAAATAACCGAACATTCCAGATTCCCGATTGGTCAGAGGTATAAGCCAGCATGGGTTTGGTGGTGGCGAACTCTGGAGAATCCTCATCGCGCGGCGAGTCCGTGATTCGGGTGATCTGCCTGGTGGCGACATCAATGGTATAAATATCTGTGTGTTGGTACGGGTGATTCAGTATCTCAACATTGGTGGTCACCGCTTCCGGACGGGCTGCTTCCGGGGATAATTGTCCCTGGCGATCGGAAACAAAGGCGATGGTCTTTCCATCTGGTGACCAGGCCGGATCACCATCTTTGTAAAAATCTGAGGTTATCCGGCGAATTTTTTTGGTGTCTACGTCCAGAATGAATAGGTCAATTGCCCCTTTATCCAATCCACTAAATGCGATTTCATCAGCGATTGGTGACCAAGCTGCTGAAAAAATGCCATCCAGATTCAGCTTAAAAATCTGCTTTTTCTCCGTCTGGGTATCATAGATCACCAGTGCGTCAGACTCACCAGCCTTGCTCGCAAAAACCAGTCGACGGTTATCGGGCGCCCAGCTAATGCCGGGACTGAGCCATTTCAGCTCCTCCAGATTGGGTGTGCGCTGGCCGGAGACGATTCGTTTCACTTCCCTTCCGTCTTCGGCGGAGATCAGGTAAATGTCTGCATAGCCGCTTCGATCCGATTGAAATGCGATTCTGCCGCCGTCGGGAGAGATCGCCGGACTGATATTGAAATAATTTTCGAGTTTCACATGATCCGTCATGGGTCGGGCGATGTCCTTGATCACTGATCGTCCTTCAATATCCGGCCAATACTCTTTGCGGACCTGGAATTGCCATTTTTCCGTAAGTCCGTCCAAATCCAGACCGATGGTATGCTCCAGCGTTTTATCCATGGTTTTTTGGCGACGGAGAGTCTGGAATATTTCACCGATCCGCTCCACACCATATGTCTCGCCGATATACCGAAGCACACTTTGACCACCTTTGTAGGCCATATAATAATCCAGTGCACGGAGTGGTGGTAACAGACCATTGATCGCGGCATCCCGAATGATCATGTCTGCGTTGGAATCCCAATCCAGGGATGAATATTCGGCGTAACCTTCACTAAGCCAGAGCGGCATTTCAACCTGTACACGACCACTCACAATTGATTGTACATTTCCGCCAAAGAGCATGTCGTTCAGCACGGCATGGGTCAGTTCGTGATGTAATACATGCCGAAATTGCTCATAACTACCTTCAAATGGAACGACGACACGATTTTTGAAAAGTTCGGTGAAGCCTCCAATCCCTTCGTATAGGTATTCCAGTGTCACATTGGTCTGTTGAAAATCGTTGTGCGAATTGTAGATCAGAATCGACACACGCTTTGTCAGTTCCCAGTTCAGTTGGAAGGAGATGGTCTTATAGGCTTGTTCGGATACGTGTGCGGCGAAGGATGCCACATTTTTTCCACCTTCATAGAAGTAAATATCGAAATGGGGTGTCTGAATGAATGACCATTCCTGATCTTTGTACTGAATCTTGTTTTTGCCGAATTGTCCAAACGCCAATCCACCCAAGAGTGAAAGGAGTAGGAGTGTTGATGCCAGTTTTTTCAATTGATTATGAGTCTTTATTTTTTTATGGGCGTTGCGTCATGGTGAAGGTGCCGGGAAAATAACCTATGGTCATTAATTTGTCAAATCATTGGCTCCAGGTAATATTTCTCCCCAAGGAAGTTAAAATTCATCGAATCAGGTGATTGTTCCCGGTACTGATTTAAAGAATTGAACTGAAATCAAAAAAAAAGCCTCCGGGAACAGAGGCTTTATAGAATACTGATTTAGAATCGGGATGATGGTTTATTTCACCGGTTTGGCTTCGACTTTGGATGCAGCAAACGCCTCCGCACCGGGCAGAATTGACTCTACCTCAGAGTGTGGACGAGGGATGACATGAACGGATACCAACTCACCTACTTTTTCGGCAGCAGCGGCACCGGCGTCAGTAGCGGCTTTCACAGCACCAACGTCACCACGCACCATTACTGTGACGAATCCGCCACCAATATGCTCTTTACCAATTAATCGAACATTAGCAGCTTTGACCATTGCATCGGCTGCTTCAATTGACCCCACCAATCCACGGGTTTCTACCATTCCCAACGCATCTAATGACGTAGCCACTTAAATCCTCCAGTCCTTCGAAATTTGTCCTTTAACCATCATTGCGATTGCTGATTTTAATGTTTCGCACTCTGGTTGTCAACCGAATTAAAAATTGATATGGGTGCGAATTTTGGTTGAGGGACAGCACGATTTTGCCGTGGCGGGAATGCTGGAACGCGTTTAGTTTAGCACCACATGGAAACAGCCTATTTTTTATCCGATGCCCATCTGCAGTTTCACCTTGACGATTATGAGAGACTCCGGCGACTTGAATTATTCAAATTGCTGGATCAAATCAGAGCTGAAGGCGCGACTCTGTTTATTCTCGGTGATTGGTTCGATTTCTATTTTGAATATGGTCAGGTTATCACCAAAGGTTACCTGGATGTCTTTATCAAACTCCGGGAATTGCAACAGGCAGGCATTGCAGTTCACTACGTTGCCGGTAACCATGATTACTGGCTGGGTAAATGGTTAACAGAAGAATTCGGTATTCAGATTTACCGAGAACCGGTGACGCTTGATTTTGCTGGCAAGCAGTGGCATCTCATTCATGGAGATGGATTAGCAAAAGCGGACTCGGGATACCGGTTGTTGAAAAAATTTCTGCGACATCCCGCACTCATCAAATTGTTCGGCTGGATTCACCCGGACGTGGGGCATTGGTTGGCGAACTTTGTCTCGTACAAATCACGGGCATTAAACTCAGATGAAACCGCTGACCTGGAAGCTAAAGTTCAGGAAAATATACTGTATGCCCATACGATTTTTGAAGCGGGTGCGGATTATTTTATAACAGGACATGTTCATTGGCCCCGAATTGAACGGTTTTCCGGAAAAACCTTTTTAACCATCGGAGATTGGCTGAATCATTTTTCATACGGCTACTATGATGGATCGAATCTGTTACTTAAACAATGGCCGGTTAAGTCGCTGCCACAAAGGGAATTACCTTGACTTGAAGTTCCAAAATGGATAAACTCAAAAAAGCATTTAATTACCAGGACCGTACCTCCGTTTGTTTTGCAAGTGAGGGCATCGGAAGGATTCACATGGCTAAGCGATATTTTTTTTGGAAGGGGCTCATTGTTGTGTTTATCACAATGGTGATGATGGCCTGCAGTTCAGGGGCACCGGCATCCACAGCGGAAGTTGACAAACTTTATGATAGGTACCGCGAAGGAAACAAAAAGGCACTGGTGAATCTCATTGATTTATATGAGGATGATACCGCCCCGAAATTCATCCGAATGCAAGCATTGAAATCAGTGATTAATAGCAATGACCCGAATGGCTTCGCAGCGCTTCGCAAATCAATCGAAACCGGCTCGCTCGAAGATCGGGAGATGTTCATCCTTGCTGTGCGCGGATTAGCGGATGGTTCCGGCCAAAAAAATGTGGGTTCGGTCGTAAAAGCATTGGAAACCTCCAGGCAAAATTTCATCTCGGACCGGGATGAGATGATGCGTGTGATTGAGGAGCAGGTTGATGACCGCAGCATCGCCAATATTTTATCTCTCTATGCTCACGAGGAAGAGGATTACCGAAGTTTTGAAGCTGCAATGACGCGCATTCTGGGCAAAATGAATGACGCGCGTGTTGTGCCAATCCTGATGGCCATCGCGAGTGACAAGCGTGTGCCTCTGAATGTCAGAAATTCTGCGATAAAGATTCTGGGACAAAAGAACGATCCGGCGATTGGAAAACTCTTGGCTGAATTAATACACGACCCAAACAGTCAGAATCAAATTCGTGATTTTGCGCTTGCGAGTACCAATGACTTGAAGGATGGGCGCGTTATTCTGGCTTTGGTTGAAGCGTTGCACAGCCAGCAGGCATCCTATTTCACAACAGTGGATGCCATTACCAGTGCCTTAAAAAATTACAATGATCCCAGTATTAAACCGGTGTTGCTGGCGGTGATCACGGATGATACCTACCCGATCCGTATTCGCCGACAAGCTCTGGAGGGAATGGCGAATTATGTCGACCCGGTCATTGCAGAGTCATTGATCGAGATGCTTAACAAACCTGAGAATTTCATTTTCTATGCAGGGATCAAGGGGATCGTCGATGCGACTCAATCCCCGGAGCTTTCCAACAAACTGCAGCGCACTGCCCTGGCCGCCCAACAGAATGCGGAGGTCGAATGAGCCCCAGATTAAACTATTTGTTAAAAACCAATTGGTTCGTTTCCGGTGGAATAATCCTTGTACTAGGGCTGTTATTGCCATTTCCCAACAATTTGACAGCTCAGGAAACTAGCGGGGAACCCTCTCAGCAATTGCTACAGAAACTTGACACCCTGGTAGTGGATACGACTAAAGTTATCCCCTCCTTTGTAGGGAAAAAATCTGCTGAACCTCGTGATTTTTTTAAAACACCATACAGTGCGGACGACCCTGCGTTTCAGCAGAGGGTGGACCAAATTCAACTGGAAATGGAGCAAATCAAGATTCGTCTGGAGAAAGTCGAGAATGAAACCTCCATTAATCGAATGCGGCGGGAAATAAAACGGCTGACTCAGGGCGAAGATGAGATTAGTGAAATTACCATGCAAAATGGTACCGTTGTGATGGGAAATATCATCGCAGAAAATATGGATCGTATCATCGTTCAGACTCAAATCGGCCAGTTAACATTGGATCGAACGACCATCCGGGGGGTGAAGGCTCAGCAGAAACCGCATGCGGTACTGGCATTGGATGGCAATTATGAAGAACGCAATTACCCGGACAAACGCGCTTTTACCGGTCAGGTGATAAACAAGGGATTACGCCGTGGCGATTTCGTGCGCGTGGTGTTCCGGTTGCATGACAGTAAAACCAATATAATCGCCCAGGATTCAACTTTTCTTGCAGGTGAAACAACCACCTATTTGAGCGGAGTTGTTGGTGAGTCAGCGTTGTCACCCAATAAAACCAGCAAATTCTACTTGGAAGTTCCCTTGCCTTCCGGTGTAGATTCGCGTAACATATCCTACGTCACGTACAAGGTTCGCTTTGATGAATTTGACTAGTTGGTGCGTGATTATTTGAAATAGGCCTCTATACAACCCACATAGGCAAAGAGGGGATTCAACCTCACAGAATCCCTCCTCTTTGCTCATTTGATGTGAAAGCGCCCCGGTAACGGGGCGCTTCTCACTTATATCAGTTTCCATACAAAAATCAAATCATCGTTTGCTCTGCAGTATCCAGGAATAATTTAAAAAGTCCTGCAAGGGTATTAAGATGCAGGACTTTTTAAATTTCAGCGATGATTAGAACTGGAAGTAGACATTTACCGTGGGTAAAAAAGGCAACAATGCGTACTCACGATCTTCCTGGGAAATAAGTGGTCGTGAACTTGATGGCAGATTGTTGGTCTCTGAGTTGGTCATGTTATAAAGGGAGATCGTAACGCGACCGGAAATTGATTTCAAATTAAAATCGCGATAAAGTGCGCCATCCAGTCGATTGTAGAGACTCCCGGTCTTTTCCTGGCCGGCATTATCCAAATAACTTTTTCCCGACGCGAGACGGTAACCCACCGTGTAGCCCGATTTTTCGCTAATCTTTCCCTCTAATTCCAATGCCAGTCTGTGCGTCCGGTTAGCCGGGGCTTTGAACTCGGTGTTATCGACATTCCGCCAAATTTCCCTACCGAGCTCATAGTGAATCAGGCTTGTCAGATTTCCCAATCGTCGTTCAGCAACCAATTCAATCCCATACCGTCGTCCATCCTTCAATTCCGTCAGCCAACCATCCATAGTATTGACATTACCGGACCAGATTGAGTCCAGCGTCGTTGGGTGGTCTATGATGGAATAGAATGCCCGTGCTTGCAAATCGTAGCCGATCAATGGAGTCCAGCTTCCGCCAACACCCATCAGCCAATTCGTTTGAGGAGTCACGCTCTGGTCAAACGGCAAGACGAAATCCAGGATGGGCTGGGCAATCGTCGTTGGCAGCGAAACCTCAGCGATCATGGTGGAATAGTGGCCAATATGCGCATTAAATGCATAGACATTTGAGGGTTGCCAGATGATTTCCAGCCGTGGATCCCAGAACATTTTCGACAAACCGGTATTGAGTGTTGCGCGTAACCCAGCTTCGGCCGCAACCTGCCATGGCAGCGTGTACCGGTAAGAGGCGTATGTAGCGATCAATGAAGAATAATCCGTTTTGGCATTCGATGTATCGGCAAAATTTAGCGTAGGTGAAAGAATTTGTGCCTGGAGTCCTGATGTAAGAATATTATTCTGCGAGGTGTAATATTCACCTTCGATGAATCCACCATAGGTGACAAGTTCATTGGCAATGGCATTGGTCATCGTCTGGTTATCCCAAAGAGGGACGGCACTGCCCCTGAGGTAGCTGTAATAACGCGTTCGGTAAAGACTCCCGTGCACCGCTAATTGATGCGAGAAACGGTGTTGAAGTCTTGCCGTCCAGGTTCCATCGTCCCAGATCGATTGAGAGTAAACGGAACTGGTGTCGCCGTACCAGTGTAATTTGTCGTGGGATGTTAAGAAACTAATGGCGGCCGTCGTGTTATCTGCAATATCAAATGTGATTTTGCCATTCAATTCATAGAAATAATAGTCGGGCGTTGCCGGTGCAAGCAAGTTGCTCGTGGGGAAATTCACACGGGAATAAATGCTGTCAAAATCAATCCGACGACCGCTGACATACCACGAACCGCCCAAAGGATGTGGACCAGACGTCGTGAGATTGCTCTCCAGCATTCCCAATCTGCCCTGGGCTTGAAAGCCCGAGCGATTGCCTTCGTTGAAAACAAGGTTGCTGGAATTATCGTGGTTGAATCCTTGTGATGCATTGGTCCCCAAAACATCATGCTGAATGAATTTCGTAGCATCCAGATTAAAGGGTTGGAAAATGCCGTACAGATGCCGGGTGTTGTAAATGGGAACTTCGTCAAGGGTATATTCAATACGATCGTTGGTTGTGCGTAACCATTTTCGGGGTGGATTTAGCTTCACGGTATACCCGACAATGACCGGCAATGTATCGGGAATCAATGAAATCAGCGAATCCACCCGGGGCTCTTCTTTTCGATTCGGCTGATAAGCAGCCTGAAGCAATTCTGAATCCTCCACAACCACCTCCCTCAATCCGATGGTTTTGGGAAGCAGATAAATGTGCAGTATTTCATGAGGTTCGTCCTGGAAAAAGAGGCGTGTCCGGTAGGTCTGATAACCAATATAACTCACCACGATGTCAATGGAATCCCGTGACATGTTGCCGACGAAGAAATAGCCATCAATGTTGGTTGTTGAACCCAGGCGTGTTCCCAATATCACCAGATTCGCAAAGGGTAGAGGCTCCTGTGTGCGTGCATCCCGAATCGTACCTGAAATTGAAGTGATTTGCCCAAACGCAGATCCGGTGATGAGAAAAATGAACATTAAAGTGACCCACATTCGCCCTAAAATTCGCATTATAATTTTATCCTCTCAGCAAGTTTTGCTTTTGTGTTTCAACGATTGTTTAAAAAGGCAGGTTCCAGTCAATTTACTTCCTTCTAATCTCATGGGGATTAATTTACTCCAACTAAAGGTGAAAACATATGAGTGGTGTTACAATTGTGCCGATTACCAGCCGGCGAGAGATCAGTCAATTCATCCAGGTACCTTACAATCTGTATCAAGGTGATCCTAACTGGGTTCCCATCCTCGAAATGGAACAGAGATCGTGGTTTAAAAAATCTCATGAGTTCTACAGCCACGGCGCAGCGCAGGGGTTTGTAGCACTGAATTCCAATGGTCGTCCCATGGGGCGAATTATGGCGATTTATGAACAACTTCGTGCTGAAAACCACGGAGGCAAACTGGGAGGCATCGGGTTTTTTGAAGCTCCGGATGATCCGGTTATTGTATCAGCATTGTTTGAAGCGGCCGAGGATTGGTTGCGCAAAAGGAATTTGACACATTGTCGCGGCCCCATCAGCCTTACGGAGAATGATCAATATTGGGGTCTGCTGGTTCACAATTTTAGTCAGCCCTATCTGGGGATGAATTATAATCCGCCCTTTTATGAGAGATTGTGGTTGGAGCGGGGCTACACCTGTGCCAAGGAAATGTACTGCTATCAGTTGCCGTTGAATGGCGACGTGCCGCAACGGCTACTCCCGGTGGCCGAAAGGCTAAAGCGGCAAGGCCATGTTACTGTCCGGACCATTGACATGAAAAATATCAGGCGCGATGCAGAATTCCTCCGGCAAATCATCAACAAAGGATTTATCGGTGTAGATGACCATATCGAAGTGCCACCAGAGATGATTGACTCAATGGTGAAACAACTAAAACCCGTCATTGACCCCGATTTCGTCATTATCGGGTTTTATGATGGCGAACCCGCATCTTTCGTGCTAGCCCTGCCGGATTGGCATCTGGCATTTAAACACGTCAACGGCAAATCAGATCTCATCAGTCTGATTAAATTGCTGCTGTACCGTAAAAAAATTAATCGCTTACGCGTTTCGGTGTTCGGGACGGTTCCGGAACATCGGAACAAAGGATTGGAAGCAGCGATATTTGCCCATGGTTACCAGTTAGCATTAAAAAAGGGCATCGTCGCTGCTGAAGCAGCCTGGACCGCCCGTGATAATCGGCTGATGCGGGCCGGAATCGAAGCTGCCGGTGGCGTCCATTACAAAACGTACAATTGGTACGAACGAGAGCTTTAAGTCCAAAAGTCACATACTGTCGTTCTCTATGAATCACTGATTAAGGCGCTTGTCGGGTTTATTAGCTGTGGAAAAAATTGGGTCGTCTGAAACTCGGCAGAGTTAAATGAAGATGATTGCAGAGCTGGGGATGATCTTGGCCGATCGAATCTGCATTAAAAATTTTGCGAGAAAATTCCTGCGAAATTAGCCACCGAATCCAGCGCTTTGCGTTCTCTCACCTTGTACTCACTTTCAATCTGCCACTCTTTCAATCCTGAAAATGGTTTGTAATGTCCCAGAACCACCATCACCGGAACATGGTATCCTGTCGGAATTCCCAATCGGTCGATCAAATATTTTTCATCAAACCCGGCAATCGGGTGCACTGCCAATCCTTCTGCAACGGCTTGGTGCATGAGATTGCTCAGGGAAAGTCCGAGTTCGAGTGCTGCCCATGGGTTTGCTTTCTCACTGTCTTTTTCATAGCTGTCACGATGCACCGCGGCGATGAGGCAAGCGGCACGCTTCGCCCAAAAATTACCTTCAGCTAATGCCGCCTCGGCGACGGTCCGATTTTCATTGTTCCGGTTAAAAAAAAATATATCGCCAGGGTTGATTATTATTGGTGGAAGGCGCCCACCGAGCCGCCTCGGCTACCGCAACCAGCTTATCTTTCGGAATGTCCTGGTCCGGGTCGAAACTGCGGGTGCTCCAACGTGTTGCCAGCACATCCATGATCGGCATGAGCGTCCGGGCTCGCTTGGTCCGGAAATCCACCGGTGTCGTCTCAGAATGAAGTATTGTCATCATATCCTTATTTATTTCTGCTCACCTTGTTTATTGATGATGCAATCGGTGAAAAATCCGAATTAACAATGGGTTACAGGACATTCGGTCGGCCATGCCAAGTGACTGAATAAGTCTTCAACAGTTTATTTTCGTAGGTGAAAATTGCCGAGAAAAATCCCGACTCCTCCAACCACGGCAGGAAAATACGATCCCCATCCCAAAGCTGAATTTGATCAATCTCCGTCCGGGTCAGCCAGGCGAGATGTCCTTCCGGCGGATTTTCCAAAAGAGAACCGGTCCATTGGGGTGCTGTAAACAGATACACATACCAATCATTGATGCCATCAAACATGGGAAACACGATATGACCGTGGAGGATCGGGTCCGTTATGGTAAGGCCGGATTCTTCCCGAACCTCGCGAATGGCGCAGGCTTCGGGGGTTTCGCCGGGTTCAAATTTCCCACCCAAACCATTCCACTTTCCCTCGTGGTAATCATTGTTTTTCTTGACCCTGTGCAGCATCAATGTCTTATCGCCATCACGCACATATACCAGAGTTGCCAGAATTGTCATTCGGAGCCCATTTTTATTAGAGGTTGAACAATCATGGCTCGAAGATAAAACAAAAAGGCGGCATCGAAACACCGCCTTCTTACACTTTGCTTTTACATCAGGATTTCAGATCCCCCCGATCCTGACACCCGCAAAGTTCAGGGTTTTGACACCCAATCACGCCCCCAAAGACTGAAACGGAAAATTTTTATCCAACCAGGTCTGGACGATACCATGCATCAATGAAATTCCCCGAATGATCTCGCGTCGGTTTTCGGGATTGGTGTAGGTGAGCATTTCGGAGTGAATTTTCGTGTATTCATCCTGTAGTTTCTGAACAACAGATCGTCCTTTTGTTGTCAGATTGATGTTTGAATAGCGCCGATCGTCGTTGGATTGAACGCGTTTGACCAGGTCGGTTGCGACCAAACCATCAATAATGCGCGTCAGGCGGCTGGCAGAAAGTTTCATGGAAAGTGCTAAATCATGGACGGAATAGACCGTCTGCGCTTCCATAATGCGTAAGCATCGGAACTCCGCAACCTTCAGACCATGGTCTTTTGCAAATATCTTTTCCTTAATCTCACAGCATCGCAGCAGATCAAATGTCAGATCGCTTACCGTTACCGCTTGTTGAGATAATTCCTTGTCCATCATAACCCCCGGGTTTTCGTTTATCCAACCATTATGTCAAACCGTTTGCATAAAATGCCATCGGTAGCTTTTAATCTGATAACAGTCCTAATTGCGAAAGGCAGTAGTTCATATTTACAAATTATGATTGCAATCTTTGCGCCAAATCATCAAAAACTGCTGAATTATGAATTCCGTGGATGTAGGTTACAGGCATGCAAAAGGAAATTTTATTCAGTGAAGCCAAATTGAGAAAATATCCGGAGCCTGTTCATATCAGTATCATCCGGGACAAAAACGGTCGCTATAACCCGATTTCAATGGCTTGGGCAATGTTCACCAGTATCGAACCACCTATGGTGGCTATTTCAATCGGATTGGAGCGCTATTCCTTCGAGGCCATTGAACACAGTGGTGAGTTTGTGTTTGTCTTACCCTCAGAATCGATGGGTGAGGCTGTACGATTTTTTGGGAGCACATCCGGACGGGATATTGACAAATTAAAGGAATTGGGCATCGCCACACAACCTGCCACGAAAATAGACAATGTCCTGTTATCCGATGCTGCCGCAAATTTTGAGTGTGTGGTGAAATCAAAAGTCCGCAGTGGGGATCACATGATCTATGCCGGGTTGATCGTAGCCAGTCACATCAATACAGAACCCGCCAGACGGCTCTATTCAGTTGAACCCAGAGTATTTGCCGGCGTAACCCGTACGGGTTTAGAGAAAGAAGAAAGTTGAAAGAGTAAGAATTAGAGTCTCCTTGAAAAAGTCTTAACCATTAATAAATACATTGACTTAAGGCGTATATATATTAATTTATCTGCAAGGAAAACAGGCAGTTGTATCCAATAACCTTGCAGACAAAGGTAATCTCAAGATGATTCGTGACTCTTCCAGTAATCAAACAGTTCTGGATTTCTATCTTCCCTTTGGTGGTGAACTAAACCCTGAAAACAGATGGGTATTGCTTTCGGGAAAAATTCCCTGGGATGCCCTCGGATCTGTCTATAACAATAGTATCAGCTCCAGGATGGGAGCGCCAGCCACCCCGTCACGAATCG
>Ga0210009_1002123_pt1 | contig 15223 bp, 11 predicted proteins | sample CryGeyCG2114_065_FD_185457 | JGI IMG/M metagenome (GOLD analysis project Ga0210009, IMG submission 185457) | Groundwater microbial communities from aquifer - Crystal Geyser CG12_big_fil_rev_8/21/14_0.65 (SPAdes) (version 2) | ecosystem: Environmental > Aquatic > Deep subsurface > Groundwater ... | reverse complement strand
CAACCCGCTGGATACCGAGGCATTGTTTGGTTTGGCATTAAGTACCCAGAATCTGGGGCAGAATGAAACCGCACTGGCTTATTTACAGCGTTTGATCAAACTGAACCCGAATGATGCGGCAGCCTATAATCAGAGTGGCATTATTGTCGCCGGGACCGGGGATTTAATAAATGGCCAGATCCTCATTAAAAAGGCCATAGAACTTGATCCGCTGCTGGTGGATGCTCAAAGAAATTTTGCTGAAATTCTCCTCATGCAGGAGGATTATACAAATGGTGTTAAAACCTATCTGACGATTCTCGAACATCACCCGGATGACATTCAAAGTTTGCTCAGAATGGCTCAGCTTCACGCGGAAGCAGGGAATGTGACCGAAGTGCTCTCATGGAGTGAAAGGGTTCTTGCCATCGAACCGGAAAACTCGGAGGCTATGGAGATGAAGCAGGCAGCCACCGTATCATAGGAGAAATTGATTCATGTCCTTCGTCGAAAAAAATGCAGTCAAAACCTATCAGCCCAACGATGTGATTTTCCGCGAAGGTGATGAGGGCAATTCCATGTTTATCATTCAGGATGGTGAAATGGAGGTCACCAAGGTGATTGATAATCGCCCCGTCCAACTGGCGATCTTAAAAGATGGCGCTATTTTTGGCGAAATGTCACTGGTGGATGGCCGCCAGCGTTCTGCCACAATCACTGCCAAAAAGACAACCCATTGTATTGAAATTAACAAGCGACTTTTCGAAGAACGACTTGAGGAGGTGCCACCCTGGATGCGTGCCTTTTATGGCATTTTGGTGGACCGGTTGCGTCAGGCTGATTCGACGCAAAACACACTTTCCAAGGGTGATCAGGGCAAACAAATCGTCTATCTGTTGTATTATCTCCTTTCACATCGCGATCCGGATAAATTCAACCGGTTTCAAATCACCTGGAAAGAAACCGCAGAAACCATCGCATTTTTAACCAATATTTCTCAAGTATATGTTGATAAGGTTATGAATAAATTGACACTTACGCGACTCGCAAAAAGTGGCATTAATTACGAAGATGGACGGCAATTCATCACTGAAAACATCGTAACCTTTCAGAGTTTTGCCCAGTTCTGTCGTGAACAATACTTCAGTCGAATCGGCAAGGCGGTATCACCGGAATTCGAAGAGCAGTCCCGCCGGGAGTTGATTTTACTCAAATTCATTGCGGATCGTTTAGCCGAACAAGGTTCGGCGAATGATCTGAATCTGACCTATTTCGAGGAATGTTTGCAGCGCGAATTAAAAGAGAAATCGGTTGATTTTGAGGTAGAACTCAGGCGCTTGCAACGAACGGGAATTCTCACCATCAAGCTTGACCAAAAAATGGATAAATTTTACGAGGTGAATCGCGAGCTTTTGGAAATCCGGTTGGGACGAGGGAAGCGGCTGGACGAGTTTAAAAAAATCGCCGAATCGCTGAGCTAATTGGTCCAGGTGACCACATGAAACGCAAGAACTGACCATGTCACATCAGAAAAATAAATCCCGATCTCAGCCGGACCCGACCCTGAAACGGCAATCCCTCTCATTGTGCATGATCGTGAAAAATGAGGAAGAGATGCTGGGGGAATGCCTGGCGAGCGTCAAGGATGTAGTTGACGAAATGCTCATTCTTGACACGGGTTCAACGGATAAAACCATGGACATTGCTCGTTCGTTTGGCGCAACCCTGCATGAAATGGTTTGGGAGGATGATTTCGCTAAAGCTCGGAATGAGTCCATCCGTCACGCCAGTTGTGACTGGATTTTGTGGATGGATGCGGACGAGAGACTCTTGCCGGAATCAATTCCAGCCCTGAAAAAACTGCTAAAGTCGGTCCGGCGGGCGACATTGTATAACATTCACATTCAAAACCTGAAAGAGGATGGCCAGACCTTCATCCTTTCGAAATCGCACCGGCTTTTCTCCAACCATTTCGGGCTAAAATTTACCGGGCGCATCCATGAACAAGTTTCACCGAGTGCAAAGAACTTAGGGGGCGTGGAGCATGATTCAACCGTTATGCTCTATCATTTGGGTTATGGTTTTTCGGACCACAGGAAGGAATTGAAGTCACGCAGAAATCTTCAGCTCTTGACGCGATTGGTACAGGAAAAACCGGATGACGCCTACGCCCATTTAAAACTGGGTGAAGAGTATGGTCTCGCGGGTAATCAAGCACAGGCGCTGGAGCATTTTTTAATCGCGGTAAAAAAAGAGACATTTAATCGGGATATGAAGGCGACCCTGTACAATGTGACAGCAGAGGCCTTGCTTAAATTGGGGGAGGTATCTGAAGCACGAAAATATGCTGATGCTTCACTGGCCCTATTCCCCCGGCAATCCGCGGCTGCTTACCTTCGATACCGTCTGGCGGACCAGGCGAGTGATTGGAATGAAGCGTTGATTTGGTTAAACACACTGCAGCGACTCAACGAAAAGCCTGATTCAGCAACGAAATTTTCGGGTGAGGTGATGCTTGAAAAAGGCCAGATCCTGGTAACCCGGGCGATTGTTCTCATGAAAAATGGTGACCTGGTGGAAGCCCGCAAGGAATTTGAATCCGCACTGATGTCTGGGAATACCCAAGCGAAGTTGCGGGAATATTTGGTGGAGGTTTGCTATCAACTGGGTGATTACGACGCTGTCGAAGAGGTGCTAAACTCACTTATACGAGACTTTCCCAACAAGTCAGGCTATTTAATGATGTTTGCAAACCTGAAAATCAAACAGCAACAATTTCCCGAAGCCATCCGGTTGCTGGAAAACTATCTGACTATCAACCCGCAGAATGGTGAAGTCGGCAAACGCCTGGTTGCACTGTATGGTAAAACCGGACAAATGGAAAAAGCTCACGCCCTGTTAATCGAATTAAATGAAGCCGTTGCGAAAACGACTTGATGGGCTCAAGAATTTTGTGAATTGGACGATAATAAAAGAATGAGGAAGGCTGGTGTCATTTTAGGGGGTGGAAATCATTGAGATGTTTTTTTTTATCAATCCCCGAGGTAACACTGCAATTTAAACAAAACACATGAGCAAAGTAGTTCTGCATGCGTAACCAGGATACGATGAAAATTCTCATCGCTGAGGATGATGCGATGTATACCAAACTCATTCTCAAGTTTTTACGCGATGAGAATGTGGAGTTTGCAGTCGCGGATGATGGCAAGAAAGCTTATGAAATCGCCCGGACATTTTTGCCTGATCTGATTATTTCGGACTGGATGATGCCGGAGATGACCGGTGAAGAATTGTGCACGGCCATCAAAAAAATACCGGAACTTCAACGGACCTATTTCATCCTGCTCACGGCCAAAGACGATATCGAGGATATCATCCACGGGTTCGAAAAAGGCGCTGACGATTACATCATCAAGCCTTGTAATATCAAGGAAGTCTTGGCACGCGCCCGGACAGGTTTACGCATTCTCAGGCTGCAACGCGAAAACGACCGCCTACAGACGATTAAGGTTGTCAATCAAATGGCAATCACCTCTAATCATGAAATCAACAATCCCCTGCAAGCCATTGAAATGTATGCTGAGATGATCTTGTTCAAGCACAAAGAGCTGAATGAGGATATTCGCAAAGGCATGGTAGCCATTCTGGAAAATGTATCCAGGATTCGCACCGTGACGCAAAAACTGGAGAATCTCATCGACCTTCGATCTGAAAGTTATACCAGTCGCGGTCCCCAGATGATCAGCCTGGATGATTCTGAGTAAGAGCAGTTCCCTAATTGGCGTAAAGGGCAATTTGCTTAGTTCGTCATCAATTCCCCCATACTTCCACCCCCAACCATTATCCATATCCATATTTTTTTAAAAAAATAATTCAGATTGTCTGAATCTGTCGCTTATAGACTAAAAGGACTAGTCCTCTTTTCATCCCTTTGGCCGATTTACATCGCGCAGGGTTTCGATGATCTTTTTGAGCAAAAACCTATGAACGGAATTATGGCATCATGATGAGTAGGTAGACTTTCAAAATCAAATTGATCACCCGGAGTCGAAGGGATAGATAAATCTTATGATAGAAGTCAAAAAAGAGGGCATACTCTTAACAAAGACCAATCTGGAATTTGAAAACGAAGGGGTATTAAACCCCGCCGCAATACGCGAAGGGGATAACGTTCATCTTTTTTACCGAGCGGTACGGAAAGGGAATCACTCGACGATTGGGTATTGCCGGCTGGACGGTCCGTTGACCATTGCTGAACGGTGGGAAGTGCCCTTTATGACCCCTGAATTCGATTATGAATCCCAGGGAGTCGAGGATCCCCGTATTGTCAAGATTGATGATCTTTACTACATGACCTACACCGCGTACGATGGAACCAGCGCTCGTGGAGCATTGGCTACTTCTAAAGATCTACAGCATTTTAAAAAACAGGGCATCATTGTTCCCCCCATCACCTACGCAGAATTTGTCTTTCTCGCCGAATCTGCCGGTAAAGTGAACGAACGGTATTACCGTAACCAAAAGTTTTACTACCAGGAAGCGGATCCTGAAAAAAAAATCATGCTGTGGGACAAAAATGTCGTGTTCTTCCCACGGCGAATTAATGGCAAACTGGTCTTCCTTCACCGGATCAGGCCTGGAATCCAAATCGTTTCTGTGAATGAGTTGAAGGACCTAACCAAAGCATTCTGGAAAAATTATTTTCTTAATCTTGAACAACATATCGTGCTCGACCCGCTGTACGACCACGAGTCAAATTATGTTGGCAGTGGCTGTCCTCCGATTGAAACAGAGCACGGCTGGCTGCTGATTTATCATGGTGCGGAGGAGACTAACAGAGGAATTGTTTATTCTGCCTGTGCTGCAGCTTTACTTGATATAAATGACCCTGGCAGAGTGATAGCCCGGTTACCCTACGCCCTTTTCTCACCTGAATATGAATGGGAAAGGCGTGGCGAGGTCAACAATGTTGTCTTTCCTACCGGGACCGCCCAATTCGGGGATACACTTTATATCTATTATGGTGCTGCCGATGAACGGATAGCTTGTGCTTCCCTGAGCTTTTCGGCATTGGTGGAAGAATTGTTAAACAATACGATCCGCGATGAAAGATGAAATTTTTACCCGTCCTGTTTATGATGATGTAAGTCGTTATGAAGCGTTGACGGGAAGAGAAAAAGTAGTCTTTCCTGAATTATCTCCGGTGAAAAAAAGCAAGCCAGATTTGATTCCGGATCAATCGCACGACCTCGCTGAAATCCTGGTTGTTACATCATACCCACCCAGAGAATGCGGCATTGCAACCTATTCCCAGGACCTCATCAATGCGCTGAATAATAAATTCAGAGATTCACTCTCCATAAAAGTCTGTGCCCTTGAATCGAACGGAACAACCTATCCTTATCCCAAGGAGGCAAAATACACCCTTAAAACATGGTTGGGCGAAGATTTTGAAAATCTGGCGTTAACGATTAATGAAGATAAGGGGATTAATGTCGTTCTCATCCAGCATGAGTTTGGATTCTTTTATAAACAGGAACAGGCTTTTCTGAAATTTTTATACAGACTCTCAAAGCCGGTCGTCATTGTATTTCATACGGTATTGCCTCATCCGGATGAACGGCTGAAATTGATCGTAACGAACATTGCGGGTGTTTGCAGGTCAATCGTCGTCATGACCCGTATTTCGGCTGACATTTTAATAAATGATTATGATGTGTCGCCGGAAAAAATATCCATGATAGCCCACGGCACCCACCTGGTGCCGCATTTAAGGAAAAAATTTCTAAAGACGAAATATGGATTAAAAGGCCGGAAGGTCCTGACCACTTTTGGACTACTCAGCGCGGGGAAGAGTATTGAAACGACACTGGAAGCGTTGCCTGCTATCATCAAAACAAATCCTGACGTTATTTTCCTGATAATCGGCAAAACGCATCCAGAAGTTGTTAAAGCAGAAGGCGAAAGATACAGGGAAATGCTTGAACAAAAAGTGCAGCAATATGGTCTTCAGGATCATGTGGTATTTCTTAATTACTTTGTCCCACTGCCGGATTTGCTGGATTACCTGCAACTCACCGATATTTACCTTTTTACCACGAACGATCCCAACCAGGCTGTTAGCGGAACTTTTGTCTATGCCATGAGTTGCGCCTGCCCCATCATTTCTACCCCCATTCCTCATGCGAGGGAATTTTTGACTGAAGATACAGGAATGATTTTTGACTTTGGTAACTCACAGCAGTTAGCCAATGGTGTTTTACGCCTACTCAACGATGAAGCATTAAGGAAGAATATCAGTACCAATACCCTGGAGAAAATCGTTTCCACTGCCTGGGAAAATTCTGCCGTAGCTCACGCCATGTTATTCGAAAAAATTGCAGGTGATAGGATTTCATTACACTATAACCTGCCGGTCATCAATCTGAATCACATGAAACAGATGACAACCAATATCGGGATTATTCAGTTTTCAAAAATCAATGTACCTGATATTAACTCCGGTTATACCCTGGATGATAACGCCAGAGCCCTGGTAGCCACCTGCATGTATTTTCTGCAGGCGGGCAATGAAGAATGCCTGTTCTTTATAAAAAAGTACCTCGGTTTCATCAAGCGGTGTCAGCAACCAGCGGGTAACTTTTTAAACTATGTGGATAAGCGTCGCAAGTTTACCGATCAAAACAAGGTTGTCAATTTAGATGATTCTAATGGCAGGGCTGTTTGGGCTTTGGGATATGTGGTCTCATTGAAAGGACAATTACCCGATGAGAGCGTAACCGAAGCAAAAACAATCCTTGAAAAATCCCTGGTTCATATTGGTTCGATGAATTCTACCCGGGCCATGGCTTTTGTTATAAAAGGGCTGTATTACCATCAGCTCACTGAGAAGTCACCTGATAATCTGGAGCTCATACAAACATTCGCCAATCGTTTGGTTCAGATGTACAAGCACGAATCGAATGAAAAGTGGGGGTGGTTTGAGAGTTATCTGACCTACGCCAACAGCATCTTGCCTGAGGCTATGCTTTATGCCTGGCTGTTAACCAGAGAACCGATTTATAAAGACATTGCCCGATCGTCATTTGAATTTCTATTGTCGCAAATTTTTAATGAAAACGGCATCGAGGTCATTTCCAATAAAAAATGGCTGTATAGGGGACGAGAAGCGGGTCAGTACGGCGAGCAACCTATCGATGTTGCTTATACCATTTTGACATTAAGTAAGTTTTACGATGCATTTAAGGATGAGGATTACCGCCTGAAAATGGATACGGCATTCAATTGGTTTTTAGGAGATAACCGCCTGCATCAAATCGTTTACAACCCCTGTACGGGTGGTTGTTATGACGGGCTGGAGGAGGATCACGTGAATATCAATCAGGGTGCAGAATCAACCATAAGTTACCTGATGGCAAGATTAACGATGGGGAAGTATCAGGATTAAATCGTGATTGAAATGGATATTTTTTGATGACCAGAAAAAACGATCCAAACCCAATCTCAACTTTGTTTTATTTGGATATTGGCGGTGTGTTACTTAGCAATGGTTGGGCGCATGAATCGCGCAAATTCGCGGCTGATTTTTTCGAATTGAACTATAACGAGATGCAAGAGCGGCACAAACTCATCATATTATGATAAAGAAAATTACTCTCACGCTTGTCTCTCTTTTCATTGCCATCATTGCTTTGTTTCTTATGTGGCGTTTTTGGGGCTATTTAGGTGATAAGGATCCAAACAAAACCTTTTTAATGCCCCGACTTGAGCTGTCGCAGTTAGAAATAACTTCGCTGACGTCTCAGAAAACGGAAATGAATGTAAAAGTGGATATTAATAATCATTTTCCATTGTCATTCACCATAGACAGTCTTCAATACAGAATTCTTATTAATGATATGCTGATATTTAAAAACCATCTCAATAATTCATTTTCATTGAAACGTAATTCCCTCAGCCAGATTTCGCTTCCGATGACCATTTTGAATGATTCGCTTGCTGCTGTCATACAGGCAAATGAGCAGGCGAATCTCGATTCTGTTGAATTTCATTTCCAGAGTTCTTTCATTACTAACATCATATTTATAAAGCATTTTCATGTTGATATTAAACGAGTCGTACCAAGGTTCTATATTCCGGAAGTCACGGCAGAAAGCTTTGAAATAGATTCACTTAATTTCTCAAGAGCGTCCGTTGAGTTGCTCGTTTCGATCAACAATAAAAATGCCTTTTCGTACAAAGCTGACAGCCTTGCTTATGAGGTTTCCATTGAAGACAATCAATGGATTAAAGGAATGATTCCTGATTTTGCTGATATTCAGGCAAAAAGCGTTACCAACATCACGATACCGATAACAATTTCCTTTAAAGAGGTAAGCCAGACATTTTGGGACCTGCTTACGAAAGGTAATAAAGTGCGTTACAATCTCCACCTGACGTTCAGAATTGAATCTGATAATAATATGATAGATCAGAGTAAAGTCATTCTTAAAAGTGAAGGCTCGGTAAAATCATTAATGAAGGTTTTGGAGTAAAGCCTGTAATGAATATAAATCAATGAAAAATAAAGCGCCCATAAAATCACCCGGTGTAAACATACTGGCAATTAACAGCGGTTCGTCGAGCATCAAATTTTCTGTGTATCGCCTGAATGGGCACTTAGAACGAATTCTGGATGGAAATGTTGACCGGATTGGGCTGAAAGACACCAGGCTGGATTACAATAACCTGGCAACGGAAAAGCAGGGCAACCTCAGACTTGACCTCTCTGATCATAAATCGGTGGCCAATTTCCTGATAGGTTGGCTTGAAGAGCAGCTTGATTTTTCAATGATCAGTGGCATAGGTCATCGGGTGGTTTTCGGCATGAAACACACTGAGCCCGAAATTATTACCCAGAAACTGCTGGATGAGCTGCATCGCATCATTCCTTACGATTCTGATCATCTGCCCGAGGAAATTGAATTGATTCATGTTTTTCGTCAGCGTTACCCAAATTTGAAACAGGTCGCGTGTTTCGATACAGCCTTTCATTCAAAAATGCCTCGTGTGGCAAAACTGCTCCCCATTCCCCGCCGCTTTGATACTCTAGGCATACAGCGATATGGTTTCCATGGTTTGTCCTATGCTTATTTGATGGCGGAACTTGGTCGTGTGGCCGGTAAAAAAGTAGCCCAAGGCCGTGTAGTATTGGCTCATTTGGGAAGCGGAGCCAGTATGGTCGCCGTTCACAAGGGCAAGAGCATGGACACCAGTATGGGTTTCACGCCAGCCGGAGGATTGATGATGGGTACCCGGTCTGGTGATCTGGATCCCGGGGTTGCCTGGTTTATGATGAAGTCAGAAAACCTATCACCCAAACAGTTCAATACGCTTATCAATCACGAATCCGGTTTGCTCGGCATTTCTGAAACCAGTTCGGACATGCAAGACCTGCTCGAGAGTCAAACCACCGACATCAGGGCTGCTGAGGCTGTCGAATTGTTCTGTTACCAGGTTAAAAAATGGATCGGAGCGTTTGCAGCGGTTCTGGGTGGATTGGATACATTGGTATTCAGTGGCGGAATGGGTGAGAATGCACCGGAAATTCGTTCACGAATTTGTGAGGAATTGGGATTTCTGGGTATCAAAATTGACGAAAAACGCAATAAAACAAACGCCCCGGTTATTTCAACCGATAAGGGCATTACCGCTGTTCGGGTCATTCATACCGATGAGGAATGGATGATTGCCAAAACAGTGAGCCAAATGCTAACGCTTACGAAAGATTAAAAGGAGTAGACGTATGTTATTCAAAGCAAAAACACTCAAAGCGTACAAATTACATGGTCATGATGGTGAAATCGGTCGCGTGAATCAATTCTACTTTGATGACCAACACTGGGCAATTCGCTACCTGGTTGCCAACACGGGCGGTTGGCTCACTGGCAGACAAGTCCTTATCTCCCCGTATGCACTGCTCGCGGTTGATAAAGCAGCGGAATACATCGACATCGATTTGACCAAAAAACAAATTGAGGATAGTCCGGCATTGGAAAGTGACAAGCCTGTTTCGCGACAATTCGAGGAGTCATACAATGGATATTTTGGATGGCCGGCGTATTGGGTTGGTCCATTAATGTGGGGTTATTATCCCAATATTTTGCGCGATAGAACGCAACGGAAAGAAACAGGCCTGGAGCATAAAACCTGGGACGCTCACTTGCGTAGTACTGATGCTGTGAGTGGCCATCATATCCAGGCCAATGATGGCGATATTGGCCATGTTCAGGATTTTATCATCGATGCCGAAACCTGGGCGATTCGTTATTTAATAGTTGATACCAAGAACTGGTGGCCGGGAAAAATGGTCTTGGTTTCGACACAATGGATCGAGCGTGTCAGTTGGGACGAGTCGAAGGTCTTTGTCAATCTTTCCAGGGAAGACATCAAACAGTCTCCGGAATACTTTGAGCAGAATTCATTAACCCGGGATTATGAAGCCCAATTACATCACCATTATGGCCGACAAGGATATTGGCCTGAGGAAACGATTTCCAACGGTCATTCACATTGAACCCTTTGACTACGTTCTGAGGACAATGCCACCCGTCAATTGTACGACGCCAAAGTCAGAGAGTGCTTGTCCCGAAAACTATCGGCAATCATTGGAAGTCGTTATGACAGGATGAGATCGGGACGAAATATTTCTGAGCAGAGACGAGTCTTAGGGAAAATCATTGAATTCACATCTAAAATGAAACGACGTCATGAAAACAAAAAAAATGTTAGATAAAAAACCTGTCATGGAAACTAATAAAAGTTCCGTAAAAGATGTTGTATCCAAACCATTAAAACCGAAAGAAAGCCAAGCGCCGTTATCACCCGAACATTTACATAAGCTTCATGCCTATTGGCGGGCGGCCAATTATCTGTCGGTTGGTCAGCTTTATCTTCACGACAACCCGTTATTAAAAGAACCCCTTAAATTGTCCCACATAAAGGCCATGCTGCTGGGTCATTGGGGTACCACGCCCGGGCAAAATTTCATTTATGCCCATTTAAACAGGGTGATTAAAAAATATGAACTGGATATGTTTTATATCGCAGGTCCTGGTCATGGAGGTCCTGCTTTGGTTGGAAACACGTATCTTGAAGGCACATACAGCGAGATTTATCCCCATATCACCCAGGACGAAGCGGGTTTGAAAAAGTTGTTTACTCAATTTTCTTTCCCGGGTGGAATCCCCAGTCATGTTTCACCTGATTGCCCGGGATCAATCCACGAAGGTGGAGAATTAGGTTATTCACTCAGCCATGCTTTCGGAGCAGCATTCGACAATCCTGAGCTGATTGTGGCGTGTGTTATCGGAGATGGCGAAGCAGAAACAGGTCCCCTGGCAACTGCCTGGCATTCCAACAAGTTCCTGAACCCGATTTCTGACGGGGCGGTGTTGCCAATTTTGCATCTTAATGGCTACAAAATAGCCAATCCAAGCGTATTGGCCCGTATCTCTCATGCGGAGTTGGATCAGATGCTCCGAGGCAACGGTTGGACGCCATATTTTGTTGAAGGTGATGATCCGGAAAAAATGCATCAACTCATGGCTGGTATTTTAGAAACAGCCATTAAGGAGATTAAACACATACAAAGCCACGCCAGAGATAATAACGACGCCACCCGTCCGCGCTGGCCGATGATTGTATTCAATTCTCCTAAAGGCTGGACCGGACCCAAAGTAGTGGACGGATTCCAAATCGAGGGGACATTTCGTGCTCACCAAATCCCATTACAAGTCGATTCTGATCACCCCCATCATCTCAAGCTTCTTGAAGGCTGGATGAAAAGCTATAAGCCGGAAGAACTTTTTGACAAGAACGGCCGTCTTTTACCTGAATTGTCCGAGCTTGCACCACTAGGTGAACGAAGAATGGGTGCCAACCCCCACGCCAACGGTGGGCTATTATTGCAGGATCTGATTATGCCGGATTTCCGGGATCATGCGGTTCTGGTACCATCTCCGGGTTCTGTTATGTCGTCTGACACACATGTGCTGGGTGAGTTCCTGCGTGATGTGATCAAACTTAACAAGGCTCAAAACAACTTCCGGGTTTTTGGTCCCGACGAAATCCTTTCCAACCGCCTGAACGCCATTTTTGAGGTGACCAACCGACAATGGGAAGCTCAGACACAAGATCATGATGAATTCCTGGCGACCCGGGGTCGGGCAATGGAAATGCTGAGTGAGCATCAATGCGAAGGCTGGCTCGAAGGGTATCTGCTCACGGGACGACATGGGCTGTTCACCAGTTATGAAGCATTTATTCACATTGTCGATTCCATGTTTAATCAACATGCTAAGTGGTTGAAAATCTGTAATAAATTGCCCTGGAGAATAAAAATAGCATCACTGAATTATCTGCTTGCTTCACATGTGTGGCAACAAGCCCATAATGGCGACACGCATCAGGATCCCGGATTTATTGATCATGTGGTAAACAAAAAGTCCGCCATTGCCAGGGTCTATCTGCCACCGGATTCTAACTGTTTATTGTCCGTCGGGGATCATTGTCTCAGGAGTCGTAATTATGTCAATGTTGTTATAGCCGGGAAATACCTGGCGCCTCAATGGCTGAATATGGAAGATGCGATTGCGCATTGCACCCGTGGAATCAGTGTCTGGCACTGGGCCAGTAATGATCAGGATTCAGAGCCCGATGTGGTCATGGCCAGTTGCGGTGACGTCCCAACGCTTGAGTCGTTGGCAGCAGTTTCCATCCTTCGTGAACACCTGCCTGAATTGAAAATCAGGGTGGTTAACGTGGTCGATCTGATGAAACTTCAACCCAGTACAGAACACCCTCACGGGTTAAATGACGCTGAATTTGACGCGTATTTTACGAAAGACAAACCGATTATTTTTGCCTTCCACGGGTATCCAAAACTCATCCATCTCCTTACGTACCGCCGGACAAACCATGAAAACATGCATGTTCGTGGTTATAAGGAAGAAGGTACCATCACCACATATTTTGACAATCTGGTGCTCAACGACCTTGATCGGTTTCACCTGGTAATTGATGTCATCAATCGTCTGCCGCAGTTGAGTGACAAAGCGGCTAAACTGAAGCTAAAACTGGAGGAAAAGCTTATTGAACACAGAGCATATATCAATAAACACGGCGTGGATTTGCCGGAAATAAGCAACTGGAAATGGAATCAGGCCAATGCATAGAGATAGAAACTCCCTAGCGTGTCCGGAGTTTTTGGGGCTAACCATCATTCCTGTTGTTCACCTCTTCTGGAAGGTGACGGGCTCTCAAATTCACCCATCACTTTCGATAGCGGACGCGATTCGAGGCTTCAAAATCCGCGACAGAATTGCCATTAAATGACCCGCCTAACTGCAGGCGAGCCGAGGCGCATGAAAAGTGTGCTGTCAGCAACCTGAATAATTGAAAACTTAACCATAAAGGAACGAATAAAATGAATGATAGTACTCAGAATCACCATAGACCTTATTGGAAACGGATACATCATACCTGGTATTTTTGGGTTTTCATGTTTTTAACATTTGCAAGCGTCATGTATTACATCATCAGTGTTGATTTTGCATTTGCACCTCACAAACCAATGATGCCTTCATCTCAAAATCACAGAGCACAATAGACACTCACCAATGAAGGATCATTCAGGATGAATGCCCACATTATCATAGATACCGCGCAGGCACTGGTAGCCGGTGACAAGGGATTGCTGGCCATGGATGAAAGTAATCCAACCTGCAACAAACGATTTAAAGCCTTAGGTATCCCCCAGAACGAAGAGACCCGTCGAGCCTATCGGGAAATGATTGTAACGACACCCGGTCTCAACGAATCCATTAGCGGAGCTATCCTCTATGACGAGACGATCCGTCAGAAAAAAAGAGATGGAACGCCCATCATCCAAGCCCTCATGAATATCGGAATCATTCCTGGTATCAAAGTGGACATGGGTGCCAAAGAGCTGGCTGGCCACCCCGGAGAAAAGGTTACCGAAGGGCTGAATGGGTTGCGCGACCGTCTTCAAGAATATGTCCAAATGGGTGCTCGCTTCGCCAAGTGGCGGGCTGTAATCGCCATAGGTAATGGTTATCCCAGTCAGGCTTGTATCGATGCGAATGCACATGCGTTGGCTCGCTATGCCGCCCTGTGCCAGGAGGCTGAATTGGTTCCCATAGTTGAACCCGAAGTGCTTATGATCGGTGATCACTCGCTGCAACGATGTTTTGAAGTAACAGAGAAGGTATTGCGATCAGTCTTTAATCAACTTTACACCCAGGGTGTGAACCTGGAAGGAATGATTCTGAAGCCGAATATGGTCTTGCCGGGATTGACCTGCACCCGACTAGAATCTTTGGACGATGTGGCCGATGCAACCGTGAATTGTCTTTTACAGGCTGTTCCAGCTGCTGTTACCGGCATCACTTTTCTATCCGGTGGACAATCCAGCGAACTGGCCTCAGCCCGCTTAAATGTTATGAATATTCGATTTAGGTCGCGACGACCCTGGGCTTTGGCATTTTCGTTTGCCCGTGCGATCCAGCAACCCGCTCTGCAAATTTGGCAAGGCCAGGACACCAATATTCCAGAAGCACAGCAGGCTTTGTACCATCGGGCAAAATGCAACCAGGCCGCTCGTCGTGGTGAATATCATGCTTCAATGGAAACAACATGAGCGAGCCAACTGCCGACCACACGACCAGTCAAATATCCTTTTACCCTCTGCGGTTCGAGCCGCTCTACCAGTATCGGATATGGGGTGGTCGGCGATTAGCAGATCTGCTTACAGCACCGTTACCTGACAATGACCCCATCGGTGAAGCCTGGATACTTAGCGACCGTGAGGATCATGCGAGCCGTGTTACCAATGGACGATTCAAAGACCAAACCATTAACCAATTGCTGGCACATTGGGAAGTTCCGTTGATGGGAAAACTGGCTGGACGGTTTAGCCGGTTCCCTTTGCTGCTCAAATTCCTTGATGCCCGTGAAATGCTCTCGGTGCAGGTCCATCCATCGGATCAGCAGACGGACGAAATCCCTACAGGTGAACACGGTAAAACCGAAGCATGGATTGTGTTGGAAGCAGGAGAAGAAGGCCGCATTTATGCTGGTCTTAAGCCCGGAACCACTGGTGACAAATTACGCCAGGCCATTGCGAATGGTTCGGTGGCTGACCATCTGGCATATTTCACACCGAAACCCGGCAATGCGGTCTTTA
>Ga0210009_1002120_pt1 | contig 15230 bp, 13 predicted proteins | sample CryGeyCG2114_065_FD_185457 | JGI IMG/M metagenome (GOLD analysis project Ga0210009, IMG submission 185457) | Groundwater microbial communities from aquifer - Crystal Geyser CG12_big_fil_rev_8/21/14_0.65 (SPAdes) (version 2) | ecosystem: Environmental > Aquatic > Deep subsurface > Groundwater ... | reverse complement strand
TATAATACTAGTTAAACTTCTGCCAGGTCTAAATCACCCGCTTCTGTGCTTTATATGGCCGTGGAACAATAGAAGAAGTGCTAAAGATTCTTGACCAAAAGATAGAAAGACTAGGGCTTCAGGGCTCCGCGAAAAGTGGAGTCCCCGAAAACGCCTCGTCACGGTACTAGCCCCGCGCGAGTCCAGTTTATAAGCAGATGTCGGAGGATGTGATACTTCGGCTGCCTTAAATTAACATATTTAATATAAAAGACTAAAAAATAGTTAATTTTATTAACCCGTGGCGTTTATTTATGACTATGCCAACAAAATACGATGTCTTCGCGGAAGTGATTGAAAGGTCTCCCTGTAAACCAAAAGACCTGCCCTTCAAAGTACCGGTATACAATCATCTCAGATCACTTATTGATATCGGCTGGATACAGGAATCTCATGGCGTCTATATACCGATCAGGAATAATAATACAATTCCTGCGTTTAATATCATCAAGTACTGCTTGAAAAATGGCCTGAACCATAACGTGTTCTTCTCAAGAAATGCATTAGGGATTATAATCGAACTGTTCCGGTCAGCGCCATTCCTTCGGCCAGATGTTGTCAAAGGCAATAAGGATTCTCTTGAATTCATCAGATATCTGGAAGAGAACCAATTCATTTTAGTCGCGCAAAAAAGGCCGGTTAAGGGGATAATTCTCCAGCATAAGATCTTCGATTATCTTGCCAGCCTTAATGGGAAAAAAATCAGCTTCAAAACGTCGAACTATCTTGATCTCAGAGACACTGCCATACGACTTAAAGAATCAATCAATCCTTTTGATGATAGTATTTTTTCTTACCTTTCTGGTTCAGCTGGCCTTGAAGGCAGCACAGTGACTCCTGGTGAGACAAGAGAATTGATCCTTAAAGATATCTATCCTGAAAAGCCGCAGAAAGATATCCAGATGATAAAGAACCTTAATGAAGCACTTCGGTATGTTTTTGAGCATCTTCATGAAGAGATCACTGAGGACCATATAAAAAACCTGAATGGCAGGGTCATGTTCAGCTTTCATAGATATGCAGGGAATTATAAGAAGACGCAGAATAAGATCCAAGGCAATCCGGAGTTTAAAACTACTGCTCCTAATGATGTGCCCACATGTATGAAGAGTTATGTTGAATTTCTAAATACAATTGATTCTAGAGAAAAAGGTCTGGCAAATATCGGCAAGGTCCATAATGATATCCAGAGGATCCATCCCTTCCCGGATGGAAATAGCAGGACTACCCGGATGCTTGTCAATTGGGTCATGTTAAGATTTGATTTCCCGTTATTGGTTATCAAGATGGGGTGTTTTGATGAATACATGTCATTATCAAAGCTTGCACAGAAAAGGAATGATATCAGGCTGACACAATTGCTTCAGCATCTGCTAGTGCATGAATCGTTGCTGAAGCACTAAATTAACTCATTTTATGTCTTTTACTCCCATTAGATTAACTTATGGTTTTTGAAGAATTGAAGAAACGGCTGCCAAAATTCCCAAAAAAAGTGAGTCCTTGATGGGGTGGCGCCGGGGTATTAGCCCCGCGCGGCGGACGTGACATTCAAAGACAACATCTATTTTACAGATTCTTTCAATCTTTTGTAATTTTTCTTTGTGAATTCAATAACCTTTTGCGCATATTCCATGTCTAGAATCTTCCCATAATAGACTGTGCCATTGCGATAGTACCTCAATTTATCAAGGAACTGCACATCTGTCTCTTTGAATCCAAATTTTCTTGTATATGAGACTTCTGCTTCATGTGCGCCCTTGCCGGAAGCATTGAGCCCATCGAGAAGCATTCTTGCCCGGATCAGCTCCATAACTATGTCATAACAGGATTTGACAAACAGGTTAGCAGTCTTGTCTTCGACACCCATTTTATCTATAAGCTGTATCAGGACATCATATGCATTTTCGGATTCTTTCAGGAGGAATTCTGCTCTTGAATGGTCTGGAGTCTGTTTCTTGACATTTCGTTCTTGATAAATTCCTCAAAATCTCTGATCGGCCTCACAGTTGTATCCCCCCAGATAGTGTAATCCCATTGAACAGATTCTCTTTTAAATTTTTATGTATTTTATCAAAAGATTCATAGAAATTGAGGCTGATCCTTCGATTAAGTGTTTTTTCAAATTTTGTCAAGTCCTGTATTTTTTCCTTTCGTCCTATGATTGCGATATCTATATCCGAATTTATTGTATCTTCACCCCGGGAATAGCTTCCAAATAAGATAATAGTACCGCCAGGGAATGCATCTTCTAAGTATTCCACCAGATCAGCCTTATACAACAATTTTAGATTATTGGCTCTCTTTAACTGCATTATTCTATGATCATCCCTATTCAATTCAATTGCCCATCGTTTTGATTCCTTATCCTGCCTTGTTTTGATAAGCCCGGACTCCTCTAATCCCGGCAGTGACTTCATAACTGCCGGTGCTGATACACCTAGTTTATTGGCTATACCCCTCTGATTTAGAGCGAGGCCTGCATATATCTGCAGTAATTCAAAGATATCTTGCTGGAGCAAGGTTAACTTTAGTTTATATTTATTTACCATAGTTAACTAATATTAACTAAAGATTATATTTAAATGTTTCCTTAATTTCGGATCAGAAGAGAACAAACTTGATGTGTTAGGTGGGGGCTGCAGTCCAATCAAAAAACGAAGAAAAAGCATACAAATCGGGGGCATGAGTCCCCCCAAAATGCGGTGCCATAGATATAGCCCCGCGCGGGTTCGAACCGCGGTCCTCCGGTCCAGAGCCGAAGATGATTGGCCACTACACTACGGGGCTGCGAATATGATTGTCGATAACTACTATCTTATATAATTCGTGTGGGTTTATCCCGCACGCATTTGGTCCAGCTTTGAGCGAAAGGTGGAGACGTGTGGGTTTATCCCGCACCCTTTTGCTTCAGGTTTAGAAAAACCTGACCGGAGCTACGGGGCTGCTTATTGTCAATTGGATAATATCAATGGTTTTTAAATCTATCTGTAGCACCTTGGCCATAGGCAATGTGAAACAAATAGTGATGCTATTCCAAAAGACCTTCGCTCCCAGCCAAGATCTTCCCGCCATGCTTGTGAAAATATCTTATGGTCAAGCAAAAACAATTAATACAGACGATGACTATGACAATATATGACAGCGAGATATGATGTGCTCATAATCGGAGCAGGTCCTGCCGGACTTGCATGCGCTAAAATACTTGCAAAAGCAGGAAAATCAGTCCTCGTATTAGAGAAAAACAAAAAGATAGGGCCGAAAGTATGCGCAGGCGGACTCACTTCAAAAGACATCAAAGAACTCAATGTCCCAAAAAAACTCATCGAGTTCTCGTTCAATGACGTCGCATTGCATGTGAATGACAAAAGATGCGATATCAAAAACAAGGACGATTATCTTTTCATGATCGATAGAGAAGAATTAGGAAAACACATGCAACAAATAGCGAAAAGAAACGGAGCGAAGATAAAAAAATCCTGCGAAGTCATATCAATAAAGTCAAACCACATAATAACAAATGAAAATAAAAAGATATTTTTTTCATATCTGGTCGGGGCGGATGGTTCAGCATCGATTGTCAGAAGACATCTTAGACTCCCTTCAAAAAAGATCGGGCTTGCCATGCATTACGTCATAAAAACCAAGACAAAGAAAGCAGAACTTTTCTTCGACTCAAAGATATTCGGATCGTTCTACGCCTGGGTGTTTCCGCATAAAGACCGCACATCTATTGGCACAGGCTGTCATCTGAAGGCAGGTGACCCTTCAAGACTGAAAAAAAGATTCGAGTCATGGTATAAAAGCAAATGCTTTCCAAAAGATGCGAAGTACGAGGCTGCGCTTATAAATTGGGACTACAGAGGATGGCACTTTGATAATATATTCCTTGTCGGAGATGCGGCAGGGCTCGCATCAGGTTTCACAGGGGAAGGCATATATCAGGCAATCATCTCAGGCCAAAATGCAGCAAGGAAAATCATCGACCCAGATGAAAAACAGAATGGGATAGATAGATGCCTGAAATTAAAGAGGAAACATGAACTAGTTCTTTGGTTATTAGACCGAAACACATTTATCAGAGAATCACTATTCAGGATTGGATTAAGACTATTTAAGTATGGTTTTTTCCAAAAAAAGATCATAAAGATATTTTCAGAGTGAAAGATGGACGATATAAAGACACACGGGATTGTTTTATCGACCAGATCGAAGATTGCCAGAGTAATGGTAGACTGTGGAAAGGATTGCATGGGATGCAAAGGTATGCACTCTTGCGACAGAAACAAGCGATCTTATATCATCACCGCAATGAATCGGATAGATGCAAAAAAAAAAGAGATTGTGACAATCGCGATAGATAAATTGGATTATTACATCTCCCTCATCGCGATATTTGTCATCCCGATGATGATGCTTTTTCTTGGATATTATCTGACTATCTCATTTGGGATGAGAAGATATGCCATCTTGGTATCTATCAGCATGCTTTTTCTTTCATTCCTCATGCTTTTCATATTCAAGAAGATCTGGAAAGACCATCCTCGGATGATGATAATCAAGATCATGCCGCAATAGCTTTATATATACCAAAAGGCCATATTTTACTCTAGATAGAAGTAACTATAAAGAGAGATGATAACGAATGAAGGCAAAAATAACCCCGATCATCGGCCTTATCATGCTTCTGCTCCCTATGGCTCTCGCGGCTGATACCATCAATGAAAGATTCTCAAGATATTACGATAAGCTATCATCTGGCTCAAATACCGTATTTATAGATATAGAGAAGATATCGATTGTCAGATTGAACCTCGACATACTGGAGACGGCATATAATGTACGAGTCTATCTTTCCACATTCTCATACAACCCAGCATCACTTCCTTTGATGGATGATGTCTATCAATATCATAACATACTTGTGACTAATCTCGATAAATCCAAGATGAAAAGCATAGGGATAGAATTTCGGATACCAAAGACATACATCACACAGTACAATATCGACAAAAATATGATAGAAATGTATAAACTTGAGAATAACATCTGGAAGAAGCTGGAAGTGAAAAAGCTCGCAGAAGATATCAGTTATATATATTATCAGACATCTGCTGATAGCTTCTCATATTATGCCATCGTCGCAAAAAAAAACATAGAAGAAAAGCCAGTTATAGTCGAGAAGATAGTCGAGAACAAGACCAATGCGACCATACCAAAGACAGAAGAGAAAAAAGAAGAACCAAAAAAAGTAGTCGTGGCAGAAACGAAAGAAAGATCTTTCTTCACATCCCCTATATTTTTCATCATCCTGTTCACATTGATATCAACTGGAGTGATCGGTTTCTTCGCAGTCAGGAAATATCTGCACACAAGACTGTTTGAGGACGATCTTGCTGTATCTGATGTGAATCCTGGCCAATATCTAAGATTATCAGGAAACCATGTGATCAAGAATCTTTATGATCTTCTTGAGACATTGCAGATCATGAATTCACGTGAATTCAGCAAGCATGTCAATGAAGAGAAGAATGAATTCGCCGACTGGGTCAGCAGCGCGCTTCGTGATAACGCCTTGGGTTTTGAATTGAAACTGAAGAAAAGTCAAAACGAGATGCTTACCACTGTCGAAAACAAGATAACACAGCTAGAGAAGAAACAGCTTGTGACAGTGATATCAAAAAAATACGGCATGTTCCCTGCAAAGACAAAAGAGCTCACCGATTTCGTCTTCAAATCAAGAGAATCTGGTGTGAATAACAATCAAATCATACAGAAACTTATCTCACAGAAATATGCACCAGAGATGGTCTTCGATCTGGTATATGGCACATATGATGACGTCGAAGATATAACCATCCACCCAGAAGATGAAGCGATGATAAATCAATTCATCCATGAAGCTGCTGTAGACAATCAGAATCCTGAACAGATAAAAATTGAGCTTCTTGATTCTGGCTGGCCAAGATTTGTCGTCGAGAAAAAGATAAGAGAGCAGTTCAAAGGAAGCAATTGATCTATCTTCCTGAGCGTCTTTCTTTTGCTATTAACCGTTGCAGATCATCTATCCGCTTCATAAGTTTCAATTTCTCCTGATCAAGTGAAGTGACTTTATTAGCATATCCAGTCAGACGGAAATCTGCCTCTTTTATCTCTCTACTGATATTATTGAACTTCGAGAATTCTGATCTTGTCTGCTCAAGACACAACCCAATGTTCTGCAACTGTGATTTCAATTCATTATAAGCTTTCACATCGGTCTTCAACCGGTCCATATGGCCACCAAACTCTGCCCTAAAACCCGTAGTGATCTCATCCACAAGCTTCTGCTTGATCGTTGTCTTTAGGAGCTTGAAATCAGTTATCTCTGCCTTTAAGTTTTCTCTTAGCTCGCTGATCGACTTGATCCCTTCAGCGTGCTCAGCAAGCATAGATCTCATACTATCGCCAAAAGCTGTCATATCTTTATTCATCAAAGAGACCGCTTTCTTTAGATCCTTTATCTCATCACGACTCTCTTTGCTTGCTTTTGACCCTTCTTTAGTATTTTCAAGGATGCGGCTTATGTTCGCTTCTGATTCCATCAATCCTTTGATTCGTCCTATCATCTTCTGCACCTCTTCAGCACATCTATCATCCGTTTGAAATACCCAAGAAGCGCGAAAGCCTCTCTTTTTGTGATCATCGACTTTCCAATAGTCCTTTTCCAGGCCCTTCTTTGGGTCTCTTCTTTTAATTCAGATGGAAAATCCAAGAGCACAAATGATTCATCTATCCGTTTCAATATCTCGTCTTTATGTCTTCTTGTGCACGGGATGATATTGTCCCCTGTCTTTGCTTCCTTTGATTCTTTGCTCAATTCATAGAGGATGATAGCGACAGAATGACTAAGATTCAAGGCTGGATAGACCTTGCTTGTCGGGATCGTGACAATCATATCCATCTTCTTTATGACCTCATTCGATAGACCCGTGCTTTCAGGACCAAAGACAATCCCTAGTTTTCTCCGATTACCTGTACCAATGAGCTTCTTTGTCAGATCATCAGGCTTTATCGGCGAACGAGGTATATTATAGTCTGTTCCGATGACTGAAGTGGTCCCGACAAGGATATCATACCCGTCAAGCGCATCGATTCCCTTCACTTTCGCCTTGACAAGTATATCTTTCGCATGCTTCGATCTGGCTATAGCCTCGCCTTCTTTCACATCGCAGCGTGGGTCAACAAGCACAAGCCTCTCAAATCCAAAATTCTTCATGGATCTAGTTATAGCCCCAAGATTGCCAGGATGCTCGATCCCAATACATATGATGTCTATCTTCATCAGGATTTTAGGTTTCTTCTGCATATTATTAAATATATTGTCTTGTACGAAAAAGCCCTGGAAACGCAAAAGAGTATATATAATATACAAACAACTCTTGCCTGATTATTTGTATGAAATACTATACTGAAATACCAATAAACAGGGGTTTCAGGGGGCCTTTATAAGGGGGGTTTCAATTTCATCCATGAGTAGTAATTGCCTTAAACGATTTCCTCCACCCAATTAAGGGCATCTCGGAGGAATTTGGGTTTTACCGACGGAGAAAGTTGCGAAAATTTTATAAATGAACAAGCTCCAATGAACAGTATCTATAGCACGGGCTATAGTTGATAGTGGTATATGGCAAAATTTAAATACCATATGCCGCTATTACAACGATTTGGGTCACAACGTGGCTCAAAGATGATTTTAACACACGGAGGTGTTAGACAGAATGAAAGTGCGAAAGGCAATTAAAAAGTTAGTTGCTATCGGTACAGGAGCTGTTATGATGGGTGCAACCATCGTAGGAGCTATGGCTGCAGCTGATCTGTCGAACTATCCATCTCCCTTTATTCAGAAGGGACAGTTCGATGGTTTGATTGTGGTCGGCGAAAATGCCGCTAGCAGCGACGTTGTGGGTGCAATCGATATTGCAATAAGCCTACAATACGGAGCCAAAACCACTACAACAGTTAGCACAGGCGGGAGCGTTGGTACAACCACACTATCCGGCGACAGTGCTATGTTTGAGGGCGGAGCCGATATGCTTGAATTGAACGAGCAGCTAGGCACAGTGAAGGAGACCTTCACCGAGACCGATCTCAGCGCTTTATCTGGCGGAATTGTGTCGACAGACGCAGGTACGACAGATTACAACCAGTACTTGAGATTCAAGTCAGGAACAACTTCCTTCCCAGGAAGAGTTCTCTACTCTGAAGACGAAGACGAAGCAGTTAGCGACTATCTGTATTTCGCAGACGGTTCGACAATCTTTGAATACGAGCTTCAGTTCGAAGAAGGACTTGAGAGCGATGTTGTGAGCGGTGGTCTTGAGGACATCAAAGACGAGACACTCGTCATCCTTGGCCAGAAGTTCAACGTCGTGACAACTTCGATCAGTACAACTGACAATGATATCGTGCTGACAATGCTCGGCGGCGATGTCACTGACACATTGATGGAAGGAGAGACAAAGACCTACACCATCGGTGGCCAGGACTATGAAGTTAAACTTTTGATTGTAGCAGATACAAATTCAGAAGCTAAGTTCGTTGTCAACGGCGAAGTCACTGACAAGCTAGTTGAAGGAGGCACTGACACTCTATCAGACGGCACCTTGATCGGTATCAGGGATGTCATGCCAAACGAAGGCACTGAAGAAGAAGGCGGCGATATCGTTGAATTCTATCTAGGAGCTAACAAGCTTGAAGTCACAGATCTGGATTACACTGATACCACCACATGGTATTCATCTGGAATCGAGATCAATGATGAGAGCATCGAAGATGCATCGATCATCGTCGATGTAAGCGAGCTGTCGACAACCAAGATAGAAGTCAACTCGATCAAGTACAGGCTACATGCAGACTCACCGAAAGGCGACGTCTTCATCAAGGAAGGCCAGGGTCTAAGGGCATTCCTCGATGAACCAGAAGGCATGATCAACGAGAACTGGGATATCATGTATCTTGGTCTGACAAAGCCTGACGAGAGCACTGTGGAAATCAAATCCAATGGGGACGACCAGTACTACTTGTACTTCACGAACCTGGAAGGACTTGATTACAAGATGCCTCTAGCGGATAACTCGAACAACGATGGACACAACTTCAAGTACGGCGACAATGATGACGACTTGATCTTCATAGAAGCGACCAACGCAAACGGCGACAACTCCTTTGTGAATGGCGGTTTCTGGGTCACAGAAGACGATTACTTCGTCCTTGGTGACAATGATGATGAAGACGGCGCATACACGCACGTGCTCAGGTACGAATCCATCGACACCAGCAACAGGGAAATCCAGTTCACTGACCTCGCAGGAGGACAGAAAGAGCTAACTTACAACACAAATGTCTTGTCAAACAGCACAGCAACTACCGCATATGGTACACTTGTTGTTGGCGGCAAGTCATATACTGTATGGGTTGGAGGAAACTACACATCAGGTTCAACAGCTTATTATCCATTGGCTATTGATCTTGATAACTCAGGAACATACGGAAGCGCTGGTGAAGCGAAAATCGCAGTTGACGGCGGTCTTATCATCGATCTAGGCAACTTCGGAAACGCTGACTTCGACGGAAACGACATGGACCTTGTGGCAACACAGATGACACTTAACTTTAAAGTGGAATCAGACAAGTTCGATGAGACAACACACGGCGATGAGAATGTCTATGTGAATGTTACTGAAGAATCCAGTAACAAAGTAGACATCTCAATATACAGTGCAACATCCAACGTCACCCTAAGATCACTGGATGACGAGGATCTGTCAAGAGGTATGACCGACTTCGGTGCAGTCTACGAGATCACCGACACTTCATCATCAACAGATGCTGAAGATCTGAAAGTCGTCATGCCATCTAAGCAGAAAGGTGCTCAGGTCTACGTTACCTTCGGTAGCGCAACCACAACAAGCACATCTGCTGGATCCAGCGGAACAATCGACGTGACAACTGTTGAAAAGATCAATGTCGGCGCAGCAAAACTCGACAAAGAGATCAGCGATGCATGGGCACAGAACCTCATCATCGTCGGCGGACCATGTGCAAACAAGGTCGCGGCTGATGTTATGGGCGTAAGTGCTGCTACATGTGCGTCAGGATTTGAGCAGGGCAAAGCTTTGGTCAAACTCTACGAAAGCAAGGGCAAAGTCGCTCTGCTTGTAGCTGGTTACAGCGCTCTTGATACCAGAAGAGCTGCACGAGTTGTCTCTGACTACGCTAAGTATGCAGACGATCTGACTGGCACTGAAGTCGTTGTTTCAGGTACCACACTGGATGACATAACCGTCAGCCAGCCAACACCTAAAGCAGCTGCTGTCGTGGAAGAAACCACAACAGAAGAAACGACTGAAGAAACAGCATAGATGAAACAACTGGGAGCTTGAATAAAGCTTCCATTTTAATTTCTTTTTTTCTCTATATTTTCTTCTACACAAAATATTTAACCAAAATAGATTTCTATATTCTTTATGAAACAAAATATTGCGATCAATTGCACGCTCTTGTTCCTGATCTCTGCTGCGGTATTCTACATATTACAGTTCTCGACACCACATATCATAGGATATGATGGCTATCATCATGCAAGCATGGCCACAAAGATAATAGAACAAGGTTTTGTGCCAGAGCAATCCTGGTGGAGATTTGGCATCAATTCCGGGTCTGACCTTCATTTTCTCTATCATTACCTGCTTGTCCCTTTCGTCGCGATATTCGGCACGATAACTGGTGTCAAAATAAGCATGGTTATATTCGCGGCATTGACTGTTTTGTCGGTCTATCTATGGTTGGAATATTCAGATGTCAGATTTCCACATATCTTTGCTCTTTTGACATTTGTGTCATCATATGTTTTTCTTTACAGATTCACACTTATACGAGCATATGGTTTAGTGATACCAGTCCTGGCATTAGGGTATCACCTGACTTTGAAACGCAAGTTTCTATGGCTCTTTGTGCTTGCTTTCTTATTCACATGGTATTATACTGCATTCCCGCTTCTGATCATGCTTGTCCTGCTTATTGTATCCATACGTTTCATGCAGGACAGAAAAAAAGGATTCGACATTAAACTAGCGGCGATCCCGATTGTTGGATCTATAGCAGGACTAGTCATCAACCCATACTTTCCGACGAATATCAGACTGTTCTATGTGCAGCTCTTTCGGGCTATGTTGTTTCCGATAGATGAGGTATCTATCCCAGTCGATGCGCGACCTTTTGCATCGGCATTCGAATATTTCTATGTATGCTGGTTAGTGCTTCTGCTGTTTATCATCGCGATAGTGATCCTTTTCCTTCTGCTCAGGCAGAAGAAAGCTTTTTTCCAGAGATGCAGCCTGCTCACTTGGGTAATGTTCATTCTTGCGACATTATTTTTCTTCTTCACATTGAGCCACAGACGCTCGCTCGAATACTGGTTCCCATTCACTGCCATATTCCTTGGATCTGCGCTTAACGACCTGATAGATAGAATCAAGAACCTGAAGATATGGGTCGAGAAAAACAAGACAAAGATAACAGCAGTATTATTGATAATCCTATGCGGATATAGTATCTTCATGGTGAATAAATTATCAAAAGCGATACCTGCGTCGACAGAGAAAGAAGGGCTGCATCATCTAAAAGAATGTTCACAATTCGTGAAGAGGACAGACGGAGCATTGGTCTTCTCTGCATGGGACATCGCTCCTGCATTGTTCTTCTATAACCCAGACAATGATTATATCGTCGCGCTTGACCCGGCATTCCTTTATCTATATCATCAGAATCTATATCGAAAATATCAAAATCTCATTTCTGGAGCTGAAAAAGATCCATATAGTGTCCTAAAGAACGATTTCACTGCAGATTATGTGATCGCAGACCAGCAGAAATTCATGTTCGCGAATTATCTGCTCTCAAAACAGGGATTCAAGCTGACCGCAAGGTCAGAATACTGCATGGTGATAGAGATCATCTGAGACATGTGCCTTCGATTATCCCATCCTTGACACGTGTAAGGCGGATCTTCTTCCTTCCGGTCGTGCTGCATCCATGGACACATATTGCCCTGTCTTTTGCCACACCAAACATCTCATCATGATATCTGCCATGACAGACCACGTCGACAGTGATCAACTCATCCTTCACAAATGGGCACGAGATCGGTTTTGCTTTCACTATGCCAAAATCATCTGCTGTGAGCCTAAGCTGCACATCATACTTTTTTTCAAGCGCGTCGATGTCTTTATAGAACTCTTCAAAAGATCGTGCTTTGATAGGCCTTCTACCTTTTTTGTATTCAAGGAAATTCTGGATGCCTATCCTGACTTTATATCTACTGCCTTTGGAGATCTCTATCCCGAACTTGATGAGTTCTTCTATGTCTTTATCATTCACACCATGCATCCAGACAGGCGCTACAGTGAGCTCACAATGATCTGGTATCATGCGCATGACATCGATCAGATTTTTCACATCGTATTTTTTGGTCCCTGCGAACTTCCATGCGTTCTTCTCATCAAGAGAATTGAGAGAGACATTTATCCGTGTCATTCCTGCTTTTGTGAGTCTTCTCACATTATCTTCTGTCAGCAGTCCGCCGTTTGTGTCCATTGATATATGTCTCACATTCTTTATCTGCGACACTGCCTTTACAAACGGGATGAGGTCCGCATATAACATCGGTTCACCCTGTGGATTGATATGCACTTCCATGTCATCGCCTTTCAGCTTTGAAACTTTTCTTACCTCTTCGACGAGATATTCCATCTCGACCACAAAATCAGTCACTTTCTTTGTGCTTGTGCCTTCGTCGACTGAACAGAAGATGCAATTGAGATTGCAGCCGGTTATTGGCCTCGCTTCGATGAGATTTGTACCCCTATCAACGATGCCAAAAGCGATGTTGCCAAGAAGAGGGATCCCAGAACCAGCATGGATATACACTGTATCATGGCCGTTCAATGAGTTCTTCAAGTTGCCCATGTATTTCATAAGCAGACTACGGAACTTGTTGCCTGCTTTTTTCTCTGATATGTCTTTGAAAGTGATATATTTCATTCCGATTTTGTATTCTGCGATTGCTAATATCTCTTTTTCAGGTATATCAAAAAAGAAGTATGATAGAAGCCAGACACGCAGATATCCATCTGTTCTTTCAAATTTCAGTGTCTCGAAATCAAGTGTTGCCATGTATCTGTGGAATCTGTGTCGGTTTATTAAGTTTTTGTACAAAAAGCCCAGTTTTACTTAGAAGAAACATTTATAAAATACACAAATATTCGTCTTTAAGTTGATTATTATGATGTTTAATTCGATACATTTTTTGATCTTTTTTCCAATCATAGTATCTTTATATTTTGGAATTAAACACCGTTATAGGTGGATTCTTCTGCTTCTTGGAAGCTATTATTTTTACATGAGTTGGAAAGCTGAATATGTAATCCTGATTATGATCTCAACCCTCGTAGATTATCTGGCTGGAATGCAGATTTATAATTCAAAATCACTCTTCCGCAAGAAATTCTTCTTGGGATTGAGCCTTTTTGCCAATCTTGGATTGCTTTTCTGCTTTAAGTATTTCAATTTTTTCAGTGAATCATTTAGGACATTGCTGACCAAATTTAGCATACCGATGAATCCAATCACATTAAAATTACTTCTTCCAGTTGGTATATCTTTCTATACTTTCCAGACATTAAGTTATACAATTGATGTATATCGAGAAAAAATAAAACCCGAAAAACATCTTGGTATTTTTGCAGTTTATGTCTCTTTTTTTCCACAGCTTGTGGCCGGACCAATTGAAAGAGCAAAAAACCTTCTGCCTCAATTTTATGATAAACATCATTTTGAATATCAACGAGTTGCCAATGGAATAAAATTGATGCTTTGGGGTTTTTTTAAGAAAGTGGTGATTGCCGATAGATTGACTATTGTTGTAAACACAGTGTATAATAACCCCGCTGATCACAGTGGGCTCTCGTTAGTGATTGCAACAGTATTCTTTGCTTTTCAGATTTATTGTGATTTTTCAGGTTATTCAGATATTGCTATTGGTTCTGCCCAAGTACTTGGTTTTAGTCTTATGGATAACTTCAAGCGACCATATTCTGCTAAATCTATTGTTGATTTCTGGCGGCGTTGGCATATTTCTCTTAGTTCATGGTTTAAGGATTATTTTTACATTGGATTTCTTGGGGGAAACCGTGTATCAATTCCAAGATGGTATGTAAATCTTTTCCTAGTTTTTTTAGTCAGCGGTCTCTGGCATGGCGCAAACTGGACATTTGTAATCTGGGGTGCATTGCATGGTGTTTATTATGTCATTGAAAAAATGACCAATAAGTTCAGGAAATCTTTTTTACATTTAATCAACCTAGATAAATTTCCTAGATTCCATGGCTTGATACAGACAGGAATAACTTTTTCCCTGGTTTGTTTTGCATGGATTTTTTTTAGAGCAAACTCTTTATCTGATGCATTGTATATCGCATCCCATCTTTTTTATCCGGTATTCAATCTGTCAAATATTGGAGTTGGTATGATGGGTCTTTTGCTTTGTTTTGCCCTCATAGGATTCCTCGAATTCGTGCATCTCCTGCAAAAACATATTAGGATGAGAGAATTCCTCACAACCAAACCGATTTGGATACGCTGGCCGATTTATTCAGCACTGGTACTTTTGATACTCCTATTTGGGGTATTTCACGGCACACAATTCATATATTTCCAATTTTAGATAAAAAAAATGAAAAAAGACAAAAGAAAAATATTAAAGAATGGAATTATCTTTATTATTTCCATAGGCATATTAATTCTTGCTGTCCAGTTTATTTATCTTAAACTGGTACAGGAAAAAAAGATCATATATCGCCAAGATTTAACCTTTCACGAGTATCTAAATGAGAATCCAGATAAGACAATTGAATTCGCTTTTTTAGGAGATTCTCATGCACGATATGGAATCAACCCAACATATATACCGAAATCGTTTAATTTTGCATCAAGTGGCGAGAATTATATAAAAACATATTATAAATTAGGCTCCGTAGAACGGTTTTTGCTAATTAGCTCTCGGGGGCTATAAATCCAATATTCAATTTTGAGTTTTTGAACCTAAAAGCTCAAAAAAGAGCAAAAAACACAAGAGCGCAAAAAAATTCTTATTG
>Ga0210009_1002117_pt1 | contig 15248 bp, 14 predicted proteins | sample CryGeyCG2114_065_FD_185457 | JGI IMG/M metagenome (GOLD analysis project Ga0210009, IMG submission 185457) | Groundwater microbial communities from aquifer - Crystal Geyser CG12_big_fil_rev_8/21/14_0.65 (SPAdes) (version 2) | ecosystem: Environmental > Aquatic > Deep subsurface > Groundwater ... | reverse complement strand
CGCTTTGACTCTATGCGATGATTAAAGACGTCCTGGTACCTCTCGCATCAGCCATCAGCGACGCAACGCAGCGCCGCTTCGAGGTGCGTTGCGCCACAGCGGTCGGCGGCGGTGATATCAGCCAGGCCTACTGTCTGGAAAGTGTTGATGGCTGCCGCTACTTCCTCAAGCTCAACGATGCAAAGCGGCATGCAATGTTCGCCGCCGAAGCCGCCGGACTTAACGCCATCGCTGCGACCAGCACCCTGCGTGTCCCGCAGTTCATCGCGCACGGCGTGGCTGGCGGGCACAGCTATCTGGTGCTGGAACATCTGGCATTGGGTTTGCGCGGCAATCCGCGCTTGCTCGGCGCACAGCTGGCCGCACTGCACCGTTTCACCCCCGACAGTTTAGATTCCTCCGTGCCCGTAACAGAAAAGATGAACAGCGACCATTCCCACCCCGGACGCTTCGCGGCGCCGCGTCATAGCCGCTCCCCGGATCGCTTCGGTTTCGCCCAGGACAACTTCATCGGCACCACGCCGCAGCCGAATAGATGGAAAGAGAAGTGGGTCGATTTCTGGGGTGAGTGCCGCTTGGGATTCCAATTACGGCTTGCCGCGAAAAGTGGTTATGGCGAGGTGCTGCAAAAGCCGGGGGAGAAATTGCTGGAGATATTGCCCACTTTCTTCGACGGCTACTCGCCGCGCCCCTCCTTGCTCCATGGTGACCTGTGGGGCGGCAACCACGCCTTCCTCGCGGACGGTACGCCGGTGATTTTTGATCCGGCCGTCTATTACGGCGACCGCGAATGCGACCTCGCGATGACCGAACTGTTCGGCAGCTATCCGGCCGATTTCTACGCAGCGTACCGCGCTGACTATCCGCTGGACGCGGGCTATGCCAAACGCCGCGACCTCTACAACCTTTATCACATCCTCAACCACGCCAATCTGTTTGGTAGAGCTGGCTGCGACACGCTACTGGCGAAGCCAGCCGATTGTGGGAGCAGCCTCACGGTCGCCTTTCCGCACCAGAGGGCTACGCCCCCCTGTGTACCGGCGACCGGCTATGTGCGCCAAGCCGCGCAGATGATGTCCATGCTGCTCGCGCATGTTTGAGACAGAACCCCCACTGGAAAACTTGACTTGCTGTCATGCGGACGGCGTGCAGCGGGGGTTTGTGGGTCGGACACGATGTGACTTAATCCGCTGTAATGTGGTAGGTGTTCTTGCCATTCTGTTTGGACTGATACATCGCTTCATCGGCGCGCCGCAACAACTCTTCAAACTGCTCACCGTGTTGCGGGTAAAGGGCGATGCCGATGCTGGCGCCCACCCGGCCAGAGGTTTCGTTCAGGTCGAAGGCGGCCGCCAGATTCTCGATGATTTTCTGCGCCGTTGCCGCTGCGTTTTCGGGTGAACTGACACTTTGCAGCAACAGAATGAACTCATCGCCGCCGATGCGTGCCACCGTGTCCGACTCGCGCACGCTTGCCGTCAGTCGCTGCGCAACGCCCTGCAACAGCAGGTCGCCCGCCTTATGCCCCAGGGTGTCGTTGATTTTCTTGAAACCATCCAGATCAAGGAACAACACGGCCAGATGGCCCCGCTCACGCTTGGCCAACGCAATAGAATGATTGAGAATTTCCGAAAAATAGGCCCGATTGGGCAGTCCGGTCAGAAAATCGTGATGCGCCAGATAGTCGATTTTCTGTTCAGCCTCTTTGCGTTCCTTGATATCGCGCACGATCCCGATGAAATGGCTCACCCCGCCCAGGTGCATCTCCGACAACGACAATTCCATCGGAAACGCCTCGCCGTCCCGGCGCATCGCGCGCATTTCGGCAGCGCGCAGTCCAACACGATTCAGCAGCGCCTGGCGTGGCAGGTCAAGTTGGACATCGCCCACCGCTCCCGCCAGATCAGGTGCCAGCACGCCGATGTCCGCACCCTGAATGTCCTGTTGCCGCCAGCCGAATATTTTTTCCGCCGCTGGATTGAACCCCTCTATCCGCCCGGATTTGTCCAGCGTGATGATGCCGTCCATCACATTGCGAATGATGGCCTGCAGCTGGTTCTGACTTTTCTCCAGATCGAGTTTGACCTGCTTCAGATTCGTGATCATTTGCCAGAACAGCTTCACCTCGGTGCCGTTGGCCACCCGTTTGTCACCGAAGATGCGTTCCGCCGCATCGGCGACCGAGTCATCATGCGACAAGTTGTACACGATACAGTCCGGGTACTGCCTGCAACACTCCAGCGCCTGCCCCGCATCGGCAAAAGTGGCGATCCCGTGCTGTTGGGCCAGACGAATCCCGGGTGCGTCGGGATTGGTATCCGCGATGGCGACCACATTGACCAGGCGCTCTTCCAGGAACATTTCCAGCAAGGCAGTCCCACCGCGACCGGCACCGATGATCATGGCGGAATATCCTGGTTTCCCTGCTCCTGCCATTGCGACCTCCTCCTGCAATACCATTTTTACGTCGTGGATTGTCGCACAGCTGCATCGACGGGGTTTTGTCTCGCGACGCGCGCCTTGCGGAGAAGCACATTTTGTTTGCTATTCGCGGCGTTCCAGTACATAGTGCGCGCCGCGATCATCAGACGCTCGTGTCGTTGTCAGGCTTTACCGCACTCGCGGCAGCCATTCACTCATCCCCTTGCCGTCTCGAATGTCGCCCATCAGGGGTCGCACCCCTTTTATATTTAGGAGAAGATTAGGTATGGCAAAAGAAGAGTTGCTCGAAATGGATGGCGTTGTTGACGAAGTACTGCCGGATTCGCGTTACCGCGTCACACTGGAAAATGGCCACAAGCTCATCGCCTACAGCGCGGGCAAAATGAAAAAGAATCACATCCGCATCATCGCCGGCGACAAAGTATCGCTGGAACTGTCCCCCTACGACCTGAGCAAGGCGCGCATCACCTTCCGTCACATCGAAGGTCGCGGCGCCTTCGTGCCGCAGCAGAAACGCAGATACTGATTCCGTGGGTCGGGTTTCAACCCGACATCGCTTCACCAGTCCTTCGCCACCGGTTTGTCGCAGGCCACTTGAAATAACTTCCGATCTTCCAGCCGAATGGCCGTCATCGGTCCGCCCCACAGGCAGCCCGTATCCAGCGCGATGGCGTTCTCCCGCACCATCAGTCCCAGCGCCGACCAGTGTCCAAAAAGCACTGTCGCGTCAGCGCTCTGGCGCCCGGGCACCTCAAACCATGGCAGATAACCCTCTGGCATGCGCTCCACTTCACCCTTGAATTTGAATTCCATCTCACCCTGCGCCGTGCAGATGCGCAAACGGGTGAACGCATTGACGATGACGCGCAGGCGCTTGTAACCATCCAGATCATCGCTCCAGCTGTGCGGTACATTGCCATACATCCGCGCCAGAAAAACCGCGTAGTCATCAGAGCGTAATGCCCGCTCCACCTCGCGCGCCAGATCCTGCGCCTGTATCACCGACCACTGCGGCAGCAAACCGGCATGCACCAGCACATGTTCGCCCTGCGCATGCAGCAAGCGCTGGTGGCGCAACCAGTGCAACAACTCTTCGCGATCCGGCGCGTGCAATATTCCACCCAGCGTATCGCTGTGGTGCAATTCGCCAATCCCCTCCGCCACCGCCAGCAGATGCAGATCGTGATTGCCCAGCACCGTGATTGCGCTGTCGCCCAGCGACTTCACCAGCCGCAGCACCTCCAGCGAGCCCGGCCCGCGATTCACCAGATCGCCCACGAACCAGAGTTCGTCCTGCGCAGAGTCGAAGTGGATTTGCTCCAGCAATTGCTGCAGTTCATCGTAACAGCCCTGAATGTCGCCTACCGCGTAAGTCGCCATCAGCTTGCTTTCTTCTGCCTGGATAAGAATGTGGAAAAGAGCAGTCCCGCATAGATTGCATAGAAATGCCCCTCGCCATGATCGCGCAGGAATGAATTGAACAGGCAGCCCACTGCCATAGCAACCACCAAACCCTGAGCAGCCAACCCATACCTCTCCGGCAATTGTTTGGCGAGTTGAAATTGACGGTAGAGCAGCCAGATAAAAGCACTCAATCCCGCCAAACCAAGTTGGCTGGCGATCAATAAATATTCGTTGTGCGGGTTGTCAGCTTTGAGTTTTGCATGTTCGTTGGCATGGGTCAGGAATTCATTGGCAAAACTCCCCGTCCCCGCACCGAATAGCGGATGATCAGCGACGATACGCAGGCTGGTCTGCCAGAAGATCAAACGCAGCCCCGCTGATGACGATTCTGGATTATCAATTGCCAATTCAATATCATTCGCCCTGCTGTTGATGGCAGGTGAAGTCAGGATCGCTGTCGTGCCAACCGCTGTTATCACAAGCACTACCACGATCCAGTATTTCCTGACCCAGTGGCGATATTGCATAAGCAAAAGAGCCAGCATGGCTATCAGTACAATATGGCCCGTTCTGCCGGAGATAAGAAACAGAAGATCAAAGGTGACCAGCGTTGCAAAAATTGACCACATGGCCCTGTGCTTCAGCGTTCCTGCCAAGGCGGCATGATGCACCATCAAATAGACGGCAAACGCCAAAAAGAATCCGAAGGCGATGCGCCCCTTGAACGGAACCCAATCCTGTTCCGGCTTGCCGTGTGGAAGCCATCCGAGATACATGAAAAAAGAGAGCAACACCCCAAAACCGATAGCCCAGAAAAATGCATAATAGGCTCGACGCCGCCAATATTCTGAATCAAATAAGGAAAGGACAATCGGGAAGATCAACAACTCCTGGTACATTTTCAGCGATTTAAGTGACTCGCCGATATTCGCGGACGAGTACGCCATGCCCACTGCAAAAATTCCAAACAACAGCAGAGAAATCCTTGCCACCGGAACACTTCTAATACGCGACCATTTTTCGGCGTAATTCCCGGACAGGAAATAGCTGGCCAACATCAATATCATCACGGCATTTTCCAGTGCCGTTGGGAAAATAAGCACAAATACCATCAACACACCCAGTATCTGGGTGGCGGTGTTCATTTTGGCTTGGAAAGAATTCATTTAACGAGCGTGAAGTGTTTTTTGCTCAAATCCATTCCCAACAATTTCTCAAGCTTCATGCGCAGACGGTGACGCCTCTGGCGCTTGGTCGGCACATGCTTGGCATCGGGGGTGAAATGGTGCTCGGCAGCATCGCTCGCCAGCCAGGGCTGGATCACTGCCGGTTGCGTGCCGGTGAAGGGAATAAGCTCGTAAGGGTCGATCTGGTTGTACGCAAACACCTCGGGCTGCTTGCCCCAATACTTCGCCACGCGCTGATTCTTTTCATTCATGCTCGCCACGCTGCGCACCGCGCCGTAGTGATAAATGTGCGTCCCGGTCAGCGCGGCGCGCGGATAACGCCCCTTCTTGTTTTGATCCAGTACCACAAAAAATAGCCCATCCGGCGCGATGCTGCGGATCGAATTGCGTATGATGCGCGGCGCCTGGCGATAACCGCCGGTGCCGATGGCGATCCATTGCGGGCTGCCATAGAAATGGTAGTAATCGAAAGCCAGCGCTTCGACCTCAGGGTTGTCCAGATGACGCTGCATGACAGCGCGCAACGTATCCAGCTCCGCCTCATGCAATAACTCGTCACCCTCCAGATAGAATGCCCAATCACCGGTGCAGTTGTACTGCGCGATCATTTTTTGCTGGCCATAGACAAACCCGCGATCGGCTACTTTTTCATTCCAGGTGGTTTGAATAATGCGCAGCTTGGGGTCGTTAATCGTTTGCAGCGCCTGTAACGTGTCATCGTCCGATGCGCCTACCGCCACCACGAATTCATCGCACACCGGCAGTGCAGACTGAATGCTTTGCACGAAGGGATAACCCAGAATGTTGCCGTTACGAATAAAGGTAAATCCACTAACTTTCATATATTGCTCTGAATGATTTGTCGGTAAATTGTCTCATACTCGCGCGCAACCACATCCCATCCGCGCACGAAAACAGGCACAGGTTGTGTGCGATCCAATTGTTTGGCGACGGCAGCTACCCATTGCTGTAGCGGTGCCTCCAGCGCAATCACTTCGCCCGCTTCAGCGCTCACTTGCGTCGCCGCACCACAGGCATCTGATACCACCACCGGTACACGCGCAGCCATCGCTTCGGAGATGACCATGCCGTAGGGTTCGGCTTTGGCGGGGTGCAGCAGCACGTCAATGTTTTCGAAATGCGTGTTGTCGGTGCGCCAGCCGAACAGGCGGTAGCCGCCTTGCCAGTCCCGGAACAAGTGCGTGACCTCGCGTTCCTCCGGGCCGATGACCCACAGCTCGAGGTTGGGGCGTGTCTGGCGCAAACGTGCGGCGATCTCGACTGCGAGCGGCAATCCCTTGCGTTGCCATTCGCGGCCAACGAAACCGATGATGCCGCCGTCGGCGGATACGCGGCGCGGCGTGCGCACAGTGCCGGGCAGCACGCCGGGGACAATGGGTGCGGTGAGTTTGTGCGCATATTCCGGATAGTAGTGCGCCAGTTGTTTGGCGATGATCTCGGAGTTGGGCACAATGCGTTTTGCCACGCGCAGTTCGCGCCGTTCCAGCCAGAGCTGCATCGCCACGCGCAGTGAGATCTTATTCCACCACGGTTTGTCACGCACCGAGGCGAAGGGCGGGCCGTGAAAGGTGGTGACATCGTGCACGCCGACGCGTTCGTTGCTGTGCACTACGAAGCTAGGATGCGGATGGTCTTTCAGCCAGCGCGCCACGCGTGCACCAAAACGCAACAGCGACAGCCAGCGTGGACGTTGTGCTATTTCACCGAGTTCATGCACGGTGATTCCTTGCTGCCTTTCAGCATGGCAGCGTTCGCAAATCACCACGGCCTCATGGCCGAGCGCAGCCAGTTCGCGCGTGACTTCCCACACATAGCGTTCCATGCCGCCGACCGGGCCGTAACGGCGCACAACGTACAAGAGTTTCAATAGATCATCGGTCATGTATTTGCAAAGGGCAGGTATAATTTGAACAATTTCACAAAGGCATGCATGTTATGCAAAAGCACATATAAACACCATCTCGGCGTGACATCATTTTCATGCAAATCGCACATTACATTACCAATCTCAAACGACAAGTGTTGCGTTATGCCAGCGCTGTCTTCCTGCCCCCGATTCCCGGCAATTTGCATTCCAACTGGCTGGATTATTTCAAATCGCATCCGCTATCGAAATTTGTTTTTCGCCGGTTAAAACATGATGTGTATTTACAGATGACCGGACAATTCAACTACTTGGTCAAGCACATACCGGCAGACGCCAAACATATTCTTTGGGTTTATCTGGGAACACCGCAAATTGGCGACTCGATCATGGATCTGTCCGGTCGGGTGCTTTTCAAGGACGCGAACTTCAAGGTTGACCTTTATTCTGGCGAATTTATTGCGGACACATACAGGCAGGACCCGTTTTTCTCAGCGACATATTCCGACCAGGTTGCGATGGACTTTGCCAAATATGATTTTGTTATCCTGCAATACTTTTCCTGGAAATGCCTGAAGTTCAAAACTAAGCACCTTCCCAAGACACCGTTCTTATCTGTTCTCGGCCATTATTACGGTACTGAATTCAACCGGCTCGAATATTCTTATTTGGCGATAAGTCACCTTTATCCTTCTTGCCCAGAAACGTCGTCAAAGAAACATGTCTCGTACTTTAATCTTTGCTATGACCACTCGCCGGTGCAGCGCTCAACCAACAAAGTGGCCATCGGCGTGGGTGGGGTGGTGGATTACCGGATTTATGCACATTGGTGCGAATTTATTTCACTACTCGTAGCCAATGATCCGTCCCTTGAAATTATTCTCGTCGGAACCGCCAATAGCAGCATCGTCGCAGAAAAAATAATTAACAAGTTTAAAGGCACGGCAAAAATTACCACTTATGTAGCCCAGCAGTCGATCCCGGAAGTTTTCGCAATGCTCAAAACTGTCTCACTGCTCATCTGCGCAGATGGCGGCCTGTTGCATCTGGGCAAAGCTGCAGGTGCTCCCATATTTGCGCTGTTTGCAGGGCCTATTCACCCCCTAATGCGATTTGTTCCCAACGATGACGCAACTGCCATCCATGCTCCCGATCAAGTCTCCGAAATTTCCCCTGACCAATTGCTGAACGAATATCTCAAGCTGCGCAATAAGCAGCCTGCGCAGCTTAATTGCGTGTTTATTGGCAAGGAGCCTTGCTGCACAACGCAGCAAACATTGGAATAGGTTTTCTTCCTTCGCGGTCTTCTTGTCAGAATACTGAACGAGTTTTCAATTTCTAAATTCGCGCATTAAGCAAAAGCCATTTCTCCTGAAAACTTCTGGAAGTCTTTTGCAATTTGCTCAGTCTCTTCAAGGAAAATTTTGAATCCTGCGGAAGAATCAACAAATAGCCTTCATCGTCAAAATTACGGACAATTTTACGGTCGCCAAATATTTCATAAACGAAGTTGATATTGCGCATGGATGCCGGAATATTGGCAAAGTTCGGCGGCAAATTACCTCCCGCATATGACCCATCTTCGTAGAGCCTGAGATCGTCAATAATGACAATGTCATCAGAATTAGGCCTGAAATCATGAATCAGCTTCAATTCATTGCACAGTGGCAGATTGACATCGTTGGCAACGTTAGCCTGATAGCCATCATATGAACCGGAGAATTCGCCGACAAAGTGCGCATCAAGAAAAAACAAAACACTTTTTTCATTTTTCAGTTCGGGCAAAATCTTGCGCAGCGCCGCTTCTGAAATATCGTTGATAATTTCAATCGACTGGCATTTGCGGAACATTTTCTTTGCCGTCAACGCGCAACCCTCATGCGCCTCAACGCTGATTAGTTTCTTGAACCCCCCATTAATATATGCGTGCCTGAGAGAACCACCGCTACCTGTCCCGGTCTCCACAAAGACATTACAACATGATGTTTTGAGATCAAATTTTCTCAGGCTTCCCATATCTACTCCATAAGTTAATCAGGTTTGATATTTTTGCGAACGATGATTTGTATCTGAGCCAAGGCATCGCCACCAGTTTGATCCAGCGGATAACCAAAAGCCACGAGCTTGCGCAGAATATTCATTTTGGCTTGGGCTCCGATAACGGGGAGCCTTTTTGCAATGCTCAACAGCAATTTAAGCGGCTGCCTAATTCGCTTTGGTTTTGTTCCAACAGGAAATTTGAGCGAATAAATATAGTTCGTGTCATGCAGTTGCGCTGAGATGCTCTTCGCATTAGGTAGCGCTTGGCATAGGGACCTAAGCTCATTCGAAACAGGTGACCAGGAATCCTTCTTGTCCAGCCTGAATGTCGCTTTATGGTCCGGATTAAAAAAACTCGGCCACATTCCCTGCTCATATAAATCTTCATCGGGCACCACGGTAATCATGTAGCCGCCGGGTTTAACCAGAGACCACCATTTTGCCAACGCTTCGGCAGGTTTGAACATGTGCTCCAGGCAATGGCTGCTATGCACTGCATCAAAGGAAGCTGGCGGAAAATAGCGGTCTATTTCGTTGGCATCGCCGTGTTGCTGATCGAATACTTCCGCCCAGCTGCACACCGGATCCTTGCCCGCCCCGATGTCAATTACGCGCCCTTGCAGATACTTTGCAGCAAACCCTTCGCCCCTAATGGCATTGGTTTTGGAGGCCTCATCCATACAATCCTTTCCTTTTTCTATGTTTTGTCCGTTACATTTTACATTCTATTTAGTGTGACTGATCCAACGCCAGCTTTTCCTTGTTGTGCGTAAACTTTCCTCTCTTGTCCTGCAACTTCCACCAGTAGGCGATCCGCAAAACGCGCTGCTTGGAGGTACCCACGCTTACTGGCTTGCGAGCAAGGCCAGCTTACGGTATTTGAGCCAGGTGGTGCGCGCATTCATGCAGGCGATCTGCCAGCCGACCATGCCGTCCAGTATTCCTTTGCGAATGATGAAGGTACGCACAAAAGCCCAGCCCGCGCTCATGGCGGCACCGCCCCAATCAGATTGTTTTCCCGCCTGGTGCATCTGCTGTGCCGCCGCTGTGGAGTAATGCTCGACCTTGCGTTCGACATCTTTCATGGTGAGGTAGCTGTAATGCAACAGCGGGTTTTTCAATTTCGCTCGGACACCGGTCAGCTGCACGCTCTCGTGCACCAGACTGTCGGAGAATCTCGCCGCGCCGCGCTTGAAAAGGCGCAGCACGTAGTCCGGATACCAGCCGCTGTGGCGGACGAAGGTGCCACAGAACTGCGAAAGGCGCGGACAGTAATAACCATCTGCCCTGCCCTCGTGCATGGCCTGTTCAAGCTCGGCGCGCAGTTCCGGCGTGACGCGTTCATCGGCGTCGATGGAAAACACCCATTCTTTCGTGGCATAACCGAGCGCGCGATTCTTCTGCGGGCCGAAGCCTGGCCAGTCGTGTTCATATACGCGCGCGCCCATCGAACGGGCAATGGCGGCGGTTTCGTCCGTGCTGCCGGAGTCAACCACGATGATCTCGTCCGCCCACGCCACCGATTCCAGGCAGGCGCGAATGTTGGCGGCTTCGTTGCGGGTGATGAGGATGACAGAGACGGAGAGCACGCTTATCAGCCTTGTTATCCGTTGGTTGTTGGAGTGTACTCGGGCACCCACTGCCGCATGCGCTGGCGCACCGTCTCGTCATCGTGCGGCACAGAGGCTGCCACCCACGCAAGCAGTGCTTGGAATTCTTCATTTGTTACTGCGCGCGCCTGGGCGATACGCAATTTGGGATGCGGTGTGGGCAGGGTATTTTCATTGTCGGCCAGCAATTCTTCGTACAACTTCTCGCCGGGACGCAGGCCGCTGAATTCGATCTTGATCTCGTCCTTATTCAACCCGGAAAGCCGGATGAGGTCTTTGGCCAAATCGACGATCTTCACCGGCTCGCCCATGTCGAGCACGAAGATCTCGCCCCCCTTGCCCATGCAACCGGCTTGCATCACCAGTTGCGCCGCCTCGGGTATGGACATGAAGTAGCGCGTGATCTCCGGGTGCGTCACGGTGACCGGCCCGCCCTTGGCGATCTGTTCGCGGAATTTGGGAATCACGCTGCCGTTGCTTCCCAATACGTTGCCAAATCTCACGATGACGAACTGCGTATTTCCCTCTCCCCCGGCTTGAGAAGTTAAGGGTGAGGGGCGTTGCATGCCCTGACACACGATCTCCGCCAGCCGCTTGGTCGTACCCATTACATTGGTCGGATTCACCGCCTTGTCGGTGGAAATCAGAACCAATTTCCGCACGCCGTGTTTCTGCGCGCATTGCGCCAACTGCCAGGTTCCAAACACATTGTTGCGTACCGCCTGCCAAGCATTATCACGCTCCATCAGTGGAACGTGCTTGTAAGCGGCGGCGTGAAAAACGACACTGGGTTTGTATTCACCAAACGCTTGGTCTAACCGAACGGCATCACGCACATCTCCAGCCAGATAGGCAATATCCAGCTGCGGAAAGCTCCCATTGAGTTCCTGCTCGATGGTGTACAACGCGAACTCACCTGCGTCATACAGCACCAGCTTTTGAGGGGTGAAGCGTGCAATCTGGCGACATAACTCGGACCCAATTGAGCCGCCCGCACCGGTCACCAATACCACCTTGCCGGTCAATTGCTCGCGCAGTCCGGCATCATCCAGTTGCACCGGATCGCGCCCGAGCAAGTCATCCAATTCCACCGCCCGCAGTTGCGAGATGGAAACCCGACCGCTCAACAGGTCATCGAAAGCCGGAACGGTGAGCGCCTTGATGCCGATCTGGCCCGCCAGGTCAATGGCGCGTTTGCGTTCCTGATGTAAAGCCGACGGCATCGCGATAATGACTTGTCTCACGCCGAACCGCTCTACCCATTGCGGAAGCGAATCCAGTTTGCCCAGCACCTTGATCCCGTTAAGTGTGCTCCCCTGCTTGCTCGAATCATCGTCCAGGAATCCGATCTGATGCCAATCGGGATTGCGTGCCAGATCTTTGGCAAGGGCCACGCCAGCCCCTCCGGCACCCAGGATCAACACCGGCTCGCCCTGCAAGCGAAAGTCACCGTACAGCAGATTCTCTCTCCACAGACGATAGAGCAGGCGGCTGCCACCCATCACGAGCAACAGCAACAACGGATCAATGATGAGCACCGAGCGCGGCACGATGGCCTGCACGCGGAACAAACCCAGCACCAGAGGAATGAGCGCGGTTGCTGCAATCACCGCGAACAAGATGCGGCGCAGATCGGCCACGCTGGCATAGCGCCAAATGCCGCGATACAGGCTGAAACCCCAGAAGACGCAGGCTTGCAATGGAACCACCCACAGCATCGTGCTCCACATTTCATCCCGAAAATTTGCGGGCAGATCGAAATTGAAGCGCAACAAATAGGCGAACCACCAGGCGATCGCGGCGGCGGCCACATCGTGCAGCATGGCGATGACAGTATTGGGGTGTAACCTGGTCATGTCGTTTCCCGTTTAAATTTCTTCCAGCGCGCATCCAGAAGCAGCAGCAGCAGAACATAAATACCGCCCCACCCCAGGCACACCTGCCACGCAATATCGTGTTGCAACGTCCACAATGCCGATGTACCCACGCCGAGCATCAACCCATATTCAACCAGTGCCACATTGCGATGTCCCCAGCCCATCAGCACAGCGCGCTGATAATAATGTTCACAGTGTGCTTCAGTGATCTTTGCGCCACGCAGGGTGCGCTTAAACAAGGTGGCTGTTGAATCCACGATGAATGGGGAAAATACCAGTAGTGGGAACCAGAGCGCCCAATCACCCCGCAGCCAACCCCATGTACCGAGTGCGGCCGCCAGAAAACCCAGCGGTATCGACCCCGCATCACCCATGAAGATTTTGGCAGGATGGAAATTGAACAGCAAAAACCCCAGCGCCGCCGCTGCGATCGTAAAATTCAGCATCGCCAGCATTTCATCCTGCGCCATCAGTGCTGCGATACCGTAGAAACCGAAACCGAACAACGCCATACCGCCCGCCAAGCCGTCCGAACCATCCATGAAGTTGTACAGATCAATCATCCAGGCCGCAAGGATTAACACAGCGACGGCAACGAGCCAGCCGTGTTGATCGATAACCCCAGAACCAGCCACCAACAGCGCCGCTCCAGTCAGATGAGCGAGCAAACGCTGCTTCACCGGCAAACTACGCATGTCATCCAGCAGCGACACCAGAAACAGCATGAACAACGGCAGCCACAGCCACCACGGGATCGAAACGGCCATCAAGCCCCACCCGGCGAACACACCCAGCACCAGTGCGATACCCCCGGTGCGGGGCACCGGGTTGCTGTGCAGCGAGCGATCGTTGGGAATGTCCTGGATTGCCTTGCTGAATTTGCTGAAGAGAATGACGGCAATCGCCAGCACCGTGACCAGCAAGGCGAGCAGCGGCGGGTGAAAGTTCATGAATGTGCGTTCCGATACCACTCCGCAGTCGCTTGCAAAGCCTGCTGCAAACTGTAGGGCGGCGTCCAGTTGAGATTGCGGCGGATTTTACCACTGTCGATCTGCAACGAACCCAGCAACCGTTCGACCTGCGCAGAGCGTCCGCTCAATCTCCCCGCCAACTTCAGCAACGCGGGCGGGCAAGGAAACAGCCGTGCCGGTCGCCCCATCGCCGCACCCAGTCGGCGCAACAATTCAGGCGTGGAGATATCTTCGCCATCGCTCACCAGATAAGTCTGCCCGGCCGCTGCCGGATGGGTGGCACAGGCGAGCAACGCATCGGCCAAATTGCCGACATAGAGCAGACTGCGCCGGTTGCGAACGGAGGCGAACGGTAGCGGAATGCCCCGGGCCAGTGCTTTGAGCATCTGCGCGAAATTGCCCTTCACGCCCGCCCCATAGACCAGCGACGGGCGCACGATGACGACCTCCAAACCGGTTTCCGCTGCAACGCGGTGCAATGCCTGTTCGGCCTCCCACTTGGAAATGCCATATGGGTCCTGCGGGGAAGGAACATCCAATTCGGTAAATATGTTCTGCACCCCTCCCCCGTTCACGGGGGAGGGGCTGGGGGAGAGGGTTCTGGGGGTGAGGGTGCTTTCGCCGTTCACTTTGATCGAGCTGACATACACCAGCCGTTTGACCCCGCCTGCCGCTGCCTGCCGCGCCAGGTTCTCCGTGCCAGCGACATTCACCTCACGAAATGCGGCCAGCGGGTCGGCGGCGGACTCGTGCATGACGTGCACGCGGGCGGCGAGATGGATGACGACGTCGATGTCGTGCAAGGCCACCGTCCAGTCGGTATGCCCATTGATATCCCCCACCGCGACGGCATCGCTTTCCTCTTCCCGTCCGTTGCGCAGCGCCCGCCTGACGGAATGATCGTTTCGCTGCAATGCGGCAACGAGCGCGTTGCCGACGAATCCGTTGGCACCTGTAACGAGCACTCTCATCGCCCGCTCCCCCGAACGCGCCGCATCACACCGTGCCGGCGGGCTAAATCGAGATACCTATCTCGTAACGCCCCATACAACACGTCCGCGCTGAACGATTCCGCTACTCGGCGGCTGGCATTGACGCCCATCTGTTCGTATCGCCCCGGGTGTTCAAGAAAGTCGCGCATGCTATCGGCCAGTGCATCGATATCCCCTTTCGGAAACAACACGCCGGTGCGACCATCCTCAATCGCATCAACCAAGCCGGGGATGCGCGAGCCGATGGCGGGGACGCCGAGCGCGGCGGCATCGATGACGATGGTTCCGAAGCCTTCGCGATGACTGGGCAGGCACAGGACATTGCTAATTGCCAGATACAACTCATGGTTCTCCACTTGGCCGATCTCAAGCACAGCCTTCGAGAGTGCCTTGTCCGCGCCGAGTATCTTCGCGATCTCCCCGTCCGACTCGTCCGGCCCGACGAACAGCAGACGCGCGTTTGCAGCGGTCGCGGCGATCTTGGCGAAGGCGCGGAGCATATCAATTGCGCCTTTATCCCGCGTCTTTCTGGCAATAAAAGTAAACACGAAATCGGATTCGCGCAGACCCAGCTGACTGCGCAATTCGTCGGCCCGTGGTGACAGAGCCGACCTGTCAAAACGTGCAAGGTCCACACCGGACAGCGAACCTTTCGACAGTACCGGCAGCGCCCCGTCCTTATATAAAAAACCGTGTTCGCGCAGGAAAGCCGATTGCGAGGGGCTGTCGGTCAGGCAGACGGTGTTCAGGGCATTGATCAGCCGGTCCATGACGTAATAGATAGCGCGCGCCAACCCGCCCCGGGTCGCCCATACCTGACCGGTGAAAGTGTGCATCCGC
>Ga0210009_1002116_pt1 | contig 15260 bp, 13 predicted proteins | sample CryGeyCG2114_065_FD_185457 | JGI IMG/M metagenome (GOLD analysis project Ga0210009, IMG submission 185457) | Groundwater microbial communities from aquifer - Crystal Geyser CG12_big_fil_rev_8/21/14_0.65 (SPAdes) (version 2) | ecosystem: Environmental > Aquatic > Deep subsurface > Groundwater ... | reverse complement strand
TTGGTGCTATATTAGGCATTTCATTCGGAGTTATTTTTCTATTTAAATTTATGCCGGGTATTTGGCCTAACTTAGAAGCATTTATAGGTTTAGTATTTGGTATAGTAAGTGCTCCTTTTGTTCTTAATTATTTTATTTCTCCAGAAGATATCACAGCTAATGATTGTGTTAAGCTTTCAGTCGCATTTGAAATAATGCTTTATACAGGATTAGTTAGTTTTTGTTTTCTAGAATCTTTCCCAGGTTGGCTATCTTTTGGTGGTTGGGGTGCTGGTTTAGGTTTTGGTTTACTGGGAGGGCTGGCTATTGGTAGTTTAATATCTAATAGTATGAGCGAGGGTAATAAGGATATGTTTGCAAAGCAGTCTTTGCTTAATGTCTCTTTACCTAGCATTATTATTGGATTAGCCTCAGGTTTTGCTGCTAATTTATTATTTGAAATTAGTAGTATTTATTTTACATTGGGGGTTGGATTTTCTGTTACGTCACTCCTTATGATAGGTACATACCAAATTGTTAAATATTTTGGTGACTGCAATGATCCATATAGCAAAGAAATAGTCCATAACATTCTGATATTGACAGCAACTTTTTTTCCTTGTACTTTTGCGGGAAGTTTATTATCTGCTGGTATTTATAGTTTTTTACATGTTTATACAGATGGTTTACTTGCAGCTGTTGCTGAAGGTTATTTATTTGGTGCTTCAGCATCGCTTGTTTATTTTGGGATAAGTATGTATAGATCGTTGACAAACGATTTTATTGAAGAGAAAGAAAATAGTACTAATCGCAGTGACAATGAAGTAAATCAACTAAATGTAAATAATAAAGAAAGTGAAGAAAATAACATAGACTTGGGGCTAGATACCCTTTTTTATTATGATGAAACAGTTGGGAGCGCTTCAACAAGTAACTCTCAGGAATCTAGTAGTGAAGATAATTCTTTTTCAAGATTTTTGGGTACTGGATTTATTGTATCTTCAGTGGTAGGGGCATTTACTGTTTTTGCAGCGAATGCATCAGCCTACTTTTATCCTGAAAATAACTTTACTAACAGCACTTACCAGTTGTAATATCTATACAATCTATATCTATATGGGTGGTAATATGGATAAATAGAGTGTTTGAAGTAATATTGATGTGGATAGTATGAACTTCTATAATAGTATGTTGCTGGGAATGCATATCTTGTAGTAGTCGTGCTATATGCTATACCAGATGAATCATACTGTCTACTTTTAACTTCATAAACAGAACAGCCAGATAATATAATAGCCGCCAAAATTACAGCTAAATATTTATATGAGTTATATACAAACATAACAATAACCTTATTATTTATTAAAAATTAAGCAATTAGTTTTTTTTATAAGCATTGGACTTTTTAATTGGGTTTTAGTTTCTAAATTAATTTATTTTATAGTGGTACAAACGTGAAAAAAAATTTAACTTTTGATTTTATATATGGTATTCATGCAGTTACAAATTTATTAGTTGCTGATAGTGCAAAAATAAAAAAAATAATAATACAAAACAACATTGATAATAAAAAACTTAAAAATATCATAGAATTAGCTGCAAAAAAAAATGTAGCAGTAACTTATCATGACAAAGTTAAGTTTGAAGAATTTATAAAATCAAACAAAATATCTAATAATATTCAAGGAGTTATAGCAGAAATAGATTTTGGTAGATTTTTGTATAAAGAAACAGATTTAAGTAATCTTTTAAACAAAGAAATTAATAAAAATTTAATTCTAATTTTGGATTCTATACAAGATCCGCATAACATGGGAGCGATAATTAGAACAGCTGAATGTTTAGGAGTAGATTTTATAATTGTTCCTAAAGACAATAGCTGTAAAATTAATGCAACAGTATTTAAAACTTCAAGTGGAGCTGTAAGTTATATTCCAATTATTGAAGTAGTAAATTTAAGAAGAGTTATTTGTGAATTAAAATCTAAAGGTATATGGGTATATGGAGCTACTGGTTATACCAATATGGACTTGTATCAATCAGATTTTACAGATGATTCAATAGCAATTGTTATGGGAGCGGAAGGAGAAGGTATTAGAAAATTAATCCAGTCAGAATGTGATTATTTAATTAAAATACCAATGAATGGGAAAACCGAAAGTCTAAATGTTTCTGTTGCAACAGGAGTTATACTTTCAGAAGTTGTAAGACAAAGAAGTATTAAAGGTGGGTAGTATCTATGACTATAGAAAATAAAGATAATTTATTAAAAGAAATTAAAAAAATAAAATTAAATATTTTAAAAAAAGTTTACGATGATACTAATAAGCAATATAAATCTGATTTTCTTAAATGGGAATATATAGAAAACAATATTTTACGTAATAATGATAACTATGACAATGAAGAAAGGTTAGAGATATTAACCAAGCTTAGTAAATTACTGAAAGAAATTATTGAAAAAATAGCCAAAAAATATTCTTCATAGATAGTTTCCGTTTTAAATAATAATAATTTGCTAAAAGAAAAAAATGATAAAGAAGCTTTTGTAGAATTTATTTCTCTATATGAAAAATTAAATTTTGAGCTTAATAAATTTGAGAATTCTACTGGAGCAAAAGATGAGATAAATGGAAAAAATAGCATGGGCTTATTGTTTAATTCGTATTTTAAAAAATATAAATTAATATTTAATAATTTAGACAGTTCCCAAGCAATAATATTAAAATCAGATAGAAGAGAAAATTCAATAGCTACTATTGAATTATTGGATGAAAAATCTGAAATACCTGAATTAAAAATTTTTGCAAAATATGATTTTAAAACTCTATTTGGTGGTTTTGAGAATAAAACAATAGATGAAAAATTTCAACTAATTGAAGGCCTTGCTAAAAGTAATCTTGAGGAATTATATAAAAAATTAAAATTAAACGAAACTTGCATAGAGTTAGATTTTTCTGATTTTAATCTAGATAATATTGATTCCACGCATCTTGAAAGCAATGAAAATCTGGTCGCTTATTATAAATACTTTGTTCTTAAACATATTAGCGAAGTATTTGAACTTGATAGTAAGTCAGAAAATGATGAAGAGTTAAGAAATAATGGGTTTAATGCACCTAAAGAGCAATTAGAAAAAATAACTGCAAAAATAGGAGATTTCTCAAATTCTTTAAAAAAAGCTAAAGCTGATCAAAATAATCCAGGATGGTTTTCTTGGGTTCCTAATTGGTTCAGCTCTTGGGGAGGAGATAGCAAAACTTCACAGCCCGCAAAAAATTCACCTAAATTATAAAATTTACTTAATCCAATAAAAAGCGCCTTTAAGTTAAAAAGGCGCCTTTTACTATTTAAGCTACAAATCTAATTGGCTCTGGAGTTTCTGTTGTTGCTATAATAGCACCATTGTTATTACCATAAGAACCAGAAAAGATAGCCATAGCTCCTCCTGCTGCTAATGAAGTAACAAGCTCTATACTTGCATGTGGAAACATATTAGAAACAGTTCCAAAAATTCCATATCCGAATACTAAAGAGTTTGCAATAGAGTTTACCGGAAGTTCTTTTTGTAAAGCGCTTCTAGTATTATCATTTTCTTCCATCATTGCTTGATATACAGGAGAGAACTTTTTATTATTTAATTCTTCTTGTTCATCATTTGAGCCATTTATAAATGAATTAATATTGTTAGCAGCAGAATCAAGAGAATCCATAATAATATCAATGAATGAAGATATTCCATTATATAAAAAAGTTGAGAATGGTAATTCTGCAATTAATATTAGAGCCTTTGATAATGTTGCATACTCTTTAATTCCTGGTAAAGAATCTACGGAAGTAATACACATAAAAGCATGTGCAGAAACTGCGCAACCTGTTACAAATAGCTTAGTAATTTGAGTAAACAGTGAATCTTTATTTTCTTCAGCTTCTTTTTCTTCAATATAATCTTTAGTTTTTTCAATAAATGATAATGAGAAAATACTTGAAAATCCAACAAAGCTAAATGCTGCAATTGATGCTGATAGAATAGTTGGTAGCATTTCAGGAAGCATTATAGATATAGTTGTTGGTAAAGCATTAAATAGTAAATTAAAGAATGTTAGTGTAGAACTAAACTGTAATATACCAGTTAAAGCAAATGCTGCGCATAATGATACTGATATGGCGCCACCAAGTAACGTTAAATCCCAAAAGTTAGTAATTTCTTCACCATTAGATTTTTTAAATAAACCTTCCGAAAATTTATTAAAAGTTTCTTTGATACTTACATAAAATAAAGCTTGGTTTACTTGTTGCGAGCAATAGCCTGCTACTACAGGAATACCTAATACTAATAAAGAAGGGGCTATACCTAATGTTCCAGCAGTAAGTGCAGATAAAAATAAGAATGAACCTCTCCATGCATTACTACCTTCACCAAATGATATTACTTGTGACATATAGTAAGCAATAGCATCATTTTTTAATCTTGTTATTTGGCTTTGATATAGAGAAGATGGAAATTTTTTTTGATTATCTTTTTCTTGGATAATATGATCTACATAATCACTATTTTCTGTATCATAAGCCTTATTTATAGCAAAAGATGAAGTGCTCTCATTAGTGATTTTATTTTGACTCACGTGAGTAGTTATGGCATCTGTTATATTTATGCCAAGTTTTCGACTATAATAATTTTCATCTTTATAGCCATTAATAGCTAATTTATTAAGATCGATGATAGGTTGATTAGTTGCACCCAAATATTGGAATAAGTGATTGATCGAGTTTTTAATAGGAGCTAGTTTCTTATCTCTTTCTTTTCTATCTTCTTTTGTTCTGTTTTTTGAAAAATGCTCAAAAGTTGTTAAAAGTTCACTAAGAAATAATTTTTCTATTTCAAATGCTTTTTCTTCTGTTAATTCATCTTTAGCTGATTTATTAAGTTGATTATGTAATAAATCATTTAAAGACTTAAGAGTATCTGGGTATGGAGATAGTGCTTTAATTAATTCAATAGGGCTATTTGCTAAGACATTTTCTACTGAAATTTCTTCAAGACCTAATGCCTGTAACGGACTTAAAACAATAGGTTTAATATATGTATTTTCTGGAGTGTTAGGATTTTGATTGTGTAACTTATCAAATAAATTTCTTAGTTCTAAAACAAAATCTTTAGAGCTAATTTTTCTCTCATATACAGCAACGTAATCCACCATGCCTAAACTCCTAGTTAATCAATTTCAAATTAAGTTAACCCTTTGTTATACATAAAAAAAGGGTGAAATATACTTATAACATAAGTAAATTGACAAAGTAAAGGGTAAATAGGGTAACTTTTTGATTACATTACATAATCAGAACTTTTTTCTTCTTCACGGAGAGTTAAAATTTCATAACCTGTATCAGTTACTAATATAGTATGTTCCCATTGAGCTGAAAGACTATGATCTTTAGTTACAACAGTCCAGTCATCGTTTAAAAGCTTGGTTTCTTTCTTACCTGCATTAATCATTGGTTCGATGGTAAATATCATGCCTGGTTCAAGTTTTACACCTGTTTTAGGAACGCCATAATGTAAAATTTGTAAGTCTTCATGAAAAACCTTACCAATACCATGCCCACAATATTCACGAACAACAGAAAATCTATTTTTTTCAGCATATTTTTGAATAGCGTGACCTATATCACCAGTATAATTTCCAGGCTTAACTTGTTCTATACCAATGAATAAACATTCTCTAGTGATTATGCTTAATCTTTTTCCTAGTATTGAAGGGTTACCAACACAAAACATTTTGCTTGTATCACCGTGATAGCCATCTTTAATTACAGTTACATCTATATTTATAATATCACCATTTTTTAATATTTTTTTCTCATTAGGGATACCATGACAAACTTGATGATTAACTGATGTGCAAATTGATTTGGGAAAGCCTTTATAATTTAATGGAGCAGGGATGGCTTTTTGAACATCAACAATATAGTCATGACAAATTTGATTTAACTTTTCGGTAGAAACTCCTGGTTTTACATATTCACCAATCATTTCAAGAACATCCGCGGCTAATTTGCCCGCAATACGCATTTTTTCAATTTCTTCAGGGGTCTTTATAATTGTTTCCATAAATATTAAATATCTTATTAAACTCTACATGTAAATTAAGTGTAATATGATATCCAAAAAAAAGTTAAAATGATATAGAAATTTTGTCATATTTATCTGTATTTTCTACTATAAATATGATAAATTCTTATCGCTAGTATGTTTTTATTGCATATGTAGTAATTTTGTATAACCAAACATCGTTAAAAATAGTTTTGGGTGCATGCTTTCATTTGTGAGGCTGTTGAAGCTATTGGGCGATGTTGAAGAAATAACCCAATTAATTAAGGAGTTAATATGTCTTTAGTTTCTGTACAAGACGTTTTCAAAGCTGGCGTTCATTTTGGTCATAAAAGACGCTTTTGGAATCCTAAAATGTCTCAATTTATCTTTGGAGTTAAATCAGACATTCATATTATAGACTTAGATAAGTCTTTACCAATGCTTAATGAAGCATTAGAATTTATTCGTGGTGTAGCTGCAAGAAGAGGAAAAATTCTTTTTGTTGGTACTAAAAGAGCTTGTCATAGAGTTATGGCTGAAGAAGCTACTCGTGCAGGAATGCCTTATGTTAACAATCGTTGGTTAGGCGGCATGTTAACAAACTATAAAACTGTTCGTCAGTCTATTAAAAGATTAAAAGCTATCGAGAAAATGGTTAAAGAAGGCACTATATCTAAATTTACTAAAAAAGAAGCTTTAGAAATTTCAAGAGAGCAAGAAAAGCTAGAAAGAAATTTAGGTGGTATTAAAAACATGGGGTCACTTCCTGATGCGTTATTTGTAATTGACGTTGGTCGTGAAAAAATTGCTGTTCAAGAAGCAAAAAGATTAGGTATCCCAGTAATCGGTGTTGTTGATACAAATAACTCTCCGGATGATATTGATTATGTTATCCCTGGAAATGATGATTCTTATAAAGCTATCAGATTATATGCTAAGAGTGTTGCTGATGCTATTTTAAGTGTTAAAGATTCTTCTGAAGAATTATCTAGTGAGAAGTTCAGTGAAGTTGAAAATAACGAAAATGTAGAAGATGTGTTAGGTTTTGTAGAACAAACTGAAGAAGTTGCTGAAGTAGTGGTTGATACTAAAGCTAAAGAAGTTAAATCAGAAGAAAGCGAAGATTCTTCTAAATCTGAAAAATAATTATTTCTTTTAATTATATGTAGTATAAAAGTAATTTATAGCTGATTTATATCTTATAATTTATAAGAATTAAAAAGTTATATTTTACTTATACTGCTTTTACATTATTATTTGATATCACGTTAAGTTATAGGAAAAAATTATGACAATTACAGCTAAAATGGTAAAAGAGCTTCGCGAAAGAACTGATAGCGGAATGATGGAATGTAAAAAAGCCTTAGTAGAAGTTAATGGCGATATGGATGCTGCAGTCGAATTATTAAGAACTAAAGGTGCTGCAAAAGCAGATAAAAAAGCATCTCGTGTAGCTGCTGAAGGTCTAGTCAGAGTTGCAATGTCTGAAGACAACAAAAAAGTAGTTATGGTTGAAGTTAACAGTGAAACAGATTTCGTTGCTAAAGATGCTAACTTTACTAACTTTATTGATAATGTTGCAAAGATATTATTAAATTCTAATGTTAATACAGTTGAAGAGTTAGGCGCAGAAGCTTATAGTTCAGTTGATTTTACTGGTACAGTTGATGAAGCAAGAAAAGAGCTTATTGCTAAAATTGGTGAAAATATTCAAATCAGAAGAATTGATAGTCTTACTGCAAATGATGGTGAAGTAGTTAATTCTTATTCTCATGGTGGTAGAATAGCTGCTATTGTTAAGCTAACAGGTAGTGATTCTGAGTTATGCCGTGATGTTGCTATGCATGTTACAGCTACTAGCCCAGTTGTAGTTAATCCTGAAGATGTTCCTGCTGATATTTTAGAAAAAGAAAAAGAAATATTTAAAGCGCAAGCAGCTGAATCAGGAAAGCCTGAAAATATTATCGAAAAAATGATTCAAGGTAGAATTAGTAAATTTGTTGGTGAAATTAGCCTTGTCAGTCAACCTTTTGTAAAAGATCCAGATACTACAGTTGGAAAATTGTTAGATAAAGCAAATGCAAAAGCAGTTAGCTTTGTTAGGTACGGTGTAGGTGAAGGTATAGAAAAAGAAGAATCAAATTTTGCAGAAGAAGTAATGTCTCAAGTAAAAGGAAACTAAAATGTCTGCAAGCCATGAAAGTAATATTAAATACAGAAGAGTATTATTAAAATTAAGTGGCGAGGCTTTAATGGGCCGTGAACCTTTTGGTTATTCACCAGAGGTTCTCGACTATTTAGCAAATGAAATAAAAACATTATCAAATTTAGGCATTGAAATAGCAATAGTTATTGGTGCAGGTAATATTTGTAGAGGAAGATCTTTATCTTGTATAGGTACAGACAAAATTGTTGCCGATCAAATGGGTATGTTCGCAACAATTATGAATGGTTTAATGCTAAAAGATTCTTTGAGCAAAAAATCAGTAAAATCGGAAGTATTATCAGCCCTAAAAGTTGATGGAATAGCTAAAAGATACGATCATGACTCAGCTAAAAGACTATTAGAAACTGGTGTTGTTGTCATTTTGACAGGAGGAACAGGGAATCCGTTAGTTACAACAGATTCTGCCGCAAGTCTTAGAGGAATTGAAATTAGAGCAGACATATTATTAAAAGCTACTAATGTCGATGGGGTTTACGATAAAGATCCTAATAAATTTAGTGATGCCGTAAAATATGATAAAGTTAGTTTTTCAGAAGTATTAGAAAAAGAATTAAAGGTTATGGATTTGACATCTTTTTGCCAATGCAGAGATCATAATTTACCAATAATTGTTTTTGATATTACAAAGAAAGGTTCTTTGTATAACGTTGTATCTGGAAAAAAAGAAGGTACACTAGTCTATAATAATTAAATTATTCAGGAGATATTAAAGTGACAGCTGATATTATTAATGCTGCAGCATTGAAAATGCAAAAATCTTTAGACTCTTTAAAAGTTGAACTGACAAAAATTCGTACAGGTAGAGCAAGTCCTAGTTTGTTAGATGGTATTCAAGTTGTTTACTATGGAACAGAGACTCCTCTTAACCAGTTGGCATCAGTTACAACTGATGATCCTAGAACTTTAGCGGTTACTCCTTGGGATAAAGCTCTAATACCTGTTATTGAAAAAGCTATTATGACATCAGGTTTAGGTTTAAATCCAGTAACAGTTGGAGCTGTTATAAGAGTTCCTATGCCCCCTTTAACTGAAGAAAGACGTAAAGATTTAGTCAAAATAGTAAAGCAAGAAGTTGAAACAGCTAAAGTAGCAATTAGAAATATAAGAAGGGAAGCAAACTCTAAATTTAAAGATTTATTAAAAAATAAAGAAATACCTGAAGATTTAGAAAGAGATTCTCAAACAAAAATGCAAAAGCTTACTGATGAAAAAATCAAAGAAGCTGAAAACATTATGGCTCATAAAGAAAAAGAGTTATTGGAAGTTTAAATATATTTATAATAATAAAAAATGCTGTATAAGAACAAAGACAAGAGGTCTTTGCCTGAGCACATTGCCATCATTATGGATGGCAATGGTCGATGGGCTAAGAATAATAATTTAATAAGGACCAAGGGGCATCTTAAAGGCCTTCAAGCAGCTCGTCAGGTTGTTTTAACAGCTGCTAATTTAAATATAAAATATCTTACCCTTTTTGCTTTTAGCAGTGAAAACTGGAAGCGTCCTAAATTCGAAGTAAGTTTCTTGATTAATTTAATTAAAGAAAAGTTGAGTAAAGAATTATCTGAGCTTTATGATAATAACGTAAAAATTAATTTTATTGGAGACTTAACATCATTTGGTTCGTTAATAGAGGAAAAATTACTTTATTGGCAAGAAAAATCCAAAAATAATACAGGTCTTTATTTGAGTATTGCTTTAAATTATGGTGGTAAATGGGATATTGTTGAGTCATGCAAAAAAATAGCAACGCTTGTGAAAAACAATGAGCTTAATATAGAAGATATTAATCCTAATATATTTTCAAATAACTTATCTACAAAAAATATTCCTGATCCTGATTTGCTAATAAGAACTAGTGGTGAATATCGAGTTAGTAATTTTTTATTATGGCAATTATCATATTCAGAATTATTTTTTACTAATACTTTATGGCCTGACTTTTCTAAAGAAGAATTGTTAGATATTATAGAAGACTATGCAACTCGAGAAAGGAGATTCGGGCTCACAAATGAGCAAGCATCTTAATTTAATATGATATCAAGAATTATTACAGGAGTATTTTTAGCAGCAATAATAGCATTATTATTGCTATTTGGCAGCACTAGTGTCTTTAGCGTTTTTCTATATTTAGTAATTTTTATTTGCTCGGTAGAGTGGAGTAATCTTAATAGCACGAAATATTTTGGATTAATTTTTAATGTATTTTATATAACTATTGCTACAATTTTCTTATTATTCATTAGTTATAATCACAATAATTTATATATTACCAAAAATTTAGCTCAAACCTTTATAAATTTCTTTATAAACCTAACTCCTATTTGGGCTTTGATATTTATAAGGACATTATTAATAAAAAATAAATTTACTAAAGCATATTTATATTTTTCAGGCTTTTTTATTTTTATAAATTTCTCAGTAGCTATTTTAGATATTAAGTTTAATTTAACCAATCAAAGCTCATTAGAATATATTAATTTTTTAAAATATCCTTGGCTAAATACATATAAGTCAGGAATAATTTTATTAAGCGTCATTTTCTTAACTGCATTAAATGATAGTGGCGCCTATTTCATTGGGAAATTATTTGGAAAAAACAAATTAGCACCTAATATAAGCCCTAATAAAACAATAGAAGGCTTAATTGGAGGTATTGTTACAAGTATAATATTTTCAATATTTCTTTACTATTATTTGTTTAATATAAATATATCTATTGTAAATTGGATATTAATTATTTTAACTTTAATGATTTTTGCTAACTTAGGTGATCTTGTTGAAAGTAAACTAAAAAGAGTTGCAAATATTAAAGATAGCGGGAACATATTACCAGGACATGGAGGAATGTTGGACAGATTAGATAGTCATTTAGTTGTTATTCCTACGTTTTGGTTTTTTATGTTGAATATGACTTTTTAGAAATTTAATATCAAGATATATATGGAAGTATTATCAATAATTTTTTTCTTTATTGTATCAATTACTATACTTGTAGCATTTCATGAGTTTGGGCATTTCATTGTAGCTCGTCTTAATAAGGTTAAAGTATTAGAGTTTGCTGTTGGGTTTGGAAAAACCTTAGTAAATTATAAAGGTAGAAAAGGTACTAATTATCAAGTTAAGTTATTTCCTTTAGGCGGTTTTGTTAAAATGCTTGATTCAAGAGAATTAAGTGTTGAGCCAAAAGATAAAGCTAATGACTTTAATTTAAAACATCCATTACAAAAAATTTCAATAGTTTTAGCAGGTCCTTTTTTTAATTTTATTTTATCTATATTTTGTTTTTTTCTAATGTATCAAATAGGTGTTGTGGAGCGTGAACCGACAATATTTGATATTGATATTAATTCTGCAGCAAGCAACGCTGGAATGAGATTTGATTTTAATAATTCAAGTAAGAATATTAAAATTATCAAAATTGACAAAGTTCCTGTGAGTAGTTTAGAAGATGTCCAAATTGCTTTAGCTGAGCGTATTGGTAATGAAAATCAAAATTCTGTTGAAATAACTATTCAAGATGAAAGGATTGAGAGAAATTATAGTTTAGATTTATCAAAAGTTAATTTTTATAAAGATATAGACTTACATGACACTTCACTAGCTAAGCCATTAGGAATTAATTTAATACCAACTAAAATCAAAATTAACTCAGTATTAAATGAAAAATTTCTAGATAATGGAATTCTAAAAAAAGGTGATGTTATATTAGGTATAAAAAATAAAAACTTTAATATGTTTGAAATTTTAGATTATATAAAAAATAATCCCAATACAAATATTGATGTTCAACTTTTAAGAGATAATAAAGTCTATGATATCAATCTTCAAATAGGAGAAAATAATAATAAAGGTTATTTAGGAATATTATTTGATATGCCATTTACTTTTAGTATTAAAAAATATGGTGTTACAGATGGTTTTTATCAAAGTGTAATAGATACCTATAAATATATCGAAAAATCGTTTACAATGACTTTTAAGATTGTTCTTGGGGAATTAGGGTTAGAAAATGTTCATGGTCCTATAATGGTAGCAAAAGTTGCAGATCAATCTTGGAGGCTAGGTTTTTCGCAATTTTTGAAATTTTTAGGAATTATCAGTATTGGTCTTGGCGTAATAAATTTATTGCCAATACCTCTATTAGATGGAGGACATGTAGTTTATCATCTAATTGAATGGATAAACCCAAAATGGATAACTAAGGCAATGGAAGAAACTTGGTTAAAGCTAGGAATCAGTTTTATAATAATGGTTTTTTTCCTTGCAGTTTATAATGATATTAAATATTGGTAGTTTTATGAGTAAAAATAATAATAAATTTATTAAAGTTTTCATTTCATTTTTCATTCTTATTGTTTTATCAACTATATCAAATGCTGCAGTATTTAAAGTAAAACATATTAAGCTTGAAGGTATTGAGCGTATAGAAGAGGGAGTCATATTAAATACTATTTCTGTGAAAGTTGGAAATGAATTTAATACAAAAGATTCTTATAAAATAATCCACGAATTATTTAAAACAGGTTATTTTGAAAATATAGATGTCTATCATAAAGGAAATACTTTAATAATTAAACTTAAAGAACGTCCTGTAATAAGTAGATTAAATATTGAAGGAAATGAGCTTATTCCTACTGATAATTTATTAAAAGTTCTAAAAAGCGTTAATATTGCTCCGGGCAGAACTTTTAACCCAGTTATGCTTGATAGAGTTGAGCAAGAATTGGAAAAGCAGTATTACAATCAAGGTAAATATTCAGTTAAGGTCATAACTGATATAAGGAATGAAAAAAATAATACGGTATCTATCAAAATAGAAGTTGAAGAAGGTGTTGTTGCAAGAATAGGTAAAGTAAACATTATTGGTAACACTAAATATTCTGATGCTGAGCTAATAAACTTAATGGAATTAAAGAAATCCAATTATTTAAGTTTTTTCACTAAATCTGATAATTATTCTAAGCAAAAATTAACAGGTGACTTAGAGAGACTGAAAGCTTTTTATATTGATAGAGGATTTGTAAATTTCAAAATAAATTCAACCCAAGTATATTTAACTCCTGATAAAAAAAGTATTTATATAAATATTAATATTCATGAGGGTAAACAGTATGAAGTTTCTAGTGTTCGCGCAACAGGTAAGATAGTTATTAGTAAAAAGAAACTTAATGAAATACTAGATACAATAAAAGTTGGTGAACTTTTTTCAAATAAACAGGTTGTTACTGCTAAAACAGCAATTATAGATTTATTAGCTATAAAAGGTTATTCATTTGCTGATGTAAATGTTATTAAAGATATTGATAATAAAAAAGGCAAGGTTGCTATTAATTATTTTATTAAACCTGGTAAAAGAGTATATGTAAGACGTGTTAATATACAAGGTAACTATCGTACACAGGATTATGTAATAAGAAAAGTTTTAGTGCAATTAGAGGGATCTTATTATTCGAAAACAAAAGTTGAAGAATCAAAGAGAAGACTGTATCAATTAGGTTATTTAAAAGATATTAATATTGATACTGCACAAGTTCCTGGAACTGATGATCAAATAGACTTAAATGTAATTATAACTGAAGCAAATGCAGGTAATTTTACTGGGGGCATAGGTTACTCTCCGGCTGATGGATTTATTGGAAATTTGTCAGTATCTCAAGATAACTTTTTAGGCTCTGGTAAAAAAGTTTCTTTTTATGGAAGCATGAGTAAAGCTGTAACATCATTTGGTGGTGGTTATTCTGATCCATTTTATACAATTGATGGAGTAGGGGTTGGTACAAATGCTTATTATAATAAAACTAAAGGTAGTGAGTTAGATATAAGTGATTATACTACGGACTCAGTAGGTCTTGATGGTTTTGTCTCAATTCCTATGTCATTGTATGATCGAATAGTTTGGTCTTTGGGATATCAAAATAAAAAAATCTTAGGTACAGGTAACTCATCAACCCAAATACAAGATTTTATAGATAAACATAAAAAAGATTATAATTTTTATAATACGGTTTTATCATGGAGTAGAATTACTCTTGACAGAAGTATATTTCCAACAAGAGGTCTTGAACAGAATTTAAGGGCAAATGTTATACTTCCTGGAAGTACATTAAAGTATTATAAGCTTGAAAGTGAGACAAGATATTATATTCCATTTTTTAGCAGTTATGTCTGGCTATTTAGACTTGGCGCAAGATATGGAAATAGTTTTGATGGTTATGATGATTATCCATTCTTTGAGAACTTTTATGCTGGAGGTATTGGCACAGTAAGAGGATTTCAGGATAATAGTCTTGGCCCTAGAGATACTCAAAATAATCCTCTTGGTGGTAATATTAGCTTAACTGGTACAATAAGTTTTTATTTCCCTCTACCATATATTGAGGCTGATACAGTTAGAACTTCATTATTTATTGATGCGGGTAATGTGTTTGCTAAAAATATTGAACTTGGGGAAACAAGAGCTTCAATTGGTCTTGGAGGGCAGTGGTTGTCTCCAATGGGGCCTTTATCAATAAGTGCCGCTACACCGCTGAAGAAACACAAAGGTGATGATAGAAGACCATTCCAATTCAATATGGGTACAACCTTCTAATATAATTTAAAACAACTTGGAGAATTAAGTATGAATAAAATAATAAGAAAAAAACTTAATAAAATATTTATGTTTATGGGGGTATTAGGGTTTACACTTACAGCAAGTGCTAATAGTAATACTCCTAGTTTAAATATCGCAATAGTAGATACCGTATTGATACAGCAATTTTTAGTATCATCTGTAGACAAATCATTAGAAAAAGATTTTAAAAGTAGATATGAAGCATTAAATAAACAAGCTAAAGAAATATCTGATCATCAAAGTAAGTTTCGTAAAGAAAAAGATATAATGAAAGCATCTGCAAAAGAAGCTGCTGAAAAGAAAATTCAAAAATTACAAATGGATTATCAAGAAAAGGCTGCAGA
>Ga0210009_1002115_pt1 | contig 15260 bp, 11 predicted proteins | sample CryGeyCG2114_065_FD_185457 | JGI IMG/M metagenome (GOLD analysis project Ga0210009, IMG submission 185457) | Groundwater microbial communities from aquifer - Crystal Geyser CG12_big_fil_rev_8/21/14_0.65 (SPAdes) (version 2) | ecosystem: Environmental > Aquatic > Deep subsurface > Groundwater ... | reverse complement strand
GGCGGCAGTCTGGCCGTGAATGGCGTAATGCACCTTGTTCTGCACCGTGGCAAAGAACGTCTGGGTAAGCGCATGGCTGGCGTCGTAATCCACACTGGTCGCGTAGATGTCGGTGATCTTCTGGTAAAAACGCCGCTCGCTGGTGCGGATGTCTTGCAGGCGGCGGGCCAGCTCGTCGAAGTAATCCCGCCCCTTGCCGGGGTTCTTCAAGCGCGCATCGTCCAGTACAAAACCCTTGACGATGTATTCCTTCAGCTTGTCGTTAGCCCACTGGCGGAAGCGCACGCCGACCGGGCTACGCACCCGGAAGCCCAGAGCCAGCACCATGTCCAGGTTGTAGTGCGCTACCTCGTACTGTTTGCCGTCTGCGGCAGTTGTTCGGAATAACCGAACAACTGAATTTTCAACCAACTCACCATCCTCGAAGATGTGCTTAATGTGCTCGCTGATCGTCCCCTTGGCCTTGCCAAACAACTCGGTCAACTGCTTCTGGCTCAGCCACAGCGTTTCCGCCTCCAGCATCACGTCAATGCGGGTGGAGCCGTCTTCACTTTGGTAGATCAGGAATTGTTGGGGGTCGGTCATAATGGTCACTTGATTGCACTTAACAAACGTACAACTTCTGCGTAGAGATATAGCTCGTCTTCTTTGGTAACAATCCGTGCATGCATGGTTGCCAAGCGAATTGGATGAAGTCGTTGAAATGATTCACGAACGCTTTCCTTCTTCTTGAACCTAGCCTCAAAGATTTCTCTCCAATGGTCTTTTTTGCAAATGATCGCCTCATAGTCGGTGAAATCAGCGACCTCTATGAATGTCAATATGTTCCCGTTGCATTCGGCACGTTGTTTCTTGTGCTCCCAATTTTCGTAAAGCTTGGGGTCTAGCTGTTTCTTCGGCCAATCGGAGCCATACTGGGCAGTCATCGCATCATCAATGAACTGCCGTAGCCTCCTCTCAAATCTCTGCAACTTGTCATGACAGTTGTTCGTTCTTTGCAGACCAGATTCCTCTTCTGGATCAGACAATGGCCGAACAGCAGGCCCATACAGTTCAAGATTTAAAGTTTCACCATCAAGCCCGGCAAGGTCAAGGCTTTGGTGGAACGCTGCATCTGGGAAATCAGTAAGTGCCGTGTTGAAACCACGATTGGCATAGAAATCAGTCCGTGCAACAGGGTCGATAAAGATCAACTCAGGGAAAGTAATCTTATCTCGCCAGTCACCGAGATCCAGACGAATAGCCGCAGTCAATCCAAGGTCGAACCCCTTAACCGTCCTCAGTGCATTGCCCATGCCCTGTAATTCAAGGATGGCAGTGACCGATCGTGCCGCCTCTGCGCTGTTAATCCAAGGGGTAGTGATCGCCTCAAGGAAGCGTTGCCGATCAAGGGCGTCTTTGGCGTGTTGTTGGGCGAACATGGCAACTGCCCCGACTTGCTGCGACGCTAAAAGGCTAATCGCCTCGGCGGCCTGCGGGAGCCGAAACATGGCATCATGGCTTTGCAGCCAATGAAGAGTCTCCTGCTGCTGTTTTTCTATCCCGGCTGCGATAACAGCAGACATGCTATCTCTTTGGGTCAGCCCCCGAGCCGCCTCCCTGACCATATCCTCATTGCGGTAGATGGCCTTTGCCAACAAGGCACTTTCAGAGCTTTGATCCAAGTAGTGCTGAGCACTTTGGAATGGACTGATCGCTGCTCGCATCAGATCTTGTTCACGCTTAAAGTGCATTGCACTGGCCACACTCGCCGAGTTCTCTGCCAGGTATCTGTTTGCTTCCGCAATGGCACCAAGTGCCGACTGCTGCACAAGATTGCGTTGCATCGCACCCAACGCTGCGCTGCCAGAAAGCGCCTTGGACATCGGTTCAGTCATGCGATCCCATTGTACTTTCTGTTCGGCTGCGTAATGTCGGAATGCACGAACGAGGAAGTCGCAAGCCGTCTCATTAACCGACCTTTCAATGTCACTGCCTTTGTGAGTCTTGAGAATGTACCGGTTATTCTGAATCAGCTTGTCTGCAAATTCTTCTAGCTCCCCGTCCGCTACCGAGCCCAATTCTTCAGGTGTAAAGCTTGTGCCTTCGATTGTATCGTCCTCATCGGAACGACCCTCGACATGCCGCCGCGCCATCTCACCAAATAACCAACGAACAATATCAATGCTCTGTCCACCGGATGCCCTCAGCTTCTTATTGGCTTGAGTAAGATGGTCGGTATTTAGACAAAGGCAACGAACAGCGCCAATCGACTTGAGTTCCAAACTGAACTCACACATACGGGCAAGGTCGCGGAGGTTAATAGCCATTTGAACTATCCGACCTTGAAAACCTTCATCACCTCATCCCCCAGATGATTGATCACCTTCACCGCAATGCGCCCATTCTTCGGCTTCTCGAATGGCCGCGAGGTGTCGCTGTTCAAGGTCGCCCACGCCTCCGGGTCGATCTCCGCCTTCAGCGTGGTCTTGAGCGCGCTGTAGGGATCGTTGGCACCGAGGAAGTAGGCGTGGCGGACGAAGAAGCTTTCTTCGTTGTAGTCGGTGTCGATGAACCAGCAGGCGATGCCGTCGGCGCCGTTGCTGATGACTTCGCCGGTCTGGGGTTTGAACACATCCACGCCGTTCACTTTCACGCAGAGCTTGCCATCTGCTTGCGGCAGCAAGTCGATGTCCGGCTCGCCGAAGATGACGAACAGATTGCCCTTGCCGGTGTTCTTCAGGTCTTCGGCCATGTGCAGGTCGGCGTTCATGCGCGCCTTCAGGATGCGGATGCGCCCCAGGTTGGGCAGGTCTGTCGCGTGGGCGTCGTAGTTGAAGGCGCAGGCGATGAGGACATCGAATCCGGCATCGCCACACTCGCGGGCGGCTTCCACCAGGTCGCTGCGCTGCAAGGTGCCAAACTCGGGGCCGATCAGTATCCCGGCGCGCTTTTCAGTGAATTTTGAATTGGGAATTCCGAATTTCGAATTTTCACTATTCACCATTCCAACTTCACTATTCGCCATTCCCAATTCACTATTCACGACGTATCGACCCTCTGCGCAAATGTAATATCCCGGCCACGGGGTGAGTGCGGTGAAGGTGATGCGGTCTTCCTTGTGCGCCTGCTGCACCCCGGCGGTCTTGAGATTTTCTAGGATCATCTGCGGGAAAGTCTGCTTGGCGATGTAATCGGCACGGTCTTGCTTGAGGGTGTCGATCAGCTCGTCGTTTTCATCCACGCCGAGCATGCGGTGCGGGCTGAGGCTCTCCACGGTGAACGGGCCGGCGACGCGGACGCACTTCTTGTTTTCGTAGGGCTTGTCGTAGAGGTATTCAAACTCGGCCTTGGCGGCGATGGATTTGTCGATCTCCTGCTGCCGGGCAATCCTCGCCTTCCAGAATTCTTCGTAGAGCGATTTTGCAGACGCAGGCCAATTATCGGGAAACTCACGCGGCACTTCCCATTCGGCGAGGGATGAATTTGGAATAGTGAATTTAGAAGAGTGAAGTGCGGCGCTGCTCTTCTTTTCGCTATTCACAATTCTCAATTCACTATTCATCAGTTCAAGGAGCGGCGCGATCTTGAGCTGATATTTGTCCCAGATGACATCGATCTCGGCGTTGGTGGCAATGGTTTCGAGCATGATGTGCGGCACGCGCTCATAGACGAAGCCGTGGCGGATGTCTCCCTGTACCGGTTGCGAACTCGGCGCGGTACGGGTGACTTCGGCTTCCTTGATCTGGCCTTCGCGAGAATCGGCCAGCAGGTAAAACGGATAGCGCGCGCCCATGATGCGCGCTCGAGCCAGCGCCAGCGATACGCGCGAGGTGTCGATGGTGATCCAGCGGCGACCCCACTGCTCGGCGACGGTGGCGGTGGTTCCTGAGCCACAGGTCGGGTCGAGCACGAGGTCGCCAGGATCCGTTGCCATCAGCAGGCATCGCTCTATCACTTTTGCGTTGGTCTGAACGATATAAACCTTATCGTCGGTAAAGTTTCCAGAACCAGTATCGGTCCACACGTTACCGTGAACTCCTGCATCGAAATCCGTGTGAAAACGCACGTATTGAATCGAGTTTTCAGCTACATGAATACGATTCGCACGCCCGAGCCGCGTCATGCCAACTGGCCACGATGCCTTCCAATGGGAGTTCTTCGACCAACTATCGTAAGTCTTGCCTTGGAACACGAATGGTTGAGGAGTCTTGGCCCTACCTTGAGAAATGATGTTGTCAGGTTTGTAGGGAAGCGCGCCGTCTGGGATCGGTTGCTCATGGCGCTTCTCCGCAGCAGTCACACCGCGATAAGTGAAGTCATTCAGCAGCAACCAGCGTGCATTTCCCTCTCCAAGCTCGAATTCCTTCCGGTAAAGAGGAGATCGTGATTTGCCCTTTGTTTTATCCTTCGCGAACCAGATTACATAGTCGGCGATGTTTCCGATGTATCTGGTCTTGAAGCCTGACGTGGTCTGAATGCAAATCAAACTCAAGAAGTTGTTTGAACCAAAGATTTCCTCCATCACCGCCCGGACGTGGTGGACATTCTCATCGCCGATCTGCACGAAGATAGAGCCGGAATCAGTGAGCAAATCGCGGGCAACGGTCAGCCGATCGCGCAGATAGGTGAGGTAGGAGTGGATGCCGTCGCGCCAGGTATCGCGGAAGGCTTTGACCTGCTCCGGCTCGCGGGTGATGTGGTCGGCCTTGCCATCTGTCACATCACGGCTGGTGGTGCTCCACTGAAAGTTGCTGTTGAATTTGATGCCGTAGGGTGGATCGAAATAGATGCACTGCACCTTGCCACGCAGCCCCTCGCGCTCGGCCAGGCTGGCCATGACCTGGAGCGAATCACCGAGGATCATGCGATTGGTCCAGTTCTGGTCGTGCTGGTAAAACTCGGTCTTGTCGGCACCCTTGGGAATGCCGTTGAAGTCAGAGAATAGGTCGGCAGTGATCTGCCCAGCCCCGTGCTCGCGTTCCTTGGTTTCGCGCAACAGGTCGTCGATCAGCGCCTTGGGGTGTACCTTCTCCTGAATGTAGAGCGGCGGGGCGTGGACAACGAGGTCGCTCCAGTCCTGCTCATCCTTGCCGCGCCAGACGAGCTGCGGGTCGAGGTCTGTGTTGCGCGGGTAGCGAATCTGCTTGACGGCCTGCTGTTCTTTTTCCAGCACAGATTGAAACTCTGCGGTCGGAATGTTCTTGCGCGTGGCCTCGTCGTGGGTGAGGGATTCGACGGATTTAAGCGTGGGTAGTTTTTTGGCCATGATTATTGAATTTCGAATTTTGAATTCGGAATAGTGAAGAGAAGTTCGAATTTTGAATTTCGAATAGTGAAATGTATATTCATCTGTGAGCCTTTAAAAAATTCGCAATTCATCATTCGTAATTCACTATTCATTATTCCGTTTTGTGTTTTTAGTGATGGCGGTAAGAATCGCGATGAGTTGGTTGGCCTCGTCCAGCAATTCTGCCAAGCGTGGTTCGGGAACTATTTCTGACGCCGAGAGCAGTCGAAGCCAGTAGTGTGTTTCACGAGCCTCCTTGCACGCGATGGACAGTTTACTCACAAAGTCTGCCCGGCTTTGACCAGCCTGCCCCTCTTCAACGTTAGCGCCAATTGACGTTCCCGACCGAAGAAGTTGATTGGCCATTGTCCGGCTCACACCCGGTGTCTGGTCTAACATCTGGCACAGCTTCACCACTCGCCGTGCAAACTCAAACGTCCGCTCCGGCAAATCCCTTTTCACCATCCCCACTTCGTCATTCATAATTCGTAATTCACAATTCTTACTTCAGTCGCTTGCGCACGACAGCTTCAGGGAGCTGCTTGTAGTTTTCTTTGCTGGCAATGCGTTTACCTGATTTTTTCTCCAGGTCGCGCCGCGCACGCCCTGCCACTGATCCGCCTTCCAAAGCTGCGCTACGATTTTCGATATAGCCCTGCGCGTCTTTATTGCGTGCAATCTCGGTAGTGGAGGCTTCGCCCAGCATGGTGAAGATCAGCTCAAGGTCATTCATGTGGTCGCGCAGATTGTCCGCCGGTTTGTCGAGGCTCTTGAACGCCTTGTATTCTGCGGGGGTCATGCCAAAAGTGGCGCGGCTGATTTCAGCGGTGAGGATGGAATATTCGCGCTGTTCCTTCACACCGCGTTTTTTCCATTCGTTGGTCAATTCGTCGCGGATGGCGATGCCGCGCACGCGTTTTTCGATCCATTCGTCGCTGTAGCCCTTGGCCTTGTATAGCTCGCGCATCCGTGCTGCGGCGAGTTCGGGATTTTCGATCTCCTCCAGCCGCTCGTAACCGACCTTGGCCAGCCAACGCTTGAAGGGTTCGGCCTTGGGCGAGGGGATGGACTGGATGATGCGGAGCAGGCCTTCCGTGTGCGAACAGTCCGTTTCACGCAACTTGCCGTCCGGCGATTCGAGTTTGAACTGTCGACAGATTGTCGACAGTTCCATACCGCTGATTTTTTCGCGCTGCTTGATGCGATACCAATAGTCCCGTGGGTTCTGGCTGTCCGTCAGCGCCGCAACCACATCAATGATGGAGAAATACCATTTCTGATCGTCTTCGCTCCAGATGGAGCGAATCTGCTTCGACTCAAACAGCTTGATATTGCTCATGGCATCACCCCCAGCGATTTCGAAAATCGCTTGTTGGTGAGCATGATGTCATCCACTTCGCGCTGGCTGCCTGAGCCGAGATCGACCATTTTGTTGACGTCAACAAAATGGCCCGATTGCTGTGCGTGAGCCTCGAAGTTGCCGGTGAGTGCATGAATGACCTCAGTTTTCATGGGCGCTCCTTTCGATCATTTTGTTGAACTCGCTTTCGACCTTGGCCTTGAAGTCGGACTCGATCTGGTACACCTCGGTGAACTCGGCGAACGCCCAGCGACCATAGGTGCCGAGATGGTTCACGCCGGGCACCCAGTAGGTGTCCATCGTGGATTTTTTCTCCACCGCGTCCTCGCGCCGGTAGCCCTTGATCTCGACCACGAGATGCAGCAGGTCGTCGTCGCCGTGGCCGTCATCCACCAGCACGATGAAGTCGGGCAGATACTTGCGCGTCTCGGAGCCAAAGCGATACGGCACTTCCAGACCGAGGCCGTGGTTTTTCACATAGGCGCGCACCTTGGGATGCGCTTCCGCGACGCGGCAGAATTCGCCTTCCCAGTCGCTGTCGAGCACCACCCAGTTGATGTGGCAGGACTTGGAACTGGTTTGCCAGCGGTCGGTTTTCGACGTATTGAAGCGGACGTGTTTGGTCGAGCCGGTGGGGTTGTAAGCGTCGAGCAGCGCCTTGATCGGGCGCTCACCCAGGAACTGGCGGGTAATGGCGGCGGTGATCTTGTTGCAGGCCATGTCGGCCAGCTCCTGATATATCAGTTGGCCGGGGTAGGTTCCGCCCTTGCATACCAAGTAGCTATCGAGCCATTCCTTGGTAATGCGCTTGAGCTGGCCGAAAAGATAAAGCTTCGGCTCCTCGCCCGGATCGCGCCATTTCGTGTAGAGCAACCGCTGGGTCAGATTAAACAACACGGTGGAGGGACGGACATCGCTCAGGTGTTCCACGTTGAAGTCTTCTGGCTTGCCGATCAACCCGGCATTGACTGTGGTGGTTGGCCCGACGAGATCGGGGCTGAGGGTCAAAACGGATTCGGCATTGAAGTCGGCGGCAAGCCGTTCCTCCGGCAACTCGACACGATAACCCTCTACGCGGGGAAAGCGGATTTCCAGCGCATCGCGTTCCGGGCGCATGGCCTTGACCTGCACCGTCTCGCGCGGCGGCTGGGGTGGCGCAATGACCGGTTTGGCGGTGAAGTCGAAGGGGATACCGAAGACATCGGCGTATTCGACGTTGAACAGACCTTCCTCGTTCAACTCGTAGGACTGGCGGCGCAGCGCACGGCCGATGACCTGCTCGCACAGGAGCTGGGTGCCGAAGGCGCGTATGCCGAGGACGTGGGTGACGGTATTGGCATCCCAGCCCTCGGTAAGCATCGACACCGAGACGACGCAACGAATGGAGCCGCCAAGCTGCCCATGCTTGCCGACGGTGTTCATCACTTCGCGCAGCAGCTCCTGATCGGTGATGTTGTCGCCGGAACGTGCATCCCCAGAGCGCTCCACTATCTCGCGGCGAAAGCGCTCGATTTCGTCCGCTGCCATGCCGCGAAAATTGTCGTCTAGCGCATCCCCGGCTTCGAGTTGTTCGCTGTCGATGAGGAGTGTGTTCGGGCGTGGCAACGGGTTGCCGGTGGTTTCGTCGAAGTTACGGAACAGCGGCAAGCGCCCATTCTCAAGCGTGGTGGTGCCGTCATCTTTGTTGCGCTGGAAGCCGGAGATAAAGTCGTAAACCAGCTTGGAGATGGCGGTGTTCTGGCAGACGATGATGAAGCAGGGCGGCACCTTGATGCCCGCTTCATCCCAAAGTTTGAAGGTCTTTTCGTAATGGCCATAGAGCGCCGTCAATGCCGTCTGCAATTTGATGGGGAGCTTAAGTGGATCAAGGAATTCGGCACGACCCTTCTTGGGCATGTCCTTGCTGATGTTCTTCCACAGGTCGCGAAAGACCGGCAACTCTTCACCGGGAATATTTTCAGCCACGGGTACGCGCGGCAGCTTGACGATGCCGCATTCGATAGCATCCATCAGCGAGAAGTCGCTCATCGTCCACGGGAACAACGTGCCTTCGGCATAACCCGAACCACTGAGGAAGAACGGTGTGGCGGACAGGTCCATGACGCGGGCAACACCCAGCTTGCGGTTCACGGCTTCGAGGCCGGAAATCCACAGGCGCGCGGCTTCGCTGTTTTTCTCGGCTTCTTTCTTTTCGTCGCCTTTCAGTGCTTCTTCGTCGGCGTCTTTCGGTTTTTCGCGATAGCAGTGGTGCGCCTCGTCGTTGATGACGAGGATGTTCTTCATGCCCATCAAGTCGGGCATCACGCGCTGGAGCATCTGGCCTTCGGTTTCGAGCGTCTTGGGTTCTTCGCCGGTGCGGCCCTGGAGCAACTGCCGACCGCCCTTGGACAGATCAATGCGTTCGCGCATCTTGAAGGCGTGATAGTTGGTGATGACGATCTTGGCGCGATTCACGTCGTCGAGCATGTCGCCCGGTACCAGCTCGCGGTCTTTGTAATAGCTGTTGGGATCGTTGGGTTGCAAAACGCGCAGGCGATCCTTGATGGTCAGGCCGGGAGCGCAGATCAGAAAGCCGCGCGTGAAATGCTTGGCTCCAGGACGACGCACTGCGTTGATAGTCTGCCACGCAATGAGCATGGCCATCACTGTCGTCTTGCCCGCGCCGGTGGCAAGCTTCAGCGCTAGGCGCATCAGCTCGGGGTTGGCATCCTTGTTCGCCAAAGCGAGTTGATCGAGAATGTGCTTGTGTTTCTTGATCTGGGGGGCAACCTCGGTAAGCCAGATCGCAGTTTCCACCGCCTCCACCTGACAAAAGAACGGGCGAATAGAATTGAACTTGTGATGGCGCCAGTGCTGCAATAGACGTGCGGTCTCCGGCGTAACCTGCCACTGATTGGGATTGGGCAGGGAACGCCAGGAATCCACATGGTCGCGCACTTCGTTGATGATCGAAGTGGGGTCGTACTGCTGCTCCTTCGTCGAAAGTCCTGCGCCGTCATCGAAAACAAACCCATCCTGCTTGGCCGCGCCCTTGCGCTTCTTGGGCTTCGTGATCGGCGTGATGAACTTCGCGGGGCGGCGGGTTTCGAGAGTTTTTTGCGTGGGTTGCCCATCTTCATCAAGCTCCCAGTGCCGCGTCGGGCATTCGTAGGGCGAGTTCAGAATCGGGTGGTCAAAGAATGGGTTGCTCATGGTCAGTATCTATTGGCATTGTTAGCGATGCTGATGTGTATCCGCTCGACGGCGGCCATTGTTTCATCTCTGGTGAAACTTGGACTGCGGAAGTGCGGTAATGTACTGTAATGTCCGGCATAATCCTAATGTTTGATTCTACCTTACCCGAGGAGCGAAGACATGGCACGGCACTATTCAAACAAGGATTTTTTCCGGCAGATGCCGAATGCGCTGCTCGCCCGATATTTTCAGGCACGCGGGCTTTTCAATGACTTGGACTTTGCCGCCATGAAGGAAGGCAAGCCGGACGAGCTTTTCGCGGCGTGGCTGACGCTGATGGAAGGTCAGCGCAACGCGATGGATGCGGAGTTTCGGGACATCTTCGAGATGAGCTGCGAGAAGGGTTTTCGGGCAATTATCGACGAGGCTGAATTTCAGATGGATGAGGATGAATTCACCGCTTGGGTAGAAAAGTTATCGGCATTGCCTAGCCACTATGAGCGGGCAATGTTGGTTTTTCTGGATCACAACGCTTGCTGGAAAGGCGCGACCCGTTTCTATCATGCAGATACGCTGACCTCCAGTTGGCGTAAGCGCAAGAATCTGCCGCACCAGAAGGCAAATGTGGACGATGCCAGTATTCAAAAACTTGCCGGATTCATCCGCAACTATTTTCACCACACCGATGGCCGGGGCAATCACTGTGTAGTGGAGCCTTTACGCCGTGGGGAACTGGATTACTTTTTTGCTTACCCAGAAGACTATTCGCAGCAAAGCATCGAGTGGGTGGATGGTGAGTTCGCCCCGCGCCCGCACAATCCCGCCTTCGAGATTATTTTTGTGTACTCGGAAAAAGATGGGACGCTCGATTTGCATTTTCGCGGCTCCTACAAGGCCATCGAGCCGCTACAGGGAATGTTCGCAACAGCGATTCTCAATCTCGACGAATTGCCGCCTGATCCGAAAGACGCGCGTGTTTACGACCTGGCTCCGCTACTCCAGAAGAGTTTCGATTTCGCCCCCGCCGTCGGCAGCGGCATTGAAAAAGTGGTCGTGAAAAAACTGCGGCTATCATCGCGGGTGAAGAAAGGCGACCGCATTACGCTGGAGGCGGATACGACTGCAAACCCCGATGCCGTCTATGCATTGCTCGAACAAGTCGGGAAAACCCTGCCGATGAATCTATACAACATCACCCAGGTGGAGCTTGCGGCTACGGTGGTGGAAAATGCTGGCAAGCCCGCGAAGACAGTGATAATCCGCATCACGCATCCCAATTCGTGTTCGCTCAAATACGACGAACTGGACTTGAAGCTGCGCGATATGCTGGAAGCATCGGGGATTGAGCCAAAGGCGCTGGCGGAAGAAGTGGAGGCCGTTGAGGCATGACGCCACAAGCCGCACTGATTGATCTATTGGGGCGCGTGGGCGCCAGCCACGGCGCTACGGTGCTACTCAATGCCGATGAGTTGAGCCAATGGCCAAGTGCAGCAGTTGCGGCGCTGAAAACTCAGCGACTGCTTGCGAAGGCGCGTAATGCAAGCAGCGCGATATGTCCGGGTTGCGAGCGCGATTGTGTGATGCCGGTGCATGTCGTAACCGCAGAAGGTAAACGCCCGGCACGCGCTTTTATAGCGTGCGACAAGCGTAGCGATATTAACCGCGTCGCGATTACCTTGACGAGCTTGACCCAGTGGCAGTGCAGCGCCGAGGCTGTGTGCGGGTTTGTTGCGGCCACGCTTGGCTTGCGCCGTAGCGATGAACAATCCGCCCTTGCCGCGCTGTGGTACATCGGTGTCGCCACCGGCGACAAGCGCAGCCAGATGCTATGCCTGCAAGCCAACAGCGCGTTGGCCTTGGTAGCCGGAAACAACTCGATGGCGTTGGCCGAGATGGTCGAGTATCGCGATGGCGCATATTCGCTGGATGGTGCGATGGTTCGTCAATTGGTGGATGCCGCGACCACGGCAGACAACCGCTACACGCCCAGCAACGCCAAGCGCGAATCGCGCAAGCTGGATACGCGGGCGATGTATGCGGACTGGCAGAAGGCTTACCGCGACCTGTACAAAAAACACAAGAGCAAGAATATGTCCGAAACTTGGTATTCGCAGCAGATAGCGAAGATGGATATTGCCAAGGGGCGCGACGCTTCCACTATCAAAAAGCACATGAAACCGTAAATAGTTGGGCGGAATTTTTTCGCCCAATTGCACCACCCGCTAAACCCCCGTCTTTCGCCACTCTCCGCGCCTGAACCTGCGCCGCACTCCCCGCATCGCTGCCTTCCACACCATTCCCGGCACGTTGATTTTTATGGCAACGCCTCGCCCGCGCCGGGCATTGTCTGGGCGTTTTATCGCCCAAATCGCCCACCTACGCTCGCCTCAGCAATTTTGCTATTACCCAAAGAGGTACCAACATGACACATACCATCCAGCGGCTTCCCGCCGTTAAATCCGAATCCGGCCTTTCCCGTTCGACCATTTATCTGCGCATCACTCAAGGCTTGTGGACTAAGCCTGTCAGCCTCGGTCCTCGTGCCGTTGGTTGGCCGTCTGAAGACGTGGCAGCAATCAACGCGGCGCGCATTGCCGGAAAGTCTGACGAAGAAATCCGCGCCCTGGTGGTGAAGCTGGAAGCCGCCCGCAAAGCTGCGGCTTGAGGGAGTTGCCATGACTGAGCTGACAGTTTCCGAGACCGAACCGGATGAAGCCGGTAAAGGCGGCGAAGGCGGTGTTTTGATGACGACGAATGCCGATTTTGTGGCGGCGGTATTTCCGTCTGTGCCCGAGGGCGCGTTTGCTGCGGTTTGTTCCAAGGCGGGCGATCCCGGCGTGGGTGGATGGGTGGCAAACCGTGCCGATTCAGTAATCGCAAATCTTTCCGTCGGGAATAACAACTTCGTCGGGTGTTCGAGTTTCTATCCCGGCGAGGATGGTTCATTCAAGGCGCGCAAGGCACAGTTTGCCTCCTGTCATTTCTTGATGCTCGACGATCTGGGCACCAAGGTTCCATTGGAGCGACTGGCCGATTTTGAGTTGTCCTGGCTGATCGAGACCAGCCCCGGCAATCATCAGGGCGGAATCATTCTCGCTGATCCGATTACCGATGGCGATGTGGCCGTGCGATTGCTCAATGCGGTGATTGGTGCGGGTCTGTGCGATGAGGGTGCGACCGGGCCCTTAAGCCGCTGGGCACGGCTGCCACTCGCGATCAATGGCAAACCCAAATATGTTGACGATACTGGCGCACCGTTTCACTGCCGTCTGGTTGAATGGCGACCCGAGAAGCGCTACACGCCGCAAGAGATTGTGGATGGGCTGCAATTGGAACTGGCACCGGCTGGGAGACCGAAATCGGTAGCCAAACCCGCTGCGGAGAATCCCCGCAGCATAGGGAATGATGCCGACGACGTGCTGACGCCCAAGGCTGCGGAGAATCCGGTTGTGAGTGCGCTCAAGGCGCGCGGGCTTTATAAAACCCCTCTGGGTTCCGGCAAGCACGATGTCAGTTGCCCGTGGGCGCAGGAACATACCGATGGGCTGGACACCGGCGCGGCGTATTTTGAACCGGACGAGCTGTATCCCTTGGGCGGATTTTGCTGCCAGCACTCGCACCGCGAGAAGTTTCACATCCGACAGTTGTTGGAATTTCTGGGCGTGTGCAACGCCGAGGCGCGGCACAAGCCGGTGATCCGCGTGGTCGCCGGTGACTTGCATCGCGTGGTGGATGCGGCGGAAAAAGAGTTGGCGAATCGCGGCAGGCATTATCAGTCCGGTGGTTTGATCGTGTCGGTTTCGACTGATCCGACTTCGGGTGATCCTTGCATCGTGCCAACCAGTGCGCCCGCGCTCACGCGGGAGTTATCGGTCGCGGCGAGTTGGGAGCAATACGATGGGCGCGCGAAAGATTGGGTGCGCTGTGATCCACCGACGAAGCACACTGCCATTCTTTACGACTCGCAGAGTTTCCGTCACTTGCCACCGCTGGCGGGCGTGGTGAGACAGCCGTATTTTCGTGAATCGGACGGCGTGCTGATTACTCATGCCGGTTATGACAAGACCTCGCAGCGCTTCGGCGTTTTCGACTCCCGCGAATTTGTCATACCCGAACCGACACCCGAGGCAGCACGGGCAGCACTGACCCTGCTGGAAGAACTGCTCACCGAGTTTCACTTCGTTGCACCCACCGACAAGGCCGCAGCGCTTTCGGCAATCTTCACCGCCGTGGTGCGCCCGTCGCTTGCGTATGCGCCCGGCTTCCACGCGAAAGCGCCGGTCTTCGGCAGCGGCAAAACTTATCTGTGCGAACTGATCGGCGCGTTTGCCGGGCCTGCCGGAAATGCCAAAGTGAGTTATCCGACCACGTCGGAAGAAGCCACCAAAGTGATTCTTTCTCTGCTGCTGACCAGCCCGGCGGTGATTGAGTTTGACGATATGGACACCGACTGGATACCGCACGGCACGATCAAACGGATGCTGACCGCCGAGCAGATAACTGACCGGATTCTGGGGGTGAGCAAGACGGCGACGGTCAGTACGCGCACTCTGTTTCTCGGTTCTGGAAACAACGTCGGCCCGGTGCGCGATCTACTGCGGCGGGTGCTGACGATACACATTGACCCACGCTGCGCGACACCGGCCACGATGACTTACAAAAACTATCCGGTCGATAAGGTGCGCAAGCAGCGCGGGCTTTATGTGGCGGCGGTGCTGACTATCATTCTGGCATGGCGCAAGGCCGGATCGCCGCGTGCTGACGTTGAAAGCATCGTCACCTTCGGCGGCGCATGGTCGGACTATTGCAGGCATCCGTTGATGTGGCTAGGGCAGCCTGACCCGGCCACGGCACTGCTGGAACAGGTCAAGCATGACCCCGACGGGGATGCACTCGCTGGGCTGATGGCGGAATGGAGGACTGCATTCGGATCGACACCGGCGACGGTGCGCAAGGCCGTTGAGCGGGCTGAACTGGGGCACACCGACCTGCTCGATGCGATGCGCGAATTTCCGGTCGAGGAAAAAGGTTTTATCAATCGCTCGAAGCTGGGCTGGCTGTTGAAGAAGAACGCGAACCGGATCGTCGGCGGTTTTGTATTCCAGCAAGCAACAGCGGATGGGCGAGTCGCGTGGCGGGTGGTTGCGGCGAATCCACCGCCTTTGCCGCCTTTACCTCCTTTCACAGGGGTAGTTGAAAAATCTGTCATACAAACCTCGAATGTGGAGTGGTGATATGGCTCCGGCGGAAATCATCGAACAGGACACAGTGGAGAACTTGACCGCTCAGTCACGGCGCTTGCAAGATAAAGCGCAAGCCCCGCGCCTTCGCTAGTGTAGTGTTGCGATCTTGATGGAACTTATTACAATCCTCCTTCTCTAATGCACAATACGTGCAAAGTGGAGAAGTAAATGCGAGTTGCCCCCGAGATCGTGCTGACCAGCGAAGAGCATACCG
>Ga0210009_1002106_pt1 | contig 15288 bp, 12 predicted proteins | sample CryGeyCG2114_065_FD_185457 | JGI IMG/M metagenome (GOLD analysis project Ga0210009, IMG submission 185457) | Groundwater microbial communities from aquifer - Crystal Geyser CG12_big_fil_rev_8/21/14_0.65 (SPAdes) (version 2) | ecosystem: Environmental > Aquatic > Deep subsurface > Groundwater ... | reverse complement strand
CGAGTATTTATGTGAAAAAAGTTATTTGCAGAAAATTGGTATTGATTAGGTAAAGGTGAAATAGAAAAATTAAGACTAAACTTTTGGAATAATGACCTTTGTTTTAATTTTGAATGACGAACATGGGTTTTAAGGAATAATTATAAAGAGATCGTTATTGAAATTGGTTTTAATAAAGATGACTATGGAATAAAACAGATAAAAGAGACCTCCAAAAAGACAAAAAATTTTTCTTATGGCATAAGTATTGGCAGTGATAAACCTAAATTAATTGATGACAAATTTATCAAGTTGCCATTAAGATACTTGCTTTTAATTTGAACAAAACAATCTAAATTTTTAAAACACATACGCAATTATTCCCGCAATCGCCAGATTTAACAACGCAGCGAATATCAAAAATTTCCATCCCAGATTCAGCACCTGGTCAATTCTGAATCTTGGCAAAGTTCCCCTGATCCATATTGCTACATAAACCAGCGCAAATGTCTTGGCCATGAACCAGAATAATCCCGAGACCGCTTCCGGAATTATCGGAATAGCAAACAACCCGTTCCATCCTCCAAGAAATAACAATGTAATTAAAGCCGAACCGATAAACAATTCCAGATATTCCGCAAGATAAAAGAATGCGAATCTCATTCCGCTGTATTCAATATGAAAGCCGGCAACTAATTCGCTCTCTGCTTCAATCGTGTCAAAAGGAACCCTACTCATTTCAGCAATTATTGCAACAAAAAATACAAACAGTCCTAAAAATAAAGGAACTGCAAACCATAAATTTTGCTGCGCATTAACAATATCAACAAAATTCATACTTCCTGCAAGAACAACAACACTCAGAGCAACGATGATCATCGGAATTTCATAAGCCATCATCTGTGCGGCAGACCTCATTGAACTAATCAGAGAATATTTATTTCCGGAACTGTAACCCGCAATAACCATCCCGAGTGATGTGATTGAACCAAAAGCAATTAATAGGAGCAGTCCAACTCCAACATTTGCAAAAGATAAAAATTCATTAAATGGAATTAGTACAAGTGTTAAAAGCACGGGAATAAAAACAAGAATCGGCGAGATAAAGTAAAGCAGTTTGTCCCTGTTTTTTGGCTTTATATCTTCTTTAAATATTAGCTTCATAACATCTGCCAGCGGCTGCAATATTCCGTGAGGGCCTGCTGTCATAGGTCCCAGTCGGATTTGAATATCTGCCAGAATTTTTCTTTCAAGGTAAGTCAGAATTAATACAAAAACAGCCGCAACAACAAAAAATAAAACCCCCGCACCTCCATAAACAATCAGTGATGCCAGATTTTCCTGAATTCCGAAATTTTGCAATATCCCGATTCCGAGTTCAACCGCATTTCCCTGAAATAAATTTAATGTTTCCATAGTATATAAAATTGCAGATAAATATAATTGAATTTTAATTATTAATTATAATCTATTAATTATAATCTATTAATTATTTATTGATTAAATTATCATAATTATTTGAGTATTACCTCTTTTGCTGTTTTTCTATTTTGTTCCTGCTACTCAACACCAGCACCGGTTGAGATGCCTTTTTTCTTTGCCTTATGAATTACATCATACACGCTCTTATTCAAAAGTTCTGCTGCTCTGATAAGAGAGATTTCTCCTTCTTTGTATAAATTCAGGACATAATCTTATGCACCTGGATAAACAAATTGTCTTAAAGCAGTTGTTTTATATAAAAAGGCAAAGAAAACCGACCAATTTTATTGGTTGGATGAATTTGCCTGCATGTTTAAAACAGGAACCCGCAAGTCCTGTATCCTCCTGCCAGAGGATTGGTTCCCTTTGGGGTTGTTACAACTCATTTCCATATCCTCCACACTGAGAGTTTCCTCTCTGTTTAAAGCAGAATTTGCAGTGCTACGGAATTGGAAGGCATCCGCAGGTGCGTTTTTAAAATCAGCAGATTTTAAAATACTGAAACCTTTGGTTTCAATCTTTAAAAAATTCTGGTATTTTTAAAATACTGAAAACTGCAATTTTTCAATCTTTAAAAATTTACGAAATTTTAAAATACTGAAACCTTTGGTTTCAATCTTTAAAAAATCTGTGGGATTTTTTAAATACTGAAAATCTTTAAGATTTTCAATCTTTAAAAATTTACGAAATTTTAAAATGAGAGCGAAGCGAACTTATCTTTAACTCTCCTTGTAACTGCTGCTTTTTTGTGCCCCCTAATCAACCAGTTGCCTTTATCTCTCACGAAACAAGCCCATCAATTTATTGGCGGGTGATTAACCTACACGCTCTTCTTTAGACATTAATTCTATAATATACTTCAGTTTTTCCGGAATCATCAGGGTATATGAAATGTTCGCCATTTTTAAACCTGTTTTGAAAAGATTTAAGTCGTTGATTTAATTATTTTTACAAGTATTTATTTTTATTAATTTAGCCATTATTTTAAATTTTATCTGTCCACACACCCCATTACCGGGTCAATAGTTCCGCCTATCGCAACAACATCCGCAACATAATTGTTTTCACACATCCTTGGCAAAGCACATAAATTTGAAAATGCTGGCGAGCGAATCTTAAAGCGATATGGTTTTGGTTTTCCGTCGCTGACGATAAAAATTCCCATCTCTCCTTTTGCATGCTCGGTCTTTGCATAAACACTTCCTTTTGGAGGAGTAATCATCCTTGGAACCCTGGCGATTATCTCTCCCTCTGTTGTTGAAGTAATTAAATTCAATCCCTGCTCAACAATTTTTACACTTTCCTCCATTTCCTCCATTCTGACCATATATCTCGCAAAATTATCACCTTCGCTATATACAGGAACATTAAATTTAAATTTTTCATACATTGAATACGGTTCATCCCTTCTCATATCGTAATGAACACCGCTTGCCCTCAGCATAGGTCCCGTAACTCCGAAATTTATTGCATCTTTTTTTGTCAGTATTCCAATGCCCTTTGCCCTTCCGAGAAAAATTTCATTTCCAGTAATTAAATCGTGATATTCAGCTATGCGTGCGGGCATTTCATCAGTAAATTTATTGATTTTTTTTGCAATATCCGCGTTTATGTCTTTTTTAACACCTCCAATACACATATAACTAAACATCATCCGTGCCCTGCTTAGGTCCTCAAAAATTTCCAGAATTTGCTCTCTGTCGTTAAATCCGTAAAAAAATGGCGTTGTTGCTCCCAAATCCATAAGCCATGTTGTGAACCACATTATATGACTTGCTATACGATTAAGTTCGGTAACAATTACTCTTATTATCTGTGCCCTTTCCGGAACCTGAATATTCATCAACTTCTCTACGGCAAGCACATAAGGAAATTCGTTCATCATTGAGGCAACATAATCCAAACGGTCCATATAAGGAACAATCTGTGTGTAGTTTAAATTTTCACAGATTTTTTCAATTCCGCGATGTAGGTATCCTATTACAGGCTCAATTTTGAGCATCTTTTCGCCGTCAATTATCATCATTAGCCGCAAAACACCATGAGTTGAAGGATGATGAGGACCTACATTCAGATGCATAAGCTGTGTGCTGTATGTTTTTCCTTTTTTATCTTCATCTTTAAGAAATTTATCCACAGTCAGTTCATCCTTTGTTGCTTCAAAGTCGCCATATAAGGAAATTTCCTGCTCTTTGCCAAGAGGGTATGATTTACGCAGGGGATGACCAATAAATTGTGTGGGAAGCAGGATTCGTTTTAAATTTTTGTGTCCGTTAAATTTTATCCCGAACATATCATAAGTCTCCCGCTCGTGCCAGTCAGCGGAATTAAAAATTTCTGTCAGCGTGGGAACAATAAAATTTTCATCGGATATTTCTGTTTTAGTCCCTGTTGCACCTCCCGCATCACTACTATTTGATTTAACCTTCAGCGCAACTGAATTATAGTTGCCCTCAACATAAGAGCTAAGTAGATAAACTGCTTCCAGTTCATTCTGCCTGTCAATTGCAGTTACAAAAGACAGATGTTCATAGCCCCTTTCCTTTAAAAATTCTGCCGCACCCTGTAAATTTTCTGCATTTACTAACAGGTATTTTAATGTCCTATCTTCTTCAATAAAGGCATTAAATTTATCCTTTATTTCATTAAAAATTTCATCATTCATTTTCTTTTTAAAATATTATAAATTTTTCCTTCACTTTCGTTAACATTTTCAAACAGTTACATTTTGTAACGGTTTCGTTACTCCAATACTAGCGGATTTTTTTGTTTTGAAATGCGACAAGATGGTTTTTTTTTGTTTTTTATGTTTTATTTTATTTTCTCACTTTCACTTATTACTTTCGTTTAATATTCCTGCTTTTACTTAGTTTACCTGCTCTTGCTTAATATTCCTTTAATATTTTCAGTCAGCAGTTTTTCCTGTGCTATCTTCTCCCGTAATTTTATTATTCCGTCAAGTAACGCTTCAGGTTTCGGAGGACACCCCGGAACATAAACATCAACCGGAATAATTTTATCAACACCTTTAACAACAGAGTATGAATGCAGAAAAGGCCCTCCGCTTGTTGCGCATGATCCCATCGCAATAACATATTTTGGAGAAGGCATTTGTTCATAAAGCCGTTTAACCCTCGGAGCCATTTTGTGCGTAACTGTTCCCGCAACGAACATTAAATCCGCCTGTCTTGGAGACGGTCTGAAGACCTCCATTCCAAATCTTGCAATATCATTATTTGCACTTGCGGTTGCCATCATTTCTATTGCACAACATGCCAGACCAAAGGTTAGCGGCCAGACAGAATTCATCCGCCCCCAGCTTAAAATTTTGTCAACAAAGTTAAATACCTTTTCTGTTTTTCCAAATGAAACATTTAATTTATCCATCTCAAAGATTTAAATTTTAATTTCAGATTTTAATCAGTCCATTTAAGGAATTTTTTATTTATCGCATAAATTAATGCAACCAGAATTAACGCAATAAACAGCATTGCTTCGGCATATCCCAAAATTCCCAGATTTCCGAATTCAACTGCCCACGGAAATAAAAATACCGCTTCAATATCAAATACAACAAACATCAGGGCATAAATATAGTACTTAAATGACACATTTGAAAATTTCGGATTCCTGACAGCGATTTCCCCACATTCATAAGTCTCGTATTTTCCGGAACCTATGTTTAAATTTTTATCTTTATCTTTAACTCTTAAAAGTTTCCATATTCCTTCCATTATCAGCAAAGCAATAGCAATTCCTACAACTGCTATGATAACAATTCCTATATATGCAGTTATATTGTCAGCCATTTTAACTTTAATTATTTAAATTTTAAAATTTTACATAAATTTACATCATTATAAATTTCACATAACATATTAAAATTATAGATTTAAATTATCAATATTGATATATAATTAAGAATAATCTTAATTAAGAAAAGAATAAGAATAATTAAATTTAGTTGAACTATTTCTTTTAAATTTTCCTTTTAAATTTCTCCCCTAAAATTAGCACAGGTGGAAGTAATAAAAAAGTAGTAAGTACACAACAGATTACTCCTACACAGAGCAAAATTGCTAGTCCGTGTAGCATCGGCAAAGTGCCAAGCAACAATACAGAAAATCCAACTGTTGCAGCAGTTCCGGTTGTTAAGATTGGTCTTCCGACACCTACAAGTGTGTTTTCCATTGCCTTTTCTAATTTGTTGTTTTTTATTTCCTGTCTAAATCTGTGTGTAAGCTGGATTCCAAAGTCAATACCCAGTCCAAGCATTATTGAGGCTGCTGAGACAGAAGCGACATTCATTTCAAAATTTGTATAGCCCATAATTCCAAAAGTCCATATTACTCCGAAGGTTACAGGAATTAATGTGCTTAATCCATATCTTACGGAAACAAATGTAATACAGACAGTAAGCAAAATTCCTATTAAAGCAATTCCAGCTGTTTTTATAGTATCCGACTCCATTGACTTGCTGATTTCGCTTGATATTGCCATCATTCCAACAACATTTGCGTTTATTCCATCTGGCTTTTTGTTTTCCTCTAAAATTTTCTTTACTCCGTTGAGAAAGGCATCTTTTTCTTCTTTTTTGTTTGATGATGTCTGGACTATTATTTTTGAAATTTCATAATCATTGCTTATATATTGTTTTAAATAAACAGGATTAATATTATCCAGAATTTCTCTTATTTTTTTGTTATCTTTTGGAATTTGTCCGTCATTATACTGCTTTATCAAATCATTTATTCCATTGACTCCTTCAACATCCTTTTCTTTTTTAATTAAATTTGAAATTTTGTCCACATACTCAATGACAGCAAAATCTCTGATATCTCTAATGTCTCTCGGATTAGTCGTATGTTCAGCGGAATCCTTTTCTGACGGTTCAATATAAACGGCAATTGTACGTGTGTTTGTGTCCTGAAATTCATTACTTATTTCATTCATAAGATCAACACTTTCTAACCCTTCGGGTAGCATATTTTTTGATGATGTTTCACCCATTTTAATGTTTGTCATTCCATAAGCGAGGATCAAGGTTAGAATTACAGTTATTGCAATTATTAACAAGGGATGTTTATAATGAAATTTTGCAATTCCTTTGAATATTTCTGAAATCATTTTGAAATAAAATTTTTTAAATTTTAAATTTGGATTTGGTTAAATTTTAATGTGTTAAATTTCTTCTGCTTTTCTTTTGTATTCTTCCGCTTTTTCAGGATTGTTCATTTTCTCATAAACATCTACTATATTTTTATAAACAATTTTAAGGTAGTGTTTCTGCCCGATTTCCTCAAAAATTTCCTCTGCTTTTAAATAGAATTCAATTGCTTTTCTGAAATCACATAAACTTTGATAATCATCACCTAAATTTGTATAACATGCTGACTCGCCTGCTTTATCTCAGATTTCTTTAAAAATTTTCAGGGAATTTTCAGGGAATTCAATTGCTTTTTTGAAATCACCTAAACTTTGATAATCCATACCTAAATTTGTATAACATGCTGACTCGCCTGCTTTATCTCCGATTTCTTTAAAAATTTTCAGGGAATTTTCATAAAATACGATTGCTTTTCTGAAATCACCTAAACTACTATAAGCAATACCTAAATTTCCATAACATTTTGACTCGCCTGCTTTATCTCCGATTTCTTTAGTAATTTTCAGGTAATTTTCATGGAATTCAATTGCTTTTTTGAAATCACCTAAACTTTGATAAGCATTACCTAAATTTCCATAACATTTTGACTCGCCTGCTTTATCTCCGATTTCTTTAAAAATTTTCAGGGAATTTTCATGAAATTCAATTGCTTTTCTGAAATCACCTAAACTTTGATAAGCATTACATAAATTTTTATAACATGTTGACTCGCCTGCTTTATCTCCGATTTCTTTAGCAATTTTCAGGGAATTTTCATGAAATTCAATTGCTTTTTTGAAATCTGAGAGTTTATAAAATATTTGGCCACAGATAAAATGCTTTATATCTCTTTTCAAATTATCACCCCAACCATTTACAAAAATTTGCCATTCTATTTTATACTTTTTTAATTCATATTCTTTCTCAATAATGCCATTCATGCAATTCCATATATCTTTAACTAAATTATCTGTGTTACATTCTACAATATATCCATTAAATTTATTAAACGGATTTTTATTTCCATTCTTTAGATTTTTATCTTTTATATCCTTAATATAAGTTGTTGTTTCATCGTAATCAACAAAAAATATTTTGTTTTCAGAATTTTCAATTCTTTGAATTTGTGGGTTAATATCAAAGAAATCAGAGCAACTGTAACCAAGAACTAAAACATTTTTATGACTTTCATCTGAAAAAATATATTTCAATACATTCTGTCTTTTTTCAGAAAGTATCTCGCTTGCAACAGCCTTCATTGTAGTTCTTATACTTTCCATGTCCTCAATACTTCCGTGAACTTTAAAAACACTTATCTTATTGCTATTATTCAACGCATTAAAATCTATTTCAGAGAATTGATTTTCTGTGTAATAAACCTTAAAATCTTTATTTCTTACTAACCCTTCTTTTTCTAATGCCTTTTCAATTAACATGTCAAAATTTGTCGTTACTATGATTTTTATTAATCTTACTTTAGCGAGTTTTGCAATAAGTATTTGATTTGCGTTTGATTCTCCTTCTTTAAATAGGTTTAAGATTTTAGAAATATTGGAATTTTCTGCAAGTGTTTCCATAAATGCTTCAAAAGGTAATTTTAATTTTAAATTTGGCATTATTTCTTTAATATATTCTTCCTTTACATCCAATTTTTTAAGAATAGATTCTGCCAAAAGAGGTACTGTGGGCAATCCTGAATTAAACGAAATTCCTGCACCGCAAAATACTGCAAAGTCCTTATTTTTAATTCCTTCTGAAATTTCCTTTAAAATGTTTGAATAATCTGTCATGGTTATGTTTAAATTTTAAATTTGGATTTGGTTTCTTTGTGTTTTTGTTTCATTGTGTTTGTTGTTTTATCTCTTTGTTTTTACCCATAATTTTATCCTCAATTACTATGAAAGCAGGATTAATAAATAATGCAGCGAACATCGCATAAATAATTCCAATCGCGAGTGCAATACCCATATCTTTCATAATTGTCAAGTCTCCCATTCCCAGCGCTATAAATGCAATGGTTAATGCAGTAGTAGAAGCAAGAACAGCTATTCCCACACCAGAAACACCTTTTTGTATTGCTATGTCTCTTGCTATGCCTTTGTTTAATTCCTCAAAATATCTGTTTACCACAAAAACACCGAATTCAATACCTATTCCTATAATCATAGGTGCAACGGCAACAGTTGCTATTGAAATAGGAATTCCTATATATCCCATTGTTCCAAGCGTCCATATCAATGAAATCATTAATGGAACATAAGGAAGAAGTCCTTTTGTCCATGACCGGTATATTAAAAACAGCAATATCAATACGATAAATGCAGCAATCGCAAATGATTTTATCATATCACTCATAAGTATGTTTGAGATATCGTTCATTAATATTGGCTCACCTGTCCATGAAACAGTAACTCCTTCCGGAACAGATATTTTATCTATATCAGCTGTAATTTCCTTTACAATCTCATCTATTTCTTTCTGGCTTTTTCCTTTAACCGTAACAAATATTAATGTCTGTGTGTAATCTCTGTTAAAAAATTTTTTTGATGCAGGATTGTTCAAAATGACATTTAAAATTTTTTCATACTCTTGTTCCGAATAATTTTCAAAAAAATTTCCAATACCTCTTACCTCTTTAACATTATCTTCTGCTTTTAATTTATTTGTTAATTCAACAACCGACTTAATTACTCTTATATCTCTTATATCATATATATCAGCACTTCCTGTTTTTTTATCAATTTTAAAAGAAATTATAACTCCGTTATCTTCGCCAAATTTATTACTTACTTCTTTGTCTAACTTTACAACTGGAGAAGCACTTTCTGACAAAAAATTTGAAATGTCTGTTTGTAATTCAATCAGCGTAATTCCAAAAAGCATAACTATCGTTACAATTATCGCAATTAAAAAAATTTCTTTCGCATGCTTCACACAGAATCCTGCTACTTTTTCAAGCAAATCCTCAACCATTCTCATTCTTCAGCATATTTTGAGAAATACCAAGTATCTTTTTTCTTGCAATTTCAAGCAATTTTGCACCTTTTTCGGTAATTGTATATTCTTTTTTATCAGGTTTTCCGTCCTCATGTTTCCAGATTCCGCTTATAAACCCTTCTTTTTCAAGAATGTCCAAAGTGGAATATATTAACGGAGCGCTGGCGTCAATTGAAAAATTATCCTTTAAAAATTTCAAAATTTCATACCCGTGATTATGGTTTTTTGAGATCAGCCAAAGCATATATATTTTTCCAAATGTCCTGATAAATTTTTCGTTAACCCATGCTGTAAGAGTTTCTTCGTCTGTAAGGTCCGTGTATTTTTCTTTGTCCTTTTTTGTGTCTTTTTTTGTATTTTTAGACATTTTATTGTCTTTGGGCTTTTTCATTTTTTAAATTTATTTTTAAATTTCATAACTGATATTGCGATTATTGCAGTTATTATAGTTATTCCAATAATTAGATAGATATAGTAATCACTTATATTTGTTCCGCTTTTACCTCCGTCCACTTCAATCTTTATTTTTTCCGGCTGAACAAATACATAGTCATTTCGGACACATCTAATTTCAACGGGAACGAGATAAATTTGTTTCTTTGCCCAGTTTTTGACCGAAAATTCCAGAATGCCTTCTCCTTCCTCGTTGTTTTTTAAATTTCCTATATACTGCGAAGTTGTTGTCCAGTCAAATGGAAGGTCTGTTTTTTTTATTGTATAAATTTTAACATCATCACAATCCGCTCCGGAATTTTTGATATTTAATTTTATACTGTCTTTTTCACCTGTAACTGTTTTTGAATCATAGGAAATTTCAAAATCTGGTTTTTCATGAACTTCAACGGTTGTAGATATATTTTGTTCTCTGATAATGCCGTCTGCTTTATAATTTATCAAAAATTTGAGTTCATAAGTTCCCTGTTTTGCTGAATCATCAATGTCAAAATAAAAGTCCGCACTTTTCTCATCGCCAGCATTTAATTTTCCCGGATTTTTCGCCTGTGAATAAGACTTTGAATTTTTGAATGGATAATTAAATATTGGTAAAATTTTAAGATAATCAACTCCCTTACTCCCAGTATTCTGAACTTTTAAATTGAGCTTAACATCTTTATCTTTTGGATAAAATTTTTTTGGCTCGCTTGTTATGTCAGAAATTATAATGTTTTCCTGCCCGGAAACGAAAATACCTATTATCCATTCATCGGTTTTTGTTGTTCCTCCATTAGAATATGTTACTTTAACAGGAAGATTATAAACCCCGGAAGCGGCCTTTTCATCTACATACACCTCAAATTTTGCAGAAATTTCCTGTCCCTGTTTAAGGTCTCCTAAATATTTTTTGTTTATCCCGACTACTGCCAGGATCGGATTTGCAGATGCCGATGGGGTTTGAGTGGCGGATGGACTGGCAGACCTTTGACCAGATGTTGCTGAAGATGCGAACTGGGATTGTGCAGAAACAGATGTTGTCTGCTGGTTTGCATTATTGTTTTCTGCTGAAATGTATGTATTTTTTGCTTCGCCTTTGTTATTTTTAAAATAAACTATCACTGTAAATTTCTCTCCAGGTTCCGGATTTCCTTCAATGGAAAAATTTTTTAAAGAAAACAATGGCTTTCCTTTAACCTGAACAGAGAGCAACCAGTCAGTTTTCACATTTTCAACATTCTTTGTTCTATACTCACTCATAGAGTATGATTTATATTCCATAGACAGCGTTAGAAAATTTGTTCCGGTTTTCGCATCCTTGCTTACTTTTACTGGCACCACTATGCTGACACTTCTTCCCGGATTTATGTTTCCAAGTTTCCAGTAACTGCTGGCAGATAAATACTGAGTATCATGAACAACAACTTCCACATTTGTTGCTTCAAAATCACCTGCATTCTGAATAACTATCACCGCATTTCCCGTCTCTCCCTGTTCAAGTTCATCAATCTGGCTTAAACCATAATTTACTATAAGAGATGTCGGAGATACGCCTCCGAGAGCATTAGCATTTATGGACAAAAATGCCGCACATATTATCACCAGTCCGCATATCAAAGTCATGTCTTTCAGTATTGTATTGTTTGTATTTTTATTTATTCTATTCTTACTGTTTCTTTTTTGTTTATGTTGTCTTTTTTGTTCATGTTGTTTTTCCATTTTCTTTTCCATTTTTTAAATAATAATCAAAATTTGTTAATAATTTGTTTTTGTTAATAATTAAATTTCTTAAATAATTTGTTTTTGTTAATAATTAAATTTCTTAAATAATAAACAGGGATTATGAATCCAAAATATTCTTTACAAATTGCATAGATAATTTCAATCACAATCGTAGAAATTTCAGAATTTTTATACTTGTCCAAGTAATTACTTCATTAACTAAAAACTGTATGATGATAATATTTGCTTTCTAGCAAAGAAAAATAAGTGAATGCTGTTGTTTTTATCCATTGTATTGCTGTCATTTTAGATGAAGGTTTTATAAGTCTATTCAATAAAACTGCTGCAATCAGGGGGAAATTCCTTTTGCTCAGATTTTTAGATAGTATATCTGTTATGCTCAACTTTTTCATCGACCGCAAGAAAAACGCTATTTGTCCATAATCCCTTCCTTCCTCAAACATATTCTTGCATTCATCTTCCATAATAATAGCACTTTTTGGATTTTTCAGCACTTTTCTGAGATTTTCCCGCTGCACCTCCGGAAGATTGGTTATATCCAAAAGATATTCGTGCTTAGGGTGCTTTTGGTCTTTACTTCGATAGGATCTCATAATCCACCATTTTTCATATTTTTTTACACCCGTTTCGACCTTGTGTTTACTAACAGTTCGTGTCACAAACATTTTAATACGCAGTTTATAAATTACAAACTATATATTATAAATTAGAAACACTAATAAATAAATAAAAAATTAGAGACTACAAGCCAAAGGCATGATTTAAAAAATCACAAGTAAAAATTGGGCTTTACGATGGGATGTTGGGGTAAGGATAATTGAAAGAGGGGTTACAAGAGCACACGATCCTAATATTAGTATCTACTTGAAATCATCAGAACTGGTTTTGTGTATGTGTATGTTAATGAATATTTCCACACAGCGTTTGTCTGATGGTAAAAAACCCACAAGCAACACAAGCTTACAAAAAATTTCTTTTTTCACTCCAACTTGAGTAAAAATGCACGATTCACGGAATAAGTCCGACATAAAGGTTGGAGTCCTCGCTGGGCCCATAACCCAGAGGTCGTTGGTTCAAATCCAACTTCCCAGCGCGTGCTTTTGAATATGCCCGATTAATTAATAACCCAGAGGTCGTTGGTTCAAATCCAACCCTCGCTATAATAAATTATAAAACAGCCAAAAAATTTAAAATTTCTTTCAAATTGTAAATTATTTTATCTGCACTATTTAAGTCCTGATTTTCATTGATTCCATTTCTGAATCCTATACAAAACATTTTCGCATTTTTTGCAGAAACAATTCCATTTTTTGAATCCTCTATAACAACGCAATTCTCAGGATTTAAATTTAAAATTTTTGCTGAATGCAGATATATTGCAGGAGACGGTTTTCCTTTGCTATTAAGTTCGTCTGCACTTATAACCACATCAAATTTATTCCTTATTTTAAATCTTTTAAGCATCATTTCTATCCATGAATACGGAGATGAAGATACCATCGCAATTTTTAATTTTTTCTCTCTCAAATTATCAACCACATTGAGGAAATTTTGTGTAAGATTACATTTATTTTCATAGACATCCCTTGCTATTTTGTCGTAATGTTTTAGAAATAAATTTTTATCAATCCCTAAATTGTATTGCTCTTTTAACACATTGTATATGTCGCTTGCACTTCGTCCAGTAATATTCGCTTCATCATCATCTGTCCATGCTTTTCTAATTAATGATGCAAACCAGTACCGTTCCAAAACAGGAAAATACCGCTCACTATCTACAACTACACCATCCATGTCAAAGAGTACTGCCTTTATTTTCATTCTAAAACTAAAGTTAGTGTTGTCCATTTAGATAACATAAATTAAATTTAACTAAATTTGTTAATTTGGTTGTGTGCCATATGAAAGTAGGCCACTTATATTTTTGTAAATTATCAATTGAATTTTGAAGATTAAATAAAAATTTCAATAAATAATATTTTTGATTATAAAATTTATAACTTAAAATTTTTTGTTTTAAATTTATATTTGTATTTTAAATTTGTTTATGAAAAATTTAATATAAAAGAGGTGGCTCATTAGTCTAATTACAGCGGTAGCTTTTAAAAAAGCTCCATAAAATTTATATAGATGTAGCCACCACTTATACACAGATTATTACACAAGAATACGATCTATTTTGTAGGTAGGTTATTATAGCAGTCTAATTAAACCAATGGCCTACGTCTATTTGGCACTCAACCCAAAAGTTATCAGGAGAGTTAAAAATAAGTTCGCTTCGCTCTCATTTTAAAATTTCGTAAATTTTTAAAGATTAAAAATTTCAAAGATTTTCAGTATTTAAAAAATCCCACAGATTTTTTAAAGATTGAAACCGAAGGTTTCAGTATTTTAAAATCTGCTGATTTTAAAAACGCACCTGCGGATGCTTCCCAAGTCCGCAGCACTACAAATTCTGCTTTAAACAGAGAGGAAACTCTCAGTGAGCGGGATATAGTACTAGCTGATAACAACCCCGAAGATAACCTACAGTCTGGTAGGACTGAACAGGATCTGCGGGTTCCTGTTTTAAACATGCGGGCAAATTCATCCGACCAATAAAATGTAATATTGGTCGGTTTTCTTTGCCTTTTTTTACAAAATTGAGATGCAGAAAATATAAGAATAATTTATAAGATGTCTAATTTATAAGATGTCTAATTTATAAAGTGATTTATAAATATAAACACGGTTTTAAATTTATTTTTAAATAATACAGCGAGGCAGAGGAGCATGGAGTTCTCGCTGGGCCCATAACCCAGAGGTCGTTGGTTCAAATCCAACCCTCGCTATAATAAGTTTATTAAACCCCATATTTTTATGTAATTATACCTGATTTGTCAATTTTAAGAGTAAACTAATTATTCATAGTCCCGACTTTCCGAGATTTATATATTTTTTAAGCTTAAATAGACTAAAATTTATAATCCAGACTTTTGAAATTTTACCCGTTAATTCCTATTAATTGACGCCTGTTTTTTATGACGGGTTGGAAATACAGTTTAAACCACATGTTTTTCGCACGCTTAAAGAGTAAATGATTGGGTGTCAAATAAAAATATATTTGTTTTTTTACTAATATTTCTAATATTTTCCTCTATAAATCCTAAAACATAGTTTGTAATAGCACTAATAAAACTTTATGCAATTTTACTGAAAATCTTTGAGATTTTCAATCTTTAAAAAATCTGTGGGATTTTTAAAATACTGAAAATCTTTGAGATTTTCAATCTTTAAAAATTTACGAGATTTTAAAATACTGAAACCTTCGGTTTCAATCTTTAAAAAATCTGTGGGATTTTTTAAATACATGACTATCGGCTAAATGAGAAAATTGACCGAATTAAATGTCACCAACCAATTGAAACGAGAATTTTTTCCCATTAATATAATTAATACCAAAACTATTTAAAGCGTTCAGTCCTAATTCCAGTTTTTCCATCATCTCTGGTTCTTTTTCGTTTCTTGTT
>Ga0210009_1002105_pt1 | contig 15289 bp, 10 predicted proteins | sample CryGeyCG2114_065_FD_185457 | JGI IMG/M metagenome (GOLD analysis project Ga0210009, IMG submission 185457) | Groundwater microbial communities from aquifer - Crystal Geyser CG12_big_fil_rev_8/21/14_0.65 (SPAdes) (version 2) | ecosystem: Environmental > Aquatic > Deep subsurface > Groundwater ... | reverse complement strand
CATTTAAAGCTTCTTTATTTCTAGTCTGCATGCCAATTACAAATGGTCCAGGTTCTTGCAGAGGGCTGAAGTAACTATAAACACTATATGCATAGCCATTTTTTTCCCTTATTTCAGAAAAAAGAATTGATGACATATTAGAACCACCTAAAATATTATTACCTAAATATAAAGCATATATATCATCAGATTTTCTTGTTATGGTAGGAAGACCCATTAATATATGCGTTTGTGTTGAAGCAAATGGTACATAGCTATTTAATTTTTTAGAGCTAAGTTTTATTTTAGGTAAATTTTGAGCTTTGGAACCATTATGGATATTACTACTTATTTGGTTAGCAATTTTCTTTGCTTGATTAATATCTAAATCACCTATGATCGCTATTGTAGCGTTTGGTTTAACATAATATTTATTATAAAAATTCACAATATCTTCATGCTTAATTTTCTTAACTGATTTAATTGTGCCCTGAGAAGGGATTCCATATGGATGACTTGGATATATAGTCTTCATAAATTCTTTCCTAGCCATATCGCCAGGGTTTTGTTGTTCTATTTGAAGGCCATGTATTGCTTGAGCTTTAGTCCTATTAAATGGATCAATAGGAAAGTTTGAATTTTTTAAAATGTCGTTTAGATATTTTAAAGATTTATTTAAATTATGGTCTTTGCTTAATGTTCTTATTGAAACAGTTGCAAAATCTTTATTAACAGATGTATCAAAATTTGTACCAAGATTAGCAAAATTTTCAGCAATTTGATTTTCAGAATATGTTTTAGTACCAGTTTCTAAAAGAAGGCTTGTAATATTAGCAAGACCAGGTGTATTGCTATATGCTGAACCTGCTTTAAATATAACTGATATATCGACCATAGGTATTTCAGGCTCAGATATAAATAAGACTTTAATTTTATCGTTAGTCAAAAAATGATTTATTTTAATTTTATTATTTAATTTTTGCGCATTTATAGAAAGAATATTAAATAATGAAAATATTGTTAATATGAATAGAGCGTGAATTTTAAAAAGATTTTTGATTTTCATATTGTAAGTAATCCTTTATTTTAATTTTATTATGCTTTATTTGCTTTTGGTTGCTTTTTCTTTGTTAAATGATCTTCCATATCTAAAGGCTTTAAATAAGCAACTGTTAAGTTTTTATCGATAAAATATTTTTTTGCAACGGCCTTTATATCTTCAGGTGTGATTTTTTGTAATTCTTGTAAATAAAAATCATAAAATTTCCAAGTTACATTTAAACTTTCTAATGATCCTATTTGAATAGCCTGATTTGAAATATCATCTTCACTAAATACTTTGTTAGATATAATTTGATTTTTTATTTTTTCAATTTCTTGATTAGAAACATTTTCTTTGATTAAAATTTTTAGCTCGTCTAATATCGCTTCCTTGAGCGTTTTTACATCTGTTTTTGCAGTTGGAATTCCATGTAGCACAAATATCCCCTTATGCAGTCCAAAGCTATCATATTGAGAACCTGCGCTTGTAGCGACTTTAGATTCTCTAACTAAATTTTTAGATAATCTTGAGCTGTTATCATTACTTAATATAGCTGATATCATTTCTAATGTTATTGCATCTTTAAAATTAGGTATTTGATTAAGATTTTTTTCTTTAATTGCTTTTTCAAGCATTTGATCAGTTATATTAGAAACATTTGGAGCAATAAAGCTTAACATGACCATTGGAACTTTTGCTGGCAATTGTACTTCAATTACTTTAGTTCCTAAGTTTTGTATTTCAGTTCGTTTTTTAAGAGTAGGAGTAATATTTTTATTAATTTTTCCAAAATGTTTATTTGCTAGGTTAAATACATCCTTAGGATTTACATCACCAACAACTACTAAAATAGCATTATTTGGGTAATACCATTTGTTATACCAAGATTTAATATCATCAACAGTATATTGTTTTATATCTTCAGGCCATCCTATAACAGGGTGATGGTATGGGTTGCTAATATAGCTTGCAGCAAGAAGACGTTCATAAAGATGAGAATAAGGTTTATCATCTATTCTCATTCTGCGTTCTTCAAGTACAACTTGTTTTTCTCTTTCAAAAGCGTCTTTATTCAAAGTAAGATTACGCATTCTTTCTGCTTCTAATTTCAGGGCAAGATCTAATTTGTCACTTTTTAATACTTCATAATAAGCAGTGAAATCATGGGTAGTAAATGCATTTTGTACCCCACCATTGGTATCTATTATTTTAGTAAACTCACCATCTTTTAAATTTTTAGATTCTTTAAACATCATATGCTCTAACATATGAGATATTCCTGTTACACCATTATCTTCATAGCTCGAACCAACTTTATACCAAACTTGAGAGACAAAAATTGGTGAACGGTTATCTATTTTTACGATAACTTTCATACCATTTTTTAAGGTAGTGGTGTGAATTTGTGAATTTTTCTCTGCAAAAGCCAGGTTATTTAGTGAGATGATTAATGTTATTAAAGTATATTTAATAATAGAGTACATTTTATTCCCTTATATTGTTACTTGCGAATTAAGTGGTATCTATAATATTATATTCATAAAGTTAATTAAGCAAAAAATAAAGACGATGCCCTCTCCCCAAACCCCTCTCCCGCAAGTGGGCGATGGGCTTAAAGATTATATTGCTGCGCAATATTGTTTGCTTTTAGTTTTTTATATTGTTTTTGATAAAATAAGGTTTAGAAATATCTGTTAAATACTTATAATAAGACCTTATATTGCGAAGCAATATATTTTGAAGCCCCTCGCCCGCTTGTGGGAGAGGGGTTTGGGGAGAGGGCATTGGTTAAATTTAAAGAGAAATTATCTTTAAGCTAATAGTCCTAAATGTTATTACCGTGGAATCTTGAGTTATGTTGTGGTTTAAAAAGAAAAAATCTGAAAAAAGTGATATTGAAAAGAAACTTGAAGAAACTAAATTACAGGATAATTCAGTTGAAACCCAAAGTGAGGCACCTCAAAAAGGCTTTTTTTCAACTTTAAAATCGGGTTTAAGCAAAACTCGAGAAAAATTAACTAAAAATATAGCTATTACAATATTTGGTAAGAAAATTATAGATGAAGAGTTATTAGAAGACTTAGAATCGCATTTATTACTAGCTGATATAGGGATTCAGGCAACTAATCAGATAATAGAAGAAGTTAAAGAAAAAATAGCTTTTAATAAATTAAATGATGCTAGTGAACTTTGGAGTATATTAAAAAATAACTTAAATCAAATTCTTGAGCCATGTGAAGTTAAGCTTGATGTTGAGCAAGAAAATAAAAAACCATTTGTTATCCTAATGGTAGGGGTAAATGGTACTGGTAAAACCACAACCATAGGGAAATTAGCTCATAAGTTTCAAAAAGAAGGTAAATCAGTGATGCTTGCTGCAGGAGATACTTTTAGAGCAGCAGCAGTTGAGCAGTTAAAAACTTGGGGTGAAAGAAATGATGTTCCAGTTATTTCCCAAAATACTGGTGCTGATAGCGCAGCAGTTATGTATGACGCGATACAATCAGCATGTGCTAAAAATGTAGATGTTTTAATTGCTGATACAGCGGGAAGATTGCATACGCAGAAAAACCTTATGAAAGAGCTTGAAAAGATAAAAAAAGTATTTGGTAAGGTTATGGATGGAGCGCCGCATGAAATTATGTTGGTTTTAGATGCTGGAATTGGCCAAAATGCTTTAGTTCAAGCAGAGCAATTTAATGAAGCAATGAATCTTACAGGGATTACTATTACTAAGTTAGATGGGACAGCAAAGGGTGGTATGGTATTTGCTATTGCTAAGAAATTACAGTTGCCAATAAGATATATTGGTGTAGGCGAAGGAATAGAAGATTTGCAAGAATTTAAAGCCCATGAATTTGTTGATGCCGTGGTTGCAGATACTGAGACAATGGATTAAGCTGAATTAGGTTACAATCGTTTTAGTATTATGGGTAATGCCCTCTCCCCAAACCCCTCTCCCGCAAGCGGGCGAGGGGCTTAAAAATATTGCTTTGCAATATGGACGGTGTGGGTTACTTTAATGCAAAATTTGACATTTAAGAAAAATTATAGAATTTACTAGTTATTGAAATAAATATTAGAAAATAAATTTAGAATAAAACATATTGCGTAGCAATATATCTTTAAGCCCCTCGCCCGCTTGCGGGAGAGGGGTTTGGGGAGAGGGCATTGCCATGGAAAAATAAGGACACCAAATAATGCTAAATATCAAGCAAGTTTGTAAAAGTTATAAGAAAGGAATAAATGTCTTAAATAATGTCTCGTTTGAAATAGGTAAAAATGAATTAGTTTTTTTAACAGGGCATTCTGGTGCTGGAAAAACAACTTTACTGAAACTACTCTCTTTAGAATTAAAGCCTTGTAGTGGGCAGCTTTTTTTTGATACCAAAGATATAAGTAAACTTTCTGATCGTTCAAGAATGTCATACCGCCAGCATGTTGGTATTATCCATCAAAATCCTTTATTTCTAGAAGAATTATCTGTTTTAGAAAATGTTGCATTACCACTTAAAATTTTAAGTGTTTCAAAAAAAGAGAGAAATTATAGAGCAGAAGAATATTTAAATATTGTTGGATTAGGAAATAAATTTAATGTATTGCCTAGTGAATTATCTACAGGTCAAAGGCAAAGGTTAGCTATAGCAAGAGGAATTGTTACAAAGCCTAAATTTATAATTGCAGATGAGCCAACAGGAAATTTAGATGCAGAATTATCAAATGAAATAATAAATTTATTTATCAAAATTAACAAAATGGATACTCTGGTTTTAATTGCAACTCATGACTTGCAATTATTAGCGTCTTTGCCATATCGAATTTTAACTCTACATAACGGGCAGTTAATAAATTAAATATTAAGAGATATTAAATGAATATAATAAAAAAGCATTTATTTTCATTGCAGGAAGCAGCACGTGAATTATTCAAAAATCCTATTTCAAATATATTTTCTATTTTCATAATTGCCTTAACAATAGTTATTCCTATGATTTTTTACCTAATTGAAAAAAATTTAGAAATTGTTAATGATAACTTACTTGGTAAAAGTAATAGAATTTATGTTTATTTAGAAAGTGATCTTGGTGCAAGGGAAGCCAGTAAAATCAAGCATGCTATAAAAAAAATAGAGACTATTAAACATGTTGAAATAATTTCAAAACAACAAGCATTAGAAGATGTAACAAAACTTTTAGATTTTAAACTAGATAAATACATAGATGACAATCCGTTGCCAATAGTGTTAGAGGTTTTTCTTAATACCAATTTAAAACATTTAAAGACAAATAAGTTAGAAGCAGTCATAAAAAAAATAAAAAGTATATCAGGGGTATCATTGGTTGAAATAGATATTCCATGGGTTATAAAAATTAATAAGATCTTAAAGGGGCTGAATTTAATTTTTATAAGTTTATTAGGCTTAATGTCTATAGTAGTCGTTTTTTTAATTATTAATACTGTAAGGCTCTCTTTGCAAGAAAGTGATAAGAAAATCACTTTATTATCATTATTAGGAGCATCAAGGAGTTATATCCGTTTACCATATATTTATTTAGGATTATTTTTTGGACTTCTATCAGGGCTTTTTGCATTATCAATAAGTTACGGATTTTGGCGTGTTATTTTTAGCAAAATCAATGAATTAGCTATGTTTTTTGGTGACGACTTATCTATAGGCTTTTTACCAAAAGATATAATAATCTTTTTTTTGATATTTAACTCAATATTAGGTATATTAAGTACTTACATAGCTTATATTTTTTATGGCAGAAAAATATCCAAAAATTAATTTTTTCTTTAGAAAAATGTATTAGAATATAATTATTCACTAAAGTATACCCAAGTGAATTATATTATCTAGTAGTAAGTGGGATAAAAACTGAAGGAGTTATCATGAGCAAAGACTTAGTAGTAAGTAACAAAAATTTACAGGTTATAGATTTATTCTCCCCTATTCAAACGCTTGATACTTATATAGCTAAAGTTAATGCTATTCCTATGTTAACTCAAGAACAAGAACAAGAATTAGCACGAAGACTTTATGAAGACCAAGATCCTGAAGCAGCTAAGTTATTGATTTTACCTCATTTAAAATATGTTGTGAAAGTTGCTAAGCAATATTCTGGTTATGGGCTTTCTCAAGAAGATTTAATTCAAGAAGGCAATATTGGTCTTTTAAAAGCAGTAAAAAGGTTTGTTCCAAATGTTGGTGTAAGACTTGTTACATTTGCTGTGCATTGGATTAAATCAGAAATGCATGAATTTATTATCAAAAATTGGCGAATTGTTAAAATAGCTACGACAAAAGCCCAAAGAAAATTATTTTTCAGATTAAGAAGCTTTAAAAAGAGACTAGGTTGGTTTTCTGAAGATGAAATCAATACTGTTGCTAATGACTTGGGGGTTAAACCTGAAGAAGTAGTTGAAATGGAACAAAGGCTAAATGCTAATGATTCTTCTTTTTCAATGACCGCGGAAGATGATGAAAGTAGCAGTTCATCATCAGGTAATTTCTTGCCGGCTCCAGAGCAATATTTAGCCTCAGATAGAAATGATTTTGATCCAGCTGTAATTTTAGAAAAAGAAAATTGGCAAGAATATGCCAATGAAAAGCTTTATAAAATATTAAATCAGTTAGATGATAGAACTAAAGACATTATTTATAGCCGTTGGCTTAAAGATGGTGATAAAGCAACTTTAAGCGATTTAGCTCAAAAATATAATATATCCGCGGAAAGAGTGCGCCAGCTTGAAAATATGGCTATGCAAAAATTAAAAAGCTGCTTTAAAAATTAAGTTTGAAAATATTATTGCAAAGCTATACATTATATTCCATCTCCCACATGAACATTGCTTTGCAACATAGATTAATTTTTATGCATTTTAATTAAGCAGCTCTTTTAGTAAAAAGTTTTAAAAATTTACTTTTGATAGTATCAATAAAATCTTCTTTATTTGCAGGTTGTGTTTTAGGTTCTTGAGTTGTGCTCTTTATTTCAGAGAATAAGCTATGGATAGTTCTATTAGTAGGTATTCCTAGATTTAAAACGGCTTCTTGACTAGACATACGTTTTTCTCTATTTGGATTTAGTAACCCATTAATCCATTGATCATTTTTTTCGAAAATATCTTTGACATTATTATTAAAGATATTTGAATTTATTCTATATGGTTTAAATGATAGTGTTCTATTATACATAAGAAATAAATAAATAAGACCTATAGCCCACATGTCATTTTTTGTATGTGGAGAAGTATCTGAAAGTTTCTCACTATGTTTATTCGCTAGGTGACTTGCAACGGTAGTAAATTTTCCTAGCTGTTTTTGTGGCTCAATATAACTTGTTTCATAAAAATTAGCTGCAAACATTTCAGGGGATTCGTATCCTGCTGCAGCTCTAGCTGTCTTAGGGCAAATTTTAGAACAAACACCAAGATCAGTTAATTTTGCCTCATAAGTATCTTGGTCGCTATTATAGTAAACAATAATATTCTCAGGTTTGATATCTTGGTGGATGATACCAGCAGAATGCAGAGCATTAATTTCTTTTAATAAACTATAAAATATTTGTTTCTTATGTTCTTCAGACAGTTTGTTATAAAGAGTATCATTTTTTAAATATGTTTGAAGCTCAATGCCCTTTTTAGCATAACAAGAACTTTTTGCCGTATCTTTTTGATCATTATAATAAAAAACATATTCTAATTTTACTGTAGCTTTAGTTTCATGAGATAGAGATGATTCACGACGAATCATTTCTTGATATTGCGAGATGCTTCTTACAGTTTTAGTTTGTTCTAACTTAGTCATATTAGAAGTCAAAGATACATAATTATAATCTTCATCCCCCATAGTTTTTTGTAGTGATTTATTACTTGCTGTGGGAGGTACAATAAAAGCAGGCTTTGCTTTTTTAAATGTACCGTAAGGTTGTTGGGCTTTCTCTGGATCCTTGCCTCCGCCAGCTAATTTGCTTTTAGCTTCAATTATGGTCATGAAGCTACCATCTTCTTTTTTAAGTATTTGAACAGTTCTAGGTAGTTCAACGAAATCTTTTTTTGGAAGTCTATATGCGCTATCTTCTAGGAGATTTTTTTTAATATCACTTCTTGACTGTAATAAACGGATTAGGTTTTTAAATAACTCTTTGTGTTCAGTAGAGTCTATTCGTTTTTTATATTCTTCACTTTGTATCTTTTCGTATGGAATTTCTAATTGAGTTTTAAGATCTGTAATTATTTTATCAAACTCTAATTCAGCTTTACTTTTAACTTTATCAAAAAATGCCATAAAAACCCGCAGTAATTATTAGTTATGTAATAGTAGTTTATATAAAGTTATACATATATTTAAATATAATTAACTATACTTAAATGTATTAAATAATTATATAAACAGTCCCCCAAAAATACTTAGTAAATACTAAAATGAAAAAAATATTATTCCTAAGCAATATATTAGCCTTATTAATTTTACTTATAGGTTGTGATAAGAAAGAAGAGCAAAACTCTAAAGAATCTCCTAAACCTGTTAAAATAATGAAAATTAATAAGTCAGACGATTATATAGTAAGGCAGTTTCCTGGTCAAGTACATGCTGGACGCGATTCGGTATTATCTTTTAAAGTATCAGGTGTTCTTATTGATTTAGCAGTAAAAAAAGGACAAGAAATACTTAAGGGAAATTTAATAGGTAGTTTAGATCCAGTTGATTTTGAATATAAAGTTAATGAGCAGCAGGCTAAATATGATGAAAGTCAGTCTTTATATGAAAAATATTTAAAACTAAAGAAACAAGATTATATATCTAAAGCTGAGTATGAGAAGCAAAAGGCTGAAAGAGATATGGCTCTAGCCAATTTAAATCTTGCAAAACAAAACCTTAAAGATACTAAGCTCTATGCTCCATATTCAGGAATTATAGCGGATACCTATCCGGAAAAATATCAAAGAGTTAAGGAATATGAGCCTGTAGCTTTACTTTATGATTTGAAAAATATAGATGTAGCAATAGATGTTCCTGAAAATATAATGATTAATATTGATAATAACAATACAAAAGATTTTAATGTGATTTTTAACGAAGCATCAAAAAAGAAATATTCTATTGAATATAAAAAGCATATTTCTAATGCAGATGAAGCCACAAATACATATAGAGTTTATTTTACACTTGCCCATCCTGAAGGGTTAACAGTTTTAAAAGGGATGACAGCAACAGTTCAGGTTAAAATAGCAAGTAAAAATAATAAAGATGAAAGTTATAATGTTCCTGCCCAAGCTGTTTTCACAGATGAGTCTAATAATAATTATGTTTGGAAAATTAATCCTGAAACAAATAGAGTTACTAAAACAAAAGTAGATATTGTCAATATTTTGGGCAATAAGATTCGAATTACAAAAGGTATAACTGCTAATGATAAAATAGTCACAGCAGGAACCCATTTATTACAAGAAAATGACTTGGTAACAGAGTGGGAAAATTAATATTCATATGAACATAGCAGAATATTCAATTAAAAACTCATTGATTACCTGGCTAGTAATAATTTTATTTACAGTTGGAGGGATATTTGCATTTAATAGTTTAGGTAGACTAGAAGATCCAGAGTATACCATTAAGGATGCATTGATTTATACTCCATATCCAGGAGCATCGCCATTAGAAGTAGAAGAAGAAGTCACAGATAAAATAGAAACTAAAATTCAAGAATTACCATATATTGATAAGATTAAATCAAAATCTTATCCTGGAATGTCAGAAATTACAGTATCAATATTAAAAAAATATGATAAATCAAAGTTACCACAAATTTGGGATGAACTGAGAAGAAAAGTAAATGATGTTGCGCCTGAATTGCCTCCTGGAGTTTTACCATCAATCGTCAATGATGATTATGGTGATGTATATGGAATTTTTTATGCAATAACAGGTGAAGGATATTCATATCCAGAATTAAAACAAATAGCAAAAGATTTAAGAAAGCAATTAATATTAGTTCCTAATGTTGCCAAAATATCTATAGCAGGTGATCAACAAGAAGAAGTATATATTGAAATATCTAATTCAAAATTATCACAATTAGGAATATCAATAAATGACATATATAAGGCGATAAGTTCACAAAACCTTGTCAGTCCATCTGGTAATGTCAGAATAGATAATGAATATATTCGTATAAATCCAACAGGAGAATTTACGACTGAAAAAGATATTGGTGATATTGTTGTTAATAAAACAAAAGATAATAGGATTATTTATTTAAAAGATGTTGCAACAATAAAAAGAGATACTCAAGAAGTCCCAAATAATTTAATTTATTACAATGGTAAGAAAGCAGTTACTTTTGGTATTTCACTAATGTCGGGTGGAAATATTGTTACTTTAGGAAAGGATATTCAAAAAAAAATTCAAGATTTAAAAACAATTATTCCAGTTGGGATTAAAATAAATGAAATATATTTTCAGCCAAAATATGTAGATGAATCTGTACAAGATTTTGTTGTTAGTCTTGCAGAAGCTATTTTAATAGTGATTATAGTTTTATTATTATTTATGGGCTTCAGAAGTGGTTTGATAATAGGTAGTATATTATTAATAACTATTCTTGGTACATTTGTCTTCATGAAAGTTTTTGAAATAAGTCTTCAAAGAATTTCATTGGGGGCGTTAATTATTGCACTAGGAATGTTAGTTGATAATGCAATAGTTGTTGCTGAAGGTATACTAATTAAAATTCAAAGAGGAGAAAATCCGCTTAAATCAGCAAATGAAATTGTAAAACAAACAATTTGGCCTCTTTTTGGAGCAACAATTGTAGGTATAATTGCATTTGCACCAATTGGGTTATCAAGTGACAGCACAGGAGAATATTGTAAAAGTTTATTTATTGTTATTCTAATATCATTAATGCTTAGTTGGTATTTAGCTATAACAGCAACTCCTCTATTTTGCGTAAATTATTTAAAACCAGGTAGTAGTGATGAAAATAGAAAAGATCCATATGATAATATAGTTTTTAATCTATATAAAAAGTTTCTTAATGTTTGCATTAAATTTAGATATTTTACAGTAATAGTAATGATAGCATTATTAGGATTTTCAATCTTTGGCTTTGGGTATGTAAAACAAAGCTTCTTTCCTAATTCAAATACACCAATGTTTTATTTAGATTACTGGAAACAACAAGGAACAGATATTAGAGAAGTTGCTGATGATATGAAAAACATTAGTAAATATATCGAGGGCTTAGATGAGGTTGAATCTGTAACATCTTTTGTTGGACGTGGCGCAACAAGATTTATGCTTACTTATACGCCAGAACAAGCTAACACTAGTTATGGTCAATTTTTAATAAAGGTAAAAGATTATCTTGATATAGATATAGTTGCAGCAAAGGTGAAAGATTATGTATTTAAAAATTACACAGGTGTTGAACTTAAGGATAAATATGTAATGCTTGGAACAGGAGGAGATGCTAAAATTGAAGCAAGATTTTCAGGTCCAGATCCTGTTATATTAAGAAAACTCTCAACACAAGCTCAGGATATAATGAGAAAATCAAATCAAGCAATAAATATAAAAGATGATTGGCGCCAAAAAGTAAAAGTAATAAGGCCTATATTTTCTAAAGAAAGAGCAAACCGAGTAGGTGTTAACAGAAATAATCTTAAAGATTCTCTAGAAATGAATTTTAATGGTAAAAATGTTGGTACTTATAGAGAGAGTGATGAATTATTGCCTATTTTAATAAGGAGCCCAGATCAAGAAAGATTATCTATTGATTCAATACGAGACTTATTTATTTGGCGTGATTTTGATGCAACTAAAGTACCTATAAGCCAAGTAACAAATGGTTTTGAGGTTGCCTGGGAAGATCAATTAGTAAGAAGAAGAAATAGACAAAGAACTATTACAGCGCAATCTGATCCGATTCCATCAAAAACTGCAGATGAAGTTTTAGGTGTTCTCATGCCACAAATAGAAGCAATTCCATTACCTCCTGGATACAAACTAGAATGGGGCGGTGAATATGAAGATTCTAATGATGCTAAAGAAGCGCTTAATAAGTCTTTACCAGTAGGTGTCTTTTTTATGATTCTCATAGTTATATTATTATTTGGAAAATTAAGACAACCTTTAATAATATGGTTAACAGTTCCATTTAGTATTATTGGCGTTACAGCAGGACTATTAGTAACAGGGGAATCTTTTGGATTTATGGCATTGCTTGGAATGTTAAGTTTATCTGGAATGTTAATTAAAAATGCAATTGTTTTGATAGATGAAATTGATACACAAATTGATAGTGGTAAAAATAAATATGATGCAATTATTGATTCATCTGTAAGCAGAGTAAGACCAGTTGGTCTTGCTGCTTGTACTACGGTATTAGGAATGATACCGTTATTGCAAGATGCATTTTTTGTTAGTATGGCAGTGACTATTATGGCAGGTCTTACTTTTGCAACAATATTAACTTTAATAATAGTTCCAGTGTTATATTCAATATTTTTTAAAATAAATAAATAGAGCGTAACTAGGGGTTTATGATAAAAGGATTTTTAAGCTCCCTCAATACACATACTCTATGAATTTGAATCATATTGTATATTATGTTAGCATCGAAATTTTCAAATTTTAGTAAATATAGACATAATGCCTCAAATATCAATTGAATTAAACCAAAACTATTTTAAAAGTGATAGATTAAAGCTTATTAAAGAAAAAGGTTATTTTTCATCTGCTGAAAATTTAGTAAAATGGGCAACGATAAATTTTTCTAATTTTTGTGTAACTTCTTTAGTAACAATTAATTCAATAATAAATATAAATTATGTGACTATAGGAGCTAATATATTTCTAGGTGTAACTAATTTATTAAATTTATTTTTAAAATTTTATAATGATATTATTGATTATAAAGAGTTTGGTTTTCAATTATCATTATTAGGATTATCAACTGGTTTTATTTTATATATGTCTGGGTTGCCAGTTATAACTTATTTAGATATAAATGCATTGGCTTTATTAGGTAATCTTGTTGCAACATCAATTAACTTAATTACTGTTGTTAAAGATATGATTTTGCCTGTTATAACTAATTTGTTTTATTTTTTATTAGGTCCTTTTTTAAGTCATGAGTATCAGGAAAAAAATTTTTTTGATCTTAATAATGATGCGGATTTAATAAATTTATTTCTTAATAAAGTATTTCGTAAAAAAATATATGAATATAATGATGTTGAAAGAACTAATATATTAAATCATTTGAATCTTACATGTAATAGAATTTCAAATAAAATATATAATTATAGTAATAGCTTCTTAGGAACAATTATATATTCAGAACAGATCTGCAGTTTAAATACAATGCTTAAAAATTTTAAAAATGGCAGTTTAAGTTCATATAAAGAATATCTATTAGAGCAAGATGGTAAGAAGGGTTTAAATATTCATAAATTAAAAGAAGCTCGAGAGAATATAGAATCTTATAATAACTTAGATAATAAAAAAGAAATTTCTAAATACTTTTTGAACTTTTCAAATCTTGTTAATAATATGGCAACAGTATTTTTAAGAGATGAAATGTTTAAAGTTATTGATCAAGAGATAGAATTATTGGAACAAAAACATAAAGATATTACAGATGAGATTGAGTTTTATTATTGATTTTTCTCAGGACATCTATAGCTTTTCTTAACGGTATTATCTTTAGGATCAAACGACTCTAATATAACATCAAATCCCCAGATTCTATGAATATGTTTTAATACTTCTTGAGTGTCTTCACTTAATGGCCTATTATCATGCATAATGTGCCTAAGCGTAATAGATCTATCGCCTTCTAAATTCACAGAATATACTTGGATATTAGGCTCAATATTACTTAGATTATATTGCTCTGCAAGGGTTTCTCTAATGTCTATATATCCCTCTTCATCATGAATAGCACTAACGATTAACTCGTTGTTGTTTTCATCATCTAAAATAGAAAACAATTTGAAATCTCTTATTAGCTTTGGAGATAAAAACTGTCTAATAAAACTCTCATCTTTAAAATTTTGCATTGCAAAATTTAATGTTTCTAAGTAATCACTTCCAGCTATATCAGGAAAATATTTTTTATCTTCATCTGTAGGTTCGTCACAAATTCTTTTAATATCAGAATATATGTTAAAACCCAAGGCATAAGGGTTTACCCCTGAGTAAAACTTGCTATCAAAACCAGGTTGGTATATCACATCGGTATGAGTTTTAATGAATTCTAAATAAGAGCCATTAGTAATTAAATCTTCACTGTAGAGCTCATTTATTATCGTATAATGCCAAAACGTTGCCCAGCCTTCGTTCATTACTTTGGTTTGTTTTTGAGGGTAAAAATATTGAGCAATTTTTCGAACGATTCTAATTATTTCTCTTTGCCATGGCTTAAGTAATGGGGCGTTTTTTTCAAAAAAATATAATAGGTTTTCTTCAGGTTCTTCTGGGAAATTAAAATGTTTTTTTTGTTTTGATTCTTTTTCTTCAGATATTGGAATTGTGCGCCATAAGTCATTAACTTGGAGCTGCATATATTCTTCCCGTTCTTTTTGCCTTTTTTGTTCTTCAATTAAAGATATTCTTTCTGGTCGTTTATATCTATCAACACCAAAATCCATTAAGGCATGACAAGAATCTAATAATAGTTCAACTTCTGAACCATATCTTTCTTCACATTTTGCTATGTAATTTTTTGCAAATAATAAATAATCTATTATAGAATCAGGGCTAGTCCAAGTTTTGAATAAATAATTATTTTTAAAAAAAGAATTATGACCGTAACAAGCATGAGCAATTACTACAGCTTGCATGGTCATAGTGTTTTCTTCCATAAGATAAGCTATGCATGGATTTGAATTTATTACTATCTCAAAAGCAAGGCCCATGCGGCCTCTTTTATATTGTTTTTCAGTATTAACAAAATGTTTGCCAAAAGACCAGTGGTGATAGCCAACAGGCATTCCCACTGATGAATAAGCATCAATCATTTGTTCTGCTGAAATAACTTCTATTTGATTAGGGTAGGTATCAAGTTTAAATTTTTCATGGGCAATTCTGGCTATTTCTTTATCATATTTTTCTATAAGCTCAAAAGTCCATTCTGAACCAGTAGATAAATATTTTGGTTTTTTTTTGATATCATCCATTTTAAATACTCTTTAAACTTTTTCTTACTTACTTTCAAATAGCTCACGAAATACAGGGTAAATTTGTTGTGGGCTTTT
>Ga0210009_1002102_pt1 | contig 15296 bp, 8 predicted proteins | sample CryGeyCG2114_065_FD_185457 | JGI IMG/M metagenome (GOLD analysis project Ga0210009, IMG submission 185457) | Groundwater microbial communities from aquifer - Crystal Geyser CG12_big_fil_rev_8/21/14_0.65 (SPAdes) (version 2) | ecosystem: Environmental > Aquatic > Deep subsurface > Groundwater ... | reverse complement strand
AACCATAATGGAGTATAATAATCATCGTAATGGTTGTACAGTGCTGTTTTATCGGTCGTATCATCATAAGAATTAAACTTGTAAAAATAGTTGCTTATGTCTATCCCTTTAGCGCCATACAATAATCCCATATTCATTGTATATAGGAATTGAGCGGGTGTGGGAATTTTTTCTAGGAGACCTTGGGTGGTAGCATCCCACTTACCGGTTTGCAAGCTAAATACAAAAAGAGAATCTAACTTATTAATTCTTGAAAGATGATTTTCAGTCATATGATAAATATTATCTTATTTATACGTGGAATGATCGTCATTCCATGGGTAATCATATAAATAAAAGTTAAGGTGCGTTCCTTCCATTTTATTTCTTTTTAACGATTCTTCTATTACGTTCAATGGTTCTGCGCCAAGGTTGCTACCGCTGTATGTACCGTTAAAACTGCCGGCTATTGTTAAGTATGCCTGCCTCCCGGTACTGCCCGCAGCGCCTTTTATTAAATTATTTATAATTCTTATTGGTTCCTGGTTATCTATAAAATTGGGTTCGTCCTTTAAATACCAGCTCACCACTGTATTGTCAAAATCCGGCGACCAGTTGAGTGTAGTATTGTCGGACATATTAATTATAGCTTCCTGTACACCACCGGTTAATAAACCCTCACCTTTAACATCACTCAATATAATTTTATCAACATAAAGCTGAGCAAAGTTTATTTGATTCCAGATTACTCTAAACTCAATGAAACGGATAACATTCGACTCCGGGGCAATAGCTTCCTTTAATAGTGATTTAGAAAAATCTGCTTGCAGCCCGTCATCAATTAAATTTTCAAGGCTGTAGTCAATTTCAAAATTTTTCCAGCTTCCATATCTTTCAAAATCCATCGCTTTTAATATCATACTGTCAACCACATGAACTTGCGTTATCTGCCATTGACCGCCGACGATTTCAAACTTCGAGGCTGTTACCTGTAACGTACAAACTACGATTTCATTGCCTTCAAGTTCCGGATATCCTTCCTCATAATATGGGTTATAATCAAGCTTCATCTGATATTGTGCAGTATATTCGATTGTATTGCCGCCGTAATAATATGTTTTCCTTTGTGCATAACCGGGTCCCCAAAGGATCAAACCGGAAGGTGATTCCGGCTCTGTGACAATACATGTTCTGCCGTTTATTATATCTTCATAAGTATTTACTGTATCTATGGTAAGCGTTGCTTTTCCATTTTCTAACGGCGTTCTCTCAGCTTCCCAAACAGTGTACGAAGCTTCAGCATACTTTGCTATGTAATCAATGCCGCTCTGTTGAAATGGCATTAATTTAAGACCTGCAGAATATACAAGATCATAGTCGCTATAAGCATTACTGTCTACGACATTTTCGCAAACAACAATATCAGCCCCCATATCTTTTATTTTATTAAATAAGTATGGACGGTGTACAACAGAGCTATCATTTAAAAATTGAGAACCAAATAGTTGAACTTTCATAGGTATTCTATCATACTGCTTTAAGTAACCCGGCTGGGCGAACAAGTTAATAGAAAAAGTAAAGAAAAGAACGAGCAACCAAACTGAACAATATTTAATTATTTTTTTCATTATTTCACCCTTTATTAAATTTACCTCCGTTAGCTAACGGATTTGTTAATTAATTACACTATAGTTTCTGCGAAATTAAGATTGTCCGCTAATGTCATTTCGACCCGTTAGCTAACGGTGAGAAATCTTTTATTTTAGAAAGATTTCTCAGTCGAAGACTCCTTCGAAATGACAAATTAATTATTTCGCAAAAACTCTGCTAATGCTTTTTTAAGCATCGATAAAAATGTACCACGTTTGAAAAATATTAACTGTCCATCGGTTCACCTTTTAATTTTTAATTAATTCTATCTCTTCCCCTCACTTTAAAAGAATCATCTTTTTTGATGCTGTAAAATTGCCGGCGGTTAATTTATAAATGTAGAAACCGCTTACGAGATTCTTCCCGTTAAATTCAGTTTTATATACGCCAGCCGGTTGTTCTGCATTTATTAATACAGACACTTCATTGCCGAGTATGTCATAAACTTTCAACGTCACAAAACTGTTTTTTGCTAATTGATAATTTATAATTGTAACCGGATTAAACGGATTTGGATAGTTTTGTAATAAAGCAAATTCAACCGGAGTTGATACTTCCACAGTTTCATTTAGCCAGTAATAAGCAAAGCTGCCATCGAAATCAATTTGCTTTAGTCTATAGGAATATTTACCTGACGCTAAACTATTGTCAGTGAATGAATAATTGTTTAGTTCAGTAGATGTCCCATTTCCTCTAACAAAACCTATCTTTGTCCAGCTTTCAGCGTTCAGCGTCCAGCTGTCAGCCGCTGCATTTGCTGCACGCTGACCGCTATACGCTGTACGCTGTATTTCGAATCCGTAATTATTCACTTCCGTCGCTGTCCGCCAATGAAGAGTAACAGAGGAATTTGAAACTGTAGCAGAGAAGTTAGTTAATTCAACCGGTATCGGGGCGTCAGCTTCATCAGCGCCTTTGTATGGGGTAACAGAATGACGGAGCTGCCCATCAATATCTTCGGTAATTCCGGCGCTAGGTAAAGCAGTTAAATCGACATCGGAAATTGAAGTTCCTGTTAAATGCAAATCCGTGTATGAAACAAAGTTTACGCTTTTAAAAATAGAGTTTCCTTCGTTTGGATCTGCAGCAGTTTTATAGTCGCTAAGGATATTATATGCAGATGAACCCCATACGGCATTGTAACCATAAGTACCATCCCTCGATGAATAGCAATTATAGTTAACATTCAAAGTTCCGGTTAAGCTCGTAATAGCGCTGCCCACATGAAATCCTCCGGGACCACCGGTTCTCTCATTAATACAAATATTATTTATTTGATTATAAACAGTGTTTGCTCCGGAATTACTTTTTAATATTCCTGAAGATACAACACTACCTGCCGTGCCGCCTGTAGAATGAACCCCGCCTATTCTGACCGAATTATAGTAAATATTTGAAGTGTGGCTGTTTGAACCAATAATTTGAATGCCATTATATGATGAAATAGGTCCGTTATCAAGCGTCATAGAAATGAAATTATTTTCAATGTTGTACGCTGAGCCTGCCGCAGGAGTTACATAAATACCTCTAATAGAGGAAGTTCCAGTAGCAGAAGATTGAAGATCAAATATTTTATTTTTTTTAATATTAATTTTTCCCAAACCAGAAGTGCCTGTTATAATGCCGGAAACGATTGTGCTGCTTACACCTGCAGTTTGATAAATTTGACACCCCTCAATAGTGAAATTGTTTGTGGCTCCAAGAATCCATAAACCAGCATATCCGAAATTAAATATTTCACAGTCCAAAACGACATTGTTTGAATTTGGTGAAGCGGTCGTGCCGGATGAACCAATTGTTGATCTTCCCCCCATAATTTTACATTTATAAATTAGGTTATCAGAATTTCCACTGGCATTACTTACCGAAGTAGAAAAGAAAATATTTCTCGGACCCGCTGTAGTTTGTGTGTGATTTTTTGTAAAACAATATTTTACTTCATTGTTTGTTGCGCCGTTAATGAAGTTGATGGTGTTTGACGATGAGCCGGATGTTAAAGTATTTTCAATAACCAAATCGGCGGTATCTCCCACGCCGCCTGGTCTGCCATCAAGTATAACAAAATCAGCATCGTTAAAAAGAATTATAGGATTAGTTGTAACCGCCGCAACTATTTGTTCTCCGGTGTTGCCGGCTTTAGGACGAATTGTAATTGTATTCGTAGCGCTAGCGCCTTCTCTTACTGTAAGTTGAATGGGGAAGGTTTCACTCGAACCATCGTAAGCGGGAAGGATTTCGATTAAATATGCTTGAGTGACCGTAGCAGGTATGGCGGAATAAGCTTCAGTTATAGAAGCGTAATTAGCTAAAAGCGCACCGGTTCCATCACGCAACTCCACTGCATTTGACTGCGCCATCAATTGAATATTGAAGAGAAAAAAAGAGAAAAGAACAACAGAAAGAAGATTCTTTGTAACAAGTTTAAGCATGATTGCCTCCTTAATTAATGATACTACGATTAAAGATTGATTATTGTGATCAGATTATTTTTCGTCGAATCAAATCAAAGAATATTAAATAGAAAAACAATTTCCGCAATTCGAATTGTTGGCAGAATTGAATTCATAATTCTATTGTAATAAAGATACGAAAAAAAGTATGTTTACAAAAATATTTTTATTTCCGAAGAAACTCACATACTACAAAATTTTAATTCCGATATTTTAAAGAGGTATTACAGCAGTTAAAAATAATTTCCAGGCTATTGACAAATAAAAATAAAATATTTATATTGTTATCAAATGTAAACGTTTACATTGCAATATTAAGTATAGGTTCTTTGATTTCTTATTATAAAACTCTTACGAGTTCAAAATTAATTTAGACAGGTCACTTACTAAATAAATAAACTTATCAATAATCATCTGGAGGTTCTATGCGAAAGTATAATTATACATTTGCGCTTGCTCTTACTTTTCTACTTCTTTTCTCTAAAGTAGAAATATTTTCACAGGCTGTAGCAGACCCATCTGCACTACCTGTATATGTTACAACAGTACCTATCACATTAGATGGAATGCTGACCGAAGCTTCCTGGAGTGTTGATGTGCCCCATCTTATGTTTAACAAAGATGCTGCCCCGACAGGAAATTCAAACACTCCAACAGCAGGGGTAGTTGTTAAACCGCCATACAATGACGTATCAACCTGTTATGTAAAGTTTTTACGCTCAGGTTATGATCTTTATATATCTCTAAATTCTGACGATCACCAGGTTTGTAAATTTGATTGGGAAGGCGATGGTCTGTTTATGAAGATAAAGAATTTCAGCGGTGCGTCCGAATACGAGATAAAAAATTATGTTGGGGTCGTCAGCGGTGTTCCTCAGTTTGTATTTGAAACAAACGCTCCTGCCGGAGTTACTGAAGGCGCGGGATATGCAAAACCGGGGACAACAATTTATGATTCTTCCGATGTTGATAATGGATACAGCACCGAGACTGTCATACACTTAAATCAACTTGGTTTCACTAATCCTTTAGACCCTGTTACATTAATGATTGTTATTTTTGATCCTGATAATTTCAGTCTTGGCGCTTTGCCGTGGGGCGTTAATGGTAATTTCTACAAACAGTGGTGGGGAAGCGAATGGGGCGGCGTCTATAGAACGCTTAATCCGTCGTCAAGTTTTGTTCCTGTAGAATTAACATCTTTTACAGGTGCATTTGTTGGGATCGACGCTCAGCTTAAATGGTCAACTGCTACCGAACTTAATAACAAAGGATTTGAAATTCAGCGAAGCATTGATAATGCTGAATTTGCAGCGATAGCCTTTGTGAACGGACACGGAACAACTGCAGAGCAAAAACAATATTCATTTCTTGATCGTAATCTTGAATCAGGAGTTGACTACTCTTACAGATTAAAACAAGTTGATTTTGATGGTAGTTTTGAGTACTCACAAGTTATCAATCTTGGTTCTGCATTACCTCTCGAATTTGCATTAGAGCAGAATTATCCCAATCCTTTCAACCCGACAACTACAATAGAATATTCCGTTCCAGTAAAATCTAATGTTACACTTGATGTTTATAATCTAATTGGACAAAAAGTTATGACAATGGTTCGGAGTGAAATTGGAGCTGGAAAACATAGTACTCAGTTAAATGCATCTTCTTTTACCTCAGGCATTTACTTTTTCAAACTTACAGCTATTGGCGAAGATGGTTCTAAGTTTACGTCCAGCAAAAAAATGACTTTGCTCAAATAGTACTTCGAAATTCTAATTTTAGAGGCTGTCTATACAGCCTCTAAATGTTTAGTCTATTCTATCATTTGCTGTAAAATTTTTTAATTATTTTGTTGAGCATAGTTTAAGATGGATAATATAAATCTTATTGCACTTTTATTTGTATTGGTTCCCAAAAACAATTTAATTTTTATGTATGATTATCTGTGTTCATCAAAAGCAGATGGTTCATCTTATTTTGATCCAAGCCATCTTAAAAATTCTCTTATCTTAGCACAAATCAATTTCGATAAATTCCCAATTAATTCAAATATTTTTTATGACACGGCTAGAATGCTCTTATTAAATAGGTATTCAAAACGAGAAGAGAACTATTTTCTGTAATGGTTGTTCTTAACTTTTTTAGAATGAATTTTATTTTAATTATGTAATTTTTGAAATTTTAGAAATATCCTTAAAAAAAACATATACGCTAAATAAGAAAGTTGTTTGTGTAATGCTAAAGACAGCAAATGAATTGAATTATACAATTTATTATTATTTGAAAAGATTATGACACCTACAATAAAACAGATTGCAAAAAAGGCTAATGTATCTATTGCTACTGTTTCAAGAGCGCTCAACAACGAGTCAAGTGTTACCGAAGAGACGCGTGTAAAAATTTTAAGCATTGCTGATGAGTTAAACTACAAACCGAATATTATAGCAAGAAATTTAGTAAAGAAAACATCTTACGCAATAGGATTGATCCTGCCGGATATTTCGGATGAATTTTTTACGGATATAATTCGCGGAGTTGATGAGATAACTTATCAAAACAATTACTACACCATGGTTGCAAGTTCTCACAAACATCGTACACTCCCAGATTCGATTGTTCCTTTCTTCAATACGGGTTTAGTTGGCGGTATCATACTTCTTATATCTTCATTTACTGATGAAATCCAAAAAATATTAAGGCAGAGTAAAGTTCCGGTAGTATTAATCGGAGGCGGAAAACAAACTCAGGAATATGATACTGTAACAATTGATAATTATCAAGGCGCCTTCAATGCAACAGAATATTTAATAAAGAAAAAGAAATTTACAAAAATTGCTCACATCACCGGACCTCAGGAAAATGATGATACTTTCTTAAGAAAGAAAGGATTTATGGATGCATGTGCGAAGAATGGTATTACAATAAAAAAATCATTCATAGAAGAAGGAGATTTTTCGCGAGAGTCAGGATATCACAATTTTATTAAACTCTATGGTTTATCGCAAAAACCGGAAGCAATTTTTGCTGCTAATGACATGATGGCTTTAGGATGCTACGATGCCGCCTCTTATTTAAATGTTAAAATACCGGATGATATTGCTTTGGTTGGATTTGATGACATATTCGTTTCGCAATATTTAAACCCCGGTTTAACAACTGTACGCGTTCAAATTGAGAAGGTGGGTAAAACTGCAGCAAGCATTTTAGTGAATAGACTAAACGGTTCAAACGGAAAAACGCGTTCTTTAGTAAAAATACCCACTGAACTGATTATTAGAGAATCATGTTAATATTGGAATATTAGATGGAAAATTTTTCAACAAAATACGGCTGCTTCTCTTCTGATGGAAATGAATATATCATTACAAACTTTAGAACTCCAAAACCATGGATAAATGTAATTTCTAACGGAAAATATGGTCTTGTAATTTCTCAAACAGGCGGAGGATTTAGCTGGGATACTCACTCAGAGTTTAACAGGCTTAACAGGTGGCATCAGGATCTGGTTCAAGATAATTGGGGAAAATACTTTTATATAAAAGATAATAATACAGGCGATGTTTGGTCTCCTACCTGGATGCCTCTCAAAACCGATTTGGATTTTTATCAAGTAGTTTATGGATTTGGATACGCAAAATTTATTTCCGAATTCAAAGGGATAAAAATAAAACTAACAGTTTTCGTTCCGCTAAATGAAAATCTTGAAATATGGAATTTTGAGATTGAAAATAAAACCGATCAAAAAAAATCTCTTTCGATCTACAGTTACTTTGAATGGTGCCTTGGCTCTTCAGCAGATCATCATCGGGAATTTCACAAAACCTTTTTAGAGACGCATTTCGATGCTGATTTAAATTGCATGACAGCAACAAAAAGATTGTGGGAAATTCCCCTCGGTGATAGAGGACATTGGAACATCGAGTACCCATATCTTGGATTTATTTCGTGTTCAAATAAAATTTCGGATTACGACGGTAATAAAGATACTTTTATCGGGCAGTACGGCTCAGTGAATAATCCCAATGGTTTAACAACAAAAAATTTAAGTAAAAAATTAGGCAAGTGGAACGATTCAATCGGGACGGTTAAAACTGAAATAGAAATCAACCCGAATAAAGTTAAACAAATAAACTTTTTTCTTGGAATACACAAAAACAAATCTTCTATCACTACATCATTAAAGAAATTCTCCAACCAAAATAGTATTGATTCTGCTTTGATTGATTTAAAATTGTTCTGGCAAAAAATGTTTGATACTTTAATTATCGAGACGCCGGATAAAGGCATGAATCTTTTAGTGAACAAGTGGTTAAGGTATCAGGCAATTGCTGGAAGGTTATGGGGAAGAACCGCTTATTACCAGCAAAGTGGGGCATTTGGTTTTAGAGATCAATTGCAGGACAGTTTAGTTTTTCTTCCTATCGACCCGAAGAAAACTGAAAATCAGATCCGCCTTCACGCAAGGCATCAGTTTGAGGACGGAACAGCGCTGCATTGGTGGCATCCGATTTCTGAAACAGGATTGCCTACAAATATGACGGATGATCTATTGTGGCTGCCATTCGTTCTCATTCACTACATCGAAGAAACAGGCAACTACAAAATTCTAAATGCTAAAGAACCTTACTATGATAACAAAAACAAAAAAGACACTCTGTTTGATCATTCAATTGCTGCAATAGAAAAAGTAATTACAAGAATTAGCAAGCGCGGCTTAACATTAATTGGCGCCGGCGATTGGAATGATGGACTGAGCGCTGTTGGATTAGATATGAAAGGGGAGTCAATTTGGCTGAGTGAGTTTTTCTATTTGATATTGATAAAATTTTCCGAATTGTGTAAAGAAGTAAGAAAAGATGATCTTCACAAAAAGTATGCACTAAAAGCATCAGAACTTAAAAAAGCTTTTGATAAATACGCATGGGATGGTGAATGGTTCTTGCGTGCTACGAAAGACAACGGAAAAAAAGTTGGAAGTAAAACTTCGCCGGAAGGGAAAATCTATCTTAATGCTCAAACATGGGCAGTAATAAGTGGGATTACGCCGATAGAAAAACAGAAAAAAGCGATGGACTCCGTTTCAAAACATCTTCTTAAAAAAAATGGATGCTTACTGTTAAGTCCCGCTTACACAAAACCGGATAAGATGATTGGATATTTATCACGTTACGCTCCGGGTAAAAGAGAAAACGGCGGCGTATATACTCATGCCGCCACATGGGCAGTTTGGGCATACGCTTTATTAAAGAAAAACAATCTCGCATTTACTGCATATAAAAATCTTTCTCCCATTTACAATGGAATGGACCCGGATGAATATGTTGCCGAACCTTTCGTTACTCCCGGGAATATTGATGGACCTGATTCTCCAAATTATGGAATGGGCGGATGGACGTGGTATACTGGCTCGGCAGCGTGGTACCAAAAAGTAATTGTAGATTGGATACTTGGTGTTAGAGCAACTAAAGAAGGACTAGCAGTTGATCCATGCATGCCAGCAGATTGGAAAGAATTTTCGATCAAAAGAACATTTAGAGGCAAAGTGTATAAAATTAATGTCTATAGGCAGACTCAATCAGGTAACAGTAAATACATGATCGTTAATGGAAAACGATATGAAAGTAATATTGTTCCCATAATTACAAAAAGTGAAGTAAAAGTAGAAGTTTATATATAAATGAAAAGAAGATATTTCTATAATAACTCAAATAATAAATAACTAACCTTTGGAGAGGATATGAAAATTAACCGATTAATCATTTCGTTTGCTGCAATTATATTGTTGTTTCAAACAATGTCAGTTGCACAATATGCCCCAAGGCAGGATGTTATGTGGGCAAGAACAGTACCAGCCGGAACTATAACGATGGATGGTGTTTTAAATGAATCAGCGTGGGCACAAGCCGAATTGATTACACTCGTTTATGGAGAGCAGGGAACTTTACCTACAAGCGGCTGGAAAAAAGAAGTTGAAGGTGGTATCGGCGAAGTTACTGATCCAACCACTGCAACCATTAAATTTCTCGTCTCAAGTGATAATAAATTATGGTTAGCATTTGATATACCCGATTCTTCAATTAATGGTTGGGGCTGGCCATCCTTTGATGGTATATTAATGTCTATAAAAGATAAAGCAGATTTGGACCCTTTATCCACAATTGCAACAGCCGCAGAATATTTTTATACATTTTGGACTACCGGACTTCCAAGCGAACTTCCCGTAGTTGGCTCTTATCCAAGATTTATTGGCAAGTTTGGTAATTTTACTGATACAACCAGAACCCCCGAGCAAAGAGCAGCATGGGATGCTAAAACTGTAATCAACGGTATTTCTAATGATGCCGGCAGAGATCAGAGCTGGATTACAGAAATGCGTATGGATTTAGCTTCTGTTGGTTATGATGTTACCGTAGCTGGCGGTGATCTTATTGCTTTAAATTTGAGTATCTGGGATTGCGACTATATTTTTGAGAGCGATCCATTAAAGAAAAATGTTACAAGAACTCACCTTCAAAGTCCATGGAGCAATCAAAATGCCAGCAATGTGGTTCGTGTCTTTGCAAAACCGGATGTAGGACTAACTTCAACACTGCCTACTATAGCGCCTGATGTTGTGCTTCCAAATGGCGTTGCTTACCCCGATCCTGTTCTTGACGGCAAAGCCGACGAAGAAGTTTGGGCAGGCGCTTACACTTTTAATTTAGGATGGGATATTGAAAATTTACGGGTTGATTATCCAACTGTTGGTAAATTTATGAGCGCTCATTTTCAACCAGAATTAGGTGGCAACCCGCGTCCGCCAATTCTCGATCCTTCATCATCACAAATAAAAATGTTCTTCAAGGATAAGTATCTTTACTTTGCTGCAAAAATTACAGATGGAAGAGTTCAAGGTTCTGAATCTTATGATGCGATTGATGGCTTAATGTTGGTGTTAGGAGATAGAACTGAAGTTAATGAAGATAACAACATGGTGTTCAAACAGATGCGTATTAATTTTGATGCCGCGGGTACAGCAACAGCTTATGATTATTTTGCAACTCTAATGGATAGCGGAAAAGCATTTTATGGTACCTTTTTACCTGGTGGGACAACCGTAAATGTTAACACTGATATTGATGAAGGTTATTCTATTGAAATGAAAATTGATTTGACAGCGTTTGGTTATCAGGAAAATCTGGGTGATAAATTAATATTCTTAGGAGTTATGTTAGCAGATGGTGATTCATTTGAAGATCCATTATCAAATTATGGTACGCGTTCGTGGTGGTTTAGAGAACATGGCGGCGGACCGGTTACTGCATGGGGTGTTTTAGACCCGACCTTAATAATTGGTGTTGAAGACGAAAACATTACAGTTATTCCAAATTCTATTCAACTTTTAGGAAATTATCCAAATCCATTTAATCCTTCTACTACGATTAAATTTGCTATCCCTGAATCAGGTGATGTAAACATAAAAATTTACAACACGGTTGGTGAAGAAATTAAAACCATTAATCTCGCAAATAAAAATGGAGGAGAATTGAGTTATAGATTTAATGCTTCTAATTTCTCATCCGGAATTTATTTCTATAAAGTATCTCTTAATAATTCTGCATCGGGTAAAAGTTATCCAGGAAAAGTTGGTAAAATGATACTTCTTAAGTAACATTAATTTAGCGGAGAGATTAAAAAATTTCTCCGCTTTTTTATGCTTTTTGCAAAAAATTATGGACAGAATAAAATGAAAAGGAATACTATAAAATACTCTTTGATACCGAAAATACTTAGTTTGATTATTACTTTCAGTTTGTGTGTATTATCCACAACAAATCTTTTTGCTCAAACTTCCGGTAAACTTGTGGGAAGAGTAACCGATCAGAATAGTGAACCGATGATTGGCGCAAACGTAATGATAGATGGCACTACAATTGGAGCCGCTACTGATTTGGAAGGTTACTACAGTATTATGAATGTCCGTGCAGGAGTTTATACAATTAGATTTAGATTTATCGGTTTTAAAACTCTAACGGTAGAAAATATCAGAATATCCGCCGATCAAACGACAAAACTTGATGCCTCTTTGCAATTCGAAGTGCTCGAAGGTGAAGAGGTTATTGTTATTGCCCAAAAACCACTCGTGGAATATAATCAAACAAGCTCTATCATCTCGGTTAATAAGGATGATATAAAAAATCTGCCTGTGCAGAGTTTAAATGAAATTGTCAATCTACAGGCAGGCGTTATCGATGGACATTTTAGGGGCGGCAGAATTGGTGAAGTTCAATACCAGGTTGATGGCGTAACTGTAAACAATCCTTTTAGTAATAGTTCAATGCTTGATCTCGATCGTTCCGTTATTGAAGAAGTGCAGGTGATCAGCGGAACTTTTGACGCAAAGTATGGGCAGGCAATGTCCGGCGTTGTAAATACAATTTTAAAAACCGGCAGTAATAAGTTTGAATATTCTTTTGAAACTTATTTCGGCGATTATTTTACTAAAGATAAAGAGCGATATCCGAACAATGACGGTTTCAATCCAATTACAATTCAAAATTATCAATTGTCTTTAAGCGGACCAACAGGTTTACCGAAAACTACTTTCTTTATCAACGGAAGAAAATATTTGAACAGCGGTTATCTTTTTGGCACAAGAAGATTTACTCCTTTTGATAAAAGTGATTTTGCGCTCCAGGTTTTCAATCCAACCGGCGATAACGAACTCGTAAGTATGAATACTTCTGATGAATGGAACGGACAATTTAAAATTACAAATCAATCTTTTGAAGGTTTGCAATTTAACTATCAGCTTGCATATAATTCTGCGGAGCGCACCGGCTACAGCCATGCGTTTCGATTAAATCCGGATGGAATAAAAACTAATTATACAACTTCTCTTAGCCATGGATTGGCAATTACACAAACAATTTCACCTGAAATGTTTTATGTAATTAATGTGAGACAAAACTTATTTGAATACAATGATTACAAATATGAAGATTTGTTGGACCCAAGATATTTGCAAGCTGGCAAGCCCGAAGAATCAGGCTCTAACTATGAAGATAATGCAATAGTGCAGGGTGTTGATCTTGGAAGGTACAAGCAAAAAACTAATTCGTTGGTTCTGAAAGCCGATTATACATATCAAGCAAACAGGTTTAATATGATCGAAGCCGGGTTTGAAGGGCAGTATTCCGATATACTTTTTGGTCCTCCAGGTTTCTTTATACCCGACGTTGATCCTATTACATTTGAACAAATTTTAATTCCGGTGTATGAAGATACGCACGGTAAAACTCCGGGGTTGAGATCATACTTCCCGAAACAATTTGCAGCTTACTTGCAAGATAGAGTTGAGCTTGGCGATCTTGTTGTTAGAGCCGGTGTTCGTTTTGAATATTATGACGCTGCTGGAAAAATTCCAAGTGATCTGCAGAATCCTGCAAATTCAATAGACGGAGCGCCGCTTTCTAAGTATGTTCCCACGACATCCAAAATTGCGATTGCGCCAAGGCTTGGATTAAGTTTTCCGCTAACTACTTCAGCTTCTGTTTATTTTTCTTATGGGCATTTTTACCAGATGCCTGCATTGGACTTATTATACAGCAATGCCGATTATTCTATCCTCGAAGATTTGCAAGCCGGTGGAATCAGCTATGGCGTTATGGGTAATCCTGATTTAAAACCGGAGTTCACAATTCAATATGAGTTTGGCTTGAAGCAATCTGTTTCAGATTTTCTCGGTGTGCAGTTATCATTCTTCTATAAAGATATTAGATATCTTTTGGGCGTTGAATTTATTGGTACTTATACCGCTGCAGAATATGCAAGATTTGCAAATGTAGATTTTGGAAGTGTTAACGGTTTTACTTTGTCGATATTTCAAAGAAACCTCGGCTACTTTAATACATCGATTGATTATACTCTTCAATTTGCGCAGGGTAATTCAAGTGATCCGAGAGAAACAGCTAACAGAGCCGCTGCCGGCGCAGATCCGCGTCCGCGTGATTTAGCTTTCAGTTGGGATCAAAGGCATACACTAAATCTTTCTGCTATCTATTCCGTCCCTAATAATTTTTCAATAAGTGCTATCCTGAAGTTTGGCAGTGGACAGCCCTACACTCCCGAAATGGGAACAGGATTCGGAGCTAACCTGGAAACTAACTCGGGAAGAAAAGACAGTTACTTTTTGCTTGACATGCGTGCAGAAAAAAACTTCGATCTCTCTTTTATAAATCTCGGGGTCTTTCTAAGAATGTTTAATGTACTTAATACAACTTTTGTGAATGGCTTTGTTTTCAATTCAAGCGGCAGCCCGGATTACACTTTGAATCCGGCGTCAAACCGAGCGGCGCTTTACGATCCATCACGTTATTATCAGCCGCGCAGAATTGAATTCGGCATTTCTTTGAGGAGCAATTAACCATGAAAAAAAATAAAACATCTTATATTCCATCAACATTTGCAAGCTCTTTAAATGATTCAAACATAAGCCGGGAAACGAGGAGCAAGATATTAAGTCCGTTATCCGAAGGCGCAGTTAGCAGCCCACTGTCTTCAGTCAGCAGTAAGCAATGGGAACATTCAATCATTCAATCATTCAACCATTCATTCATGCGGTCAAGTTTTTCGTCACATAAATATTCTTACCATTTGGAGCAGAATATTTTTGCTAAATATATTCTATGTTTTGTTTTGGTTTTAGTATTTATAATGACTTCTCAAATAACCGCACAGGTGCTTCAAGATCCGGTGCCGGCTGAATGGAGAGGCAGCATTGATGCAGAAAGAGGCGGCACTCATGATGCAAATCTGATAAGAACTATTTTTTATAATTTTGGCATGTTGGGCGATTATCCTTTAGATCCCGGGAATGTCGATCTGTCAATATTCCATTCAGTTGAAATTCCTAAAGGCTCCGGTGAAAATTACAGCGATGGAACAACGCCTTTTGTTCTTGCAAAGGTTACAACAGGCAGTGGAAATCCGGCATACATTATGGAAACTGGTTTTCGTGAAAGACAGGGAATAAGTCCTATTACCGGTAAAATAATGCGCTTTGAACCACGCTTCGGTTTTTTCCAAAAAGACCCAATTATAAATAAAGGCAGATCTGTTGCAATAAGTAACGACCCAAGAACCTGGCCCGATGAATGGTATGATAAGTCAAACGACATTGATGACCCGGGTTGGAGCGGTTATTGGAATGGATTTTTTGGTAAAGCGCCTAAGGCT
>Ga0210009_1002101_pt1 | contig 15313 bp, 10 predicted proteins | sample CryGeyCG2114_065_FD_185457 | JGI IMG/M metagenome (GOLD analysis project Ga0210009, IMG submission 185457) | Groundwater microbial communities from aquifer - Crystal Geyser CG12_big_fil_rev_8/21/14_0.65 (SPAdes) (version 2) | ecosystem: Environmental > Aquatic > Deep subsurface > Groundwater ... | reverse complement strand
CGGAGATTAGATTAAACAAATCCCTTCATTTTTTTAAGTTTGCGATTGATGTAATTTAAGTTCGATTCTAAATAAATATTAAAAACTATTTTCGAATAATACTATAAGGGAAGTATTCATGTTCGAAATAAAAAGAATCGTTACTGTTACCCGGGCAGATTTACCCAGCGAAATGGAAACAAAAAAACATTTCAACTTTTTGCTGGCGCATAAAAGCTGCCTGTTAAAGCATAACCGGCTTTACGGTGGTGATGAATCAAATTCAACGGCAGTAAAATTAAACAAACAAATTTATACCTTATCAACTTTACTCCCCGATTATTCATTTTATAGCGAAACAATATCTTCATTTTCTAAGCAATCCTGCTGTACGGCTGCGTTAAACTATATCAACAAACCGGAAATAACCCCGTTATTCTTTCCTTCTTATTTATTTGAAACAGGAAAATATTTCTCCGGGTACGAAATTTATTTTAACTCAAGAAGGGTGAATTATGATTATGATGAGAAAAACAATGTGTAGCCGGAAATGGAATAGACAGAGACAGAGATATGTATAGCGGAAACGGAAATTGTTATGTTGAACGCGGAAATAGATATGTGGTCGCCGGAAATAGATATGGCGGAGATGGAAATCAATTCATCAACTTTGGAAATTGATATGACGAAATCGGAAATTGCATAGCGCAAATCGGAAAAAGAGATGTTCAACATGGAAAACGATATGATGGATTTGGAAATCGAATACACAAAACCGGAAATTGATATGGCGGAATAGGAAATTAATTATTCGTGCAAAAATAGAACAATTAGGCATGGCTGAAAGGTTGGATGACCGGTGGAAATTAAACAAAAGGATGAATGCATGGATGCATGAGTGGAGGGATAAACCGAGTGATGTGAGTGAGTGTTTTTATTTGTTTTAAATATTTGCCGCAGGTTTGAGTGATTGAAGTTGAAGATGAGGGTTTTATGGTTTTTTGAAACCGGAATAATTTAAGAAATTGTTATTTGAAAAACTTATTAACGGAAAAAACTGAAAATTATTTTAATATTCTTTTACGGTACGGAGTGAATAAAAACCGCGGATGCGGATATACGAGTAATACTGAATTACAAATAACTAAATTCGGAGGTGTACAATGAAGGACGTATTCACAAACTTTCTTAAAATGGTTGCATGACTTTTTAACTTCCTTGACGGGAAGTCAACCGTAACAGCAAAAATTCCAGCTTTCGGCAGAGCTATTGCCGAGGGGAAGATAAAGCTAAACGAAATTGAGATAGCTGCTACCGATATGGGTGAAAGAGCCACGGACAAAACGGGAGAAAAAAACGATATTGAAAACGGGCTGATAAAAATGCTCGTAAAAATATCAAACGGATTATGCGCTTATGGAGATGAAAGCAATAATCCGGAGTTAATTGAAAAATCGGGTACATCCGCCGGGCGGATGCGAAAGATGAAAGACGCCGACCTTGCTACATTTGCAAAAGCGCGGGTGCAGCTTGTTGAGGCAAACCTGACTGAGCTTGCTGATTTTGGAATTACAGCAGAGGATTTGACAAAAACGAATCTTCTAATTGAACAATTTGAAAGCATTAACGCTGAAATAACAAGCAAACTAAAGAGTCGCGCCGGCGCCTCCAAAGATGTTGAAGCGATGGTTGACGCGCTTGAAGGGTTGGTTGAAAACCGGCTTGATAAATACGCCGAGATGTTGAGTGAAGAAAACAGTTCTTTTTATAACGGATACGCTGCAACACGTAACGTATACAATTACGGCAAACGGTATGAGAAGACGGGTGAGCCGGAACAGCAGCCCGGTAGTTGATTGTTTATTTATAAACACCGGCTGGCTTATTAATGAGTCAGCCAGGTTAATAAAAACATAGCGCGGCAAGCCGTCCGTTAGCTAACGGATACAATGTAAAATGTAAAATTAAAAATTGTAAACACATAAATATTTTGACATAAAAAACAAAGATTTACATGGCAATACTATAGCGCGGCAAGGCGCAAGTAAAAATGTACAATGTAAAATGTAAAATGTAAAATTAAAAATTGTAAACACATAAATATTTTGACATAAAAAATAAAAATATTATTTCCAATACTATAGCGTCCGTTAGCTAACGGATAGATTCAACAATAATGATTCGATACAAAGAAAACTTGCCGGAATGAAAACGCCGCTGAAAATAAGGAAGTAGAATTTACTGATCGCTCTGCAATAAGGGAGGCTCTTTACGGATTGCTCGATTAGGCGGACGATTTGCTGAATGATGCAGCCTCTTTGGAGTTTGAAATTGTCTGGTTTGCAAAGAAAGACAAAAAAGACGTAATTAGTGGTCAGAAATATGTTTTTTATTTAATATTTTTTGAATATCGATATATGTCTGAATTCAAATCCAACGAAAGAACTTTTCAATAATTTTACTTTTACCAGATTTAATTTATTATAGAGGAATATGGCTCGCTCAACTGTTCATTACGCCGACAACGATACAAATCGAATTCTAAAAAAACTACACAACAAATTACGCCCTGCGGGAACACCTGTTCAGAGAGTTGAATATATTATCGAACTGCTCCTCTTAAGAATCTTTGAGGTAAAACTTAAACAAGAACCAGAGTTTAAGCAGCTTAGGAAATTGTTTACCGGATCAGATACAAACAAATTATTTTCATATTTATTGACTGTATCAAATGAACAACTTCTTTCTCAACTGAACCAAAATATCTTTCCATTCTATACAAAAATAATCTCTCATGCGCGTAAAGTATATAAAGGGAATTTCCCGTCCAAGGTTCAAGACCAGCTTGTTTTAATTGAGGAAGTTTTTTCAAACTCTAATTTCACCAACAATGTTACCAGTGGTAATCTTGCTGAAATAGTAGGCTTAGTTCAAGAGATTGATGAAACTCGATTATTAAAAACAGATCTTCTTGGTGACGCAATTGAATCATCGCTTTCGGAAAGCGGAGGAACAAAAGACATTGGTCTTTATAGAACTCCCGATCACATCCGTCAATTTATGGTTGGTTTAACGGAGCCCGGTTACAATGATATTATTTACGATCCTGCATGTGGAACCGGTGGTTTTCTATTCGATTCTTATGAATTTGTTATGCAGCGCGGTAAAGCATTTTATAAAGAATTTGATAAATGGCCGGGTCAAAAAGCCCATCCTGAATTACAATTATGGTTTAAGAATTATTTCACTAAAAATTCTTTGCCGTTTCCTTCAGAAGATGTAGCTCATAAATTTTACCGTAACGGTATTAGCGGTTATGAATATCTTGGCATGGTTCGTAAAATGGCGGCTATTAACTTTTATGTCCGCGGACTTAATCCACACAATATCCAGCAAGGTGATTCTCTAGCTAAGTTTAATCCCGTTGATGATAAAGAATCAAAATCAATTGTTATCGCAAATCCCCCGTTCGGCGCTGAACGGGATCAAGATGCTTACCCGGAAGTCTGGGAAGAATTTTCAAAAGAATCTGAAACCACAATTCTTTTTGTTAAGTTGATGTTTGAACATCTTAAAAAAGGGGGAACGTGTGCGACAATAGTTTCTGAAGGGTTTCATTCGTGGGACCAGTTTAGCGCCAAAGCTCTAAGGAAATTGTTATTGGAGGAATCTGAGCTTAAAGCAGTAATTAGTTTACCACAGGGAGTTTTTGTAAGCAAGAATGGTCAAGGTCCTAAGACTTCAATCCTTCTTTTCGAAAAAGGGAAACCGACGGAGAATGTCTGGTTCTTCAAAGTAACGAACGACGGTTATACTTTGGGAACAAACAGAAAAACTGCTGCGGGTTGCCAGTTAGTGGAATGCCTGGATATTTACAATAATTACATTAAGGCGGGAAAGAAGCCTCCATTCTCAAAACATTCTTTTCTTATCCCGGCAAAATGGATTAAAGCGCTTGACCCGCGTCTAAAAGTTAAAATTAAAATAGAAACGCGCGAAGAACTTAACGCAAAAGGGAAAGAACAAAAAGCTAAACTCGAAGAAGATCTTAAAAAGAAACTTGAGTCCGGTAAAATTGAACAAAAAGAACTTTCGCGGCAGCTTTTACAATTTGACGAAATTCTGGCAAGTAAAATTGAGAACGAAATTGCAAGCCGCATAGAAAAAGCTCATACCTATTCTTTTAATCTCAACAATTATAAAAGCAATTTAACAGAAGATGAACTACAAACATGGAAAGAGATATTTGATGGAATAAGCAAAAAGGAGACTCTCTCTCTGGATGCTATTTATGCTCACTTAACTAATGATCAACCGGAAAATGCTATTAAATATTTATCGCTGCTCGATCCGAATAATTCGTTGGAACTTGATATTGCAAGAGAGTTTCTATTTAATCTGAATGACGAACATCTTGCCGAGAATTATCATCTCAACAAATTAAAAGAATTACTAAAGCGTGATAGAAAATATTCATTCGTGAAGCTAAAAGAATATCTAATTCTTAATGAAGACAAAATAAAACCCTCTAAACTTTCCGATGTCAACTGGAAAGTTTTAGGTGTATCAAATGAAAACGGAATATTTTTAAATGAAACTCTTAGTCCTGAAGAAACCGCGCAAAGCTATTTCCTTGTAAAGAAAAATCAGTTCTGTTACAATCCTTATAGAATTAATGTAGGCTCAATTGGTCTTAACGAATTTGATTATGATAACCAAATTATAAGCGGCGCTTACTTAGTTTTCGGTACAAAAGAAGAAGAATTGAATCCGAAGTATCTTGGTTTTCTTTTCAAATCAAACCTCTTTCTTGATTATGTAAACGCAAGAGCTAACGGCGGCGTAAGAATGAATTTTAAGTTTGAGGATATGGAGAATTGGGAAGCCCCTCTTCCGTCAATCGAAGAGCAAAAAGAAATTGTTGAAAAACTTGAAAAGCAGAGAGCAATTATTGAAGGCGCTAATAAGATTGTCGATAGTTTCGAAGTTGATATTCCAGAATCAAATGTCAAACGTATTTTACATGAATTTGTAAATGATAGTTTATATGGGATATCGTCAAAGTTAAGTTCAACCGGTGAATATCCAGTTCTGAGGATGAACAACCTTGATACACTCGGTAATTGGTATCTTAACGATTTGAAGTATATAGACGAACCAATATCGGAACAACGTAAACTAAAAAAAGGGGACTTCATATTTAACAGAACTAATAGTGTAGCGCTAGTTGGTAAATCTGGCGTAATTGATTTTGATTTTGAAGGAACTTGGGCTGGATATTTAATTCGATTAAGATTGAATGAAGAACTAAATCCTTTTTATTTAAGATATCTCTTTGCAACAAATAGATTTCGTAAATTATTCTCTAAAATAGCAAAACCTGCTGGTGGTCAAGCCAATATAAACGCTGAAGAATTAACAAGCATTAAGATTGATTATTATGATATTGAGAAACAGAAAGAAATTATTGAAATGCTTGATAAAGAGTTTCAACTTCTTTCTCAATTAAAAGTGTTAGGATCCAAAGCCCAACAAAAAACCGATAAGATATTAGCAGAAGTTTGGGGGGAAGAAAAAGCTTAACTTTTGTACAACAATAAAATAAATTTGTTAAATTTGAGTTATGGATAAACTAGGTTACATAGAGATAAGAATTACCGGAACCAAAGGGAACATAGAGCTTAAACCGGAGACGTACGACATCCCCATCGGTTACAATACGAAATATGATGCTGTATATTTAAAGAAGTTAAGAAATAAAGCAATGCGTTGGTTAACAAAAACAGATACTGATGCCTGGCTTAGGGAAATTAGGGGATACGATGCATCATAATATTCCAACGGTATCTTGTTAAATGTATTACCGCCGTAAAATATTGCTTACACTCTTAGACACTTTTGGAGGGGAACTAGATAAATTGAAACTCCAAAAACTTCTTCTGCTTTTTTCGCAGAACCGTGAAGAAAATCTCTATTCCTTTGTTCCATACAAATATGGCTGTTATTCCTTCCGGGCAAATGCAGATTTATCTACAATGCAAAAGTATCGTCAAGTTTTCGAGGGAAATAAAACCTGGCGTAAATTAGACAAAGCCGATTATAGAAATGAGTTAATAGAAACCGACAGAGCAATTATCGATTCTTTGTTTGATCAATTTAAAGATACAGTACCTCTTGCTTTAACAAAATACACATACACCCACTATCCTTATTACGCAATTAAAAGTACCATTGCTCACAAATTATTAAATAAAGAAGAACAAAATAAAGTTAAAGAAACTATTCCAATCTCAAACGAAACCGCACTGTTTACTATCGGGTATGAAGGTATTTCAATAGAAGATTACCTGAATAAACTGATAAAGCATGATGTAAAAGTATTATGCGATGTTCGCCGTAACCCTATTAGTATGAAATATGGATTTTCCAAAAAGCAACTTTCAGGTTTTTGTTCGGCATTAGGTATTAAATACTTCCATCTTCCAAACCTAGGCATTGAATCTGAAAAGCGAAAAGCATTAACCACGCAAAAAGATTATGATTCTCTTTTTGATGATTATAAAGGACTAACATTATCAAGTAATTTATCCGACCAACAAAAAATTATTGATTTGATTACTAAAGAGTCTAGAGTTGCTATTACCTGTTTTGAAGCTAATATTCATCAGTGTCATAGGTTTCATCTAGCGAATTCACTGCAAAAATTTAATGGGCAAGAATACAAAATAATACATATATAGCATGGCTTTAACAAAGGTTTTAATTACCGTAAAAACCTATCCGAATATTTCTGTGAAATATGATGAACTTGTTTGCACAGCAGGAATTAAAGAAGATGGTTCTTGGGTTAGAATTTATCCTGTGCAATTCAGGAAACTTACTTATGCAAGTCAATACAAAAAATATGATTGGATAGAAGTTGACCTCGAAAAGAATCCTTCTGATTTCCGCCCGGAAAGTTATAGACCCAGATCCGATATTAACGTTGTTGGACATTTAGATACGAAGCACAACTGGGAGGAAAGGAAAAACCTTGTTCTCACTAAAGTATATACCTCACTGAATAAATTAATTACGGAAGCAAAGGATAAAAACATATGCAGTTCTCTTGCTGTTTTCAAACCTTCCCAAATTATTGATTTTATTTATGAACCGGTCAATAGAGAGTGGAGTTCTAAAAAAATGGCGAGGCTTTGTCAGCTAAATTTATTTGAACAGCATAAGGATAAAATTGAAGTTGTTCGGAAACTTCCTTATAAATTTTCGTTTACTTTCGCTGATGATGATGGGAAAAGAAGCACACTAATGATTGAAGACTGGGAAACAGGGCAATTGTATTGGAAGTGTTTTCAAAAATATAATGATGAGACCAAAGCATGTGAAGATGTTAAGAAGAAATACTTTGATGATTTTGCGGTAACAAAGGATTTGTATTTCTTTCTCGGAACAACTCTTCAGAATCATTATGTTTCCCGAAATCCGTTTATCATTATCGGAACTTTTCATCCCAAAACTGACAATCAACTAAAATTATTCTAATTATGCCGACAGTTAACGAAGCTACTACAGTTGACCTAAAAATTATTTATACTCTTAAAGCCAATGGTTGGAGAGAGGGGGACACGTTACTCTACCAGCAAGAATATCAATTAACTTCCGAACAGCAAAAAGAATTTCCCGGCATCTCTAGCATCAAACCCGATATTGTTTTGCAAGACTTGAATAATAATGTCGTTGCTGTAATTGAGAACAAGCTTGAAGATGAAAAAAAAGCTTTACAAAAATTAAGAATCCTCTATGCCGGTATTCTAAAACCCCGCTTCCTGTATGCTTGCTCAAAAGAAAGGATTTTATTCCTTGATACTAATTGGAAAGGCGAAGATGCAGAATTCAAGCAAGTAAATTCTTTTATGTCTCTGGAGGAAATGAATTTAAAAATTGAGCAACTTCATAAAGTTGTTGAAAAAACTCCAATTCAGATTGATAAAACAATTGCGGGTGGTTACGATCCGGCTGCCGGTAAGGACAGATATTTTCAAACTGAATGTATCGAAATATTGTTAGCGAATTACCTTGACGGCAAACAAAAAATGCTTGTGCATATGGCAACCGGTCTTGGCAAAACAAGAACGATGGTGGCGTTGTCAAAATCACTACTTTCGAGCGGATTAACTAAAAGAATTCTCTTTGTTGTAGATCGTGTTTTACTTGCTAAACAATCTCTTGACGATGGATTCAGTTTGATAAGTAAAGAATATCCTGCTACCAGAATCAGGACTTCAAATTTCAAACAACAGAAGCATACAAATGTTCACGTTGTTATTATAGACACATTAGAATTGATTTATAACAATATTCCCTCAAATTTTTATGATCTTATTATTGTTGACGAATGCCATCGTTCAATAACAGTTAATCGTAAACTCATCTTCGATCATTTCCTCTGCCCGCGAATAGGTTTAACTGCAACCCCAAAAATCGCAATAGCAAAGAAAGGGGCAGAGATATCCGAGGAGGATCTGGCAATTCTAGATACGTATAAGCTCTTTGGTTGTGAAAATAATGATCCTGATTATAAATTCGATCTTCAACGCGGGATTGATGAAGGTTTCCTCGCTCCTTACAATATTAAGGAATCTACTACGTACTTAACGGAAATCGCGAAAGAAAAAGGAGTCGAGTTCGATTATGTTCTTGATCCGGACGAAAGAAAGAAAATAGAACTCGGAAAGAAAATGAAACTTAAGCTCGAACAGCTTGAGAGGAAATATATTTCACAAGAAAGATGTGACCGAATAGCGGAAGAACTTAGAAAGTACGTCCAGTATGGAGAAAAAGTAATTTTATTTGGAGTTAGCCAGCCTCATTGTATTATGCTTGCAAAATCAATCAATTTTGTTTTTCACGGTAATGATGAAAATCCTCGATATTGTGAACCGATTATTTCTGAAAATTCAGAATTAAACGATACACTCAAAAGTTGGTTTAAAAAACCATATCGCAATCCTTACATTGTTACATCAGTAGATATAATGAGTACCGGTGTTGATATTCCGTGTGTTCGCTATATCGCTTTCGCTGCATTAACAAAATCTGTTGGAAAATATATCCAGATGCTTGGGCGAGGAACCCGCTTAGATCCAAAAACCGGGAAAGTAAGTTTTACAATTATAGATTTTGTCCAGCTATGCAAACGTATGAGCGATAACGGAAAAGGTTCCCCAAAACCAAACGAGCAACACGTTGGCCCCATAACCGGAGGTGGTGGCGGTAAGAATCCTAATGGTGGTTATTTTATAATTGATAATCCCGACCCTGCAAAACTCATTACACGATACATTTGGGAAGGTGATTCTTATAAAGTGAAGGACAACATTTCTGTTGCAGATGCAAAAATAATATTTGAAGAAAGTTTGAAAAATTCAGCCGATAAAAAAATTATTGACCTTAAAGGAAAGGCAAATCTTTCAGAATATGAACCATCTGAACAAGAAATAGAACTTTTAAAAGAATGGCTAAAAGCTCCGGAAGTATTTCTTGACGAAGGACAACTTCAAAGGATTTACAACTTCCCGGACGGAACCATTTGGGATTTTATACGTGACGCTGTTGGTTCAAAAAAAATCCCTACACGGGTTGAAAGAATTATCAACGGTTATGAAAGCTACCTTAGAGAGAAAAATTTCAACGATGAACAAATAATTTTCCTAAAAAAAGTGAGAGATTCTTTCATTGTTAATCTTACAAAGAATGAGAGGGTTTCTTCTAAACAACTGTTTTCAAATCCGATTTATGAGAACCTTATTGGCAGCTACCACGACATTAATTTAATGTTCAATGACAAACTAGATGAAGTGATAAATGAATTAATTGGTAATTTCAGAATAAATTCAAACGATTAATTCATGGAAAAAGAGACTGCAACGGTCGATGGAATTTATGAATAAATTATGGAATATGACCGAGAATCATAACTTTTCTAACTGCGGATAAAATTTATGACTAAAATATGTTAACTATATGTCAGACATCAAACTTTTTCACATCGCCAACACCAAAACATCCAACTTCTCCCCCTTAATAAGAGGGAGAAATAAAGAGGGGGTTTCTCTTGGCTGTCAAGGAACTTTTCTTTGCTCTTATAAATTATTTTGAGGTTAAATATGAAGTTCGACCAAAACAAACCATACAACGATTTACCTTTGCTTCCTCCTAAAGCTGAGGTTGAATCAAAACAAATACTTAAAAAAGCTATCTCAGCTAATAAAGCTTTGGCAGAACTCAAAGGTGTTGCTGCTCTAATTCCTAACCAAAACATTTTATTAAATACGCTCGTACTCGAAGAAGCAAGAGACAGCTCAGCAATAGAAAATGTAATTACTACAAGAGACAAACTTTACGAAGCTATGGCAATTTCTTCACAGAAGATCGATCCTGCCACAAAAGAAGTTCTCAATTATCGTAAAGCTCTTTGGAAAGGATTTTCAGATGTAAAACGCAAAGGCTTCCTTTCCACAAATATGATAATCAACATACAAGCCGAGCTTGTTGAAACTAATGCCGGTATTAGAAAACTGCCCGGCACAGTTCTGCAAAATGATATAACTAAAGAAGTAATTTATACTCCCCCGGTTGGTGAATCCAATATCCGTTCGTTGTTAAAAAACTTTGAAGATTATTTAAACGCTTCAAACAGTATCGATCCTCTTGTAAATCTGGCAATTCTCCATTATCAATTTGAATCCATTCATCCTTTCTATGATGGGAACGGCAGAACCGGCAGAATAATTAACCTTCTTTACCTTGCCCTAAATGAATTACTTGACCTTCCCATTTTGTATTTGAGCAGTTTTATAATCAAAAACAAACCTAACTATTACCGTTTTTTACGCGAGGTTACTTATAATAAAAATTGGGAACAATGGATTTTATATATGCTCGATGCAATCGAATCTACAGCAATTGATACATCGGCAAAAATCAAAAAGATAAAAAAAATATTGGATGATACTGTTGTTGAGGTTAAAGAAAAATTACCGAAGATTTATACAAAAGAATTAGTTGAGATACTCTTTAATGAACCGTATTGCAGAATCGCCACCATTGTTGAAAATGGTTTAGCCGCAAGAAAAGCAGCGGGCATTTATCTCCGTGAATTGGAAAAATTTGAAATTCTATCCAGTAAAAAAATTGGAAGTGATGTTATTTTTATAAACAATAAACTCTACAATCTTTTTAAGGGTAAAAAATAGCATGTGTCGTTCAGACACATCGTTGACCACACATGTGTCATTTTTCAAATAATTGACCCATGTTGCTGTTTGCATGTACCCGCTTGACACGTATCATTTTGTCGCTCAAAAAGATGAAAATTTTGTGCATAGCATATGTACAATGCCCAAATCCGAAGTGAATTTGTGCAGAGAATTAAAAACCAATCAAAGTGCTCTATATCTTTCTCCTTTGGGCTTAACTTTTCTTATGTGACGGTCATGTGATAAAAGAGTAAAGCAGTTCTTTTCCCCATTTCCCAATTACTTCACCCATAACCAACACCCCTTCAACTTCATACCAACTCCTATATCTATCCAATATTCTCACAGTCCAATAATCTCACTGTCCCACCGTCCTCCCGAGTGAAGTCAAGGGATCACCTCCTCCTAATTCCTCATTCGTAAGTACTAATTCTCAGCACGCTCTGCCGTTTTAGTCGGTCGGTCGGCAACACGCCAAAGTTTTTTTGTTCGCTCGTTCCTCACACAATAAAAAAAGTTTTATATTTGATATGCGTGTCGCCCTCCACCGGGCATTTTTATTTTCTGCATTTCTAAAATTATTGCATAAGAACCATAGCGCGGCAAGTCACAAGTAAAAAGTTAAAAACATAAAAAATATCTTGACATAAAAAATCCGTTGAATAACGGATAGATTCCAATACTATAAAACATTTTCATCAAATAAAATTAATAGGGTATTTACTTCCTGCCACTAATAAATTAAGGCACAATTAAAACCATTTTATAAAACTGAACCGAACGCTGAACTACCAATGAAATCAATACTTTGCAAACCACGCAACTTTTCTTTGCATCTTTTGCGATCAAGCATTTTTGATTAAGTAGTAAGAAGTAAATAGCCTAATAAAATTAAAAAAGAATTCCGACCAACTAATTATTGTAAGAGTTTTGTTAAAGAGCACATGGATTCGAACCAAGGACCCTCCTGATTTTAAGTCGGGATGCTCTGAATTAGCTTTTGTAAATCATCCAGAAAAAAGATTTAAAAAGTAAAAAACCCCTACCAAATAAATATGGTAAGGGTTTTGTGGGAGCACATGGATTCGAACCAAGGACCCCCTGCTTGTAAGGCAGGTGCTCTGAACCAGCTGAGCTATGCTCCCTTTTATGTTTCAATATTTAAAGAACCAATAAAAATTGGCGAGCAAATATGAGCTATTTTTCTTTATAAAACAAGACTTCAAAAAAAATACGAGCGGGCGACGGGGTTCGAACCCGCGACATCCAGCTTGGGAAGCTGACACTCTACCAACTGAGTTACGCCCGCAATAAACTTTTTAATTGCACCGGCTAAAATAATCTACTGTTAAATTAACTGCAACTAAAACATCAAGGCTTTACAATTAACTGAGCGCAAAATATATATTTGTTCAAAACAAACCGGCGAGGAGAAGACAATTTTATTGAATAGGAAGAAAGATCGTGTTTTGCCCAACGTGTTTTCTTTTGTCAAATCTATCCTGCACTTAAGAGAATATTTTTTTCGTTAATAATTTTTCAATTGTAATTTTTATTTTGCATTTCCAATTGCGTTTGCCGCGCTATTTGTTGAATAGTATATTTGCTCTGCAGTTTAATTTTTAGTTGCTGCGTTAGATTTTAACCTAATTATTGCGGAGTAAAAATGTTTGATTGGGATTGGAAAATTCAAAATGAAAAATATTTACAAAATTCAATTGAAAGATGCAGACAACAGGGGGTTGTTTTACCAACCTTTAATGAGCTAAAGCACCCGGATACCATTCCAGAATCAATTCAGAAAAAATTAGAAAGAATTGATTTACATGCACTTCATCCTTTAAATTTATTTAGAATAAATTGGCGCAATAATATTGAAAACGGACGCATCGGAGGAATTAATTATTTCGAGATCCCCCGAGAAATTACCGGCGTTAAACCGCGAATTATAGGAATTGTAGGAAAATTTTTCCCAACTGGCGCACATAAAGTCGGGGCAACGTACGGATGCCTGGCTCCATATCTCGTTAGCGGTAAATTCGATCCCGAATATCACAAAGCTGTATGGCCTTCGACAGGGAATTATTGCCGCGGTGGTTCATTCAACTCTGCGCTTCTATCAGTTCATGCAGTTGCTATTCTGCCCGAAGAAATGAGTAAAGAACGGTTTGCCTGGCTTAAGGAAATCGGTGCTGAAGTTTTTGCAACGCACGGCTGTGAAAGCAATGTTAAAGAAATTTACGATAAGTGTCATGAACTTGAAGCCGAAAGCGATCAGTATCTTATATTAAATCAATTCGACCAATTTGGAAACGCAGTGTGGCATTATGAAGTTACCGGATATACAATTGAAAAATTGTTTAACCAAATAAAAAAACAAAATCAAAAATTAAGCGGATATGTTAGCGCCACCGGCTCTGCGGGGACTTTAGCTGCAGGTGATTATCTTCGTGAAAAATTTCCATCTCTAAAAGTTTTATGCTCGGAGGCGCTGCAATGTCCAACCGTTTTAATGAATGGTTTTGGCGGACACCGAATTGAAGGAATTGGAGACAAGCATATACCCTGGATTCATAATGTAAAAAACACAGATGCGGTTGCAGCTATTGATGATGAGCAAACTTTAAGAATTTTGAGGTTGTTTAATGATCCCGAAGGGCACAAATGGCTTACAAAACTCGGCGTTAATAAAGCGGATATAAACAAATTATCTTATCTCGGAATTTCATCCATCTGCAATTTATTGAGTGCTATTAAATTGTCTAAATATTTTGAGTACAACGAAGACGATGTTGTTTTTACTGTGTTCACGGATTCTGTAGACCTATACAATTCACGGCTCGATGAATTGAACAACCAATGGGGAGCTTATTCTGAAAGGCAAGCCGAAGTAGATTGGACCAGCACGCTAAAAAATCAAGGAGTGGATTATTTTAAAGAATTATCCTACAACGAAAAGAGAGCTGTTCATAACTTAAAATATTTTACATGGGTAGAGCAGCAAGGAAAAAGTGTTGATGAATTAAACGCTCAATGGTATGATGAAAACTATTGGAAGGAAAGATTTTCTGTTGCGCCGAAATGGGACGAGATGATAAAAGATTTTAACCAGAAAGTCGGGTTGAAAGTTTAGTATAATTTTCTACAAGGATGAAACTATGCCTGATCATCGTGTAAAAATATTGAAGAACGTTTTTTTATCTGCGGATGAAAATTTATTGAAATTGGTTGACATACAATTTTCAGAGCGCATAGAAAAAATAATTGATAGAACTTCCGCAAAGATTAATTGGCAGGAAATAAACTCTTTTGAAAAACGGAAAAAAATTATTCGCAGTTTCCAGCAAACCGAATATCCTTCCGAAGTAAAAATTTATGACGGTGAATTTCTTGTTGTGATTCCTGGAGGAATCGATTCCCACGTTCATTTCAACACTCCCGGTTTTGAAGACAGAGATGATTTCGAGCATGGTTCTACCGCCGCAGCATTCGGAGGAGTGACAACGGTAATTGACATGCCGTGCACTTCCATTCCTCCTGTTACCAACAGAAATAATTTTAATATAAAATCGGAAGCGCTTAAAAACCGAAGCTTGATAGATTATTGTTTCTGGGGTGGTGTTTGCGGAAATGATTTTGATAACAAACTTAATGTAGAAAAGCAAATAACAGAGCTTTCCGAAAAGGGAGTTGCAGGCTTTAAAACTTATTTGATTTCCGGAATGGAAACTTTTTCTGATTTGAATTCAGAAAGAATTTTACAAACCGCACATTGGATAAAAAAAACAAGTAAGCCGATGGCAGTTCATGCCGAAGATAAAAAAATGATCTTTGACAGAAGCGCGGCTGCTCAGATTGCGGGACAAAAAGATTGGAAAGCATACTGTGCAGCAAGAGACGAGCAGGCGGAAGCAAGTGCAATTAAATTACTTGTTGATATTGCACAAAAAACCGAATGCAGGATTCACGTTGTTCATTTAAGTTCCAAGCTTGGTTTGGATTTAATAAGGGAAGCACAAAGCAAGGGATTACAAATAACTTCTGAAACTTGTCCCCATTATTTATTTTTTACGCAGAAC
>Ga0210009_1002099_pt1 | contig 15337 bp, 13 predicted proteins | sample CryGeyCG2114_065_FD_185457 | JGI IMG/M metagenome (GOLD analysis project Ga0210009, IMG submission 185457) | Groundwater microbial communities from aquifer - Crystal Geyser CG12_big_fil_rev_8/21/14_0.65 (SPAdes) (version 2) | ecosystem: Environmental > Aquatic > Deep subsurface > Groundwater ... | reverse complement strand
GCTTTATTAATTTATAACACTCAAGCCGTATAAGATGACGGTAGCTTACTGACTTCTTTAATTGACGATGTTGTATTGTTGTTTTTAGTTTTTCATCATATTCTTTGAGATATATTTTTCGTCCCTCATTGCTTAAGTAACACGAGTTCATTTCCTTTGAAAAATGTTTTTCCTGTATTTGTTTTTTGTTAAGCAAAGAAAAAATAATTCTATCCGTAAGTAACGGTTTAAAAATTTCTGCAATATCAAGCGAAAGCGAAAATCTTCTTTCTCCCGGCTCATGCAAGTAACTGATCAGCGGGTTTAGCTGCGTTTTATAAATCTCCGAAAGTAAAGTTGTATAAACCAAAGAATTTCCAAAAGAAATCAGTGCATTTATGGGATTTGTCGGCGGATGCTTTTGCCGTTTTGTAAAATTAATATCTTCATTAATTATCAAATTCCACGAAGTGTAATAATTTGACCTGATGTTTCCTTCTATTCCCATTAATTCGTGAACGTCTTCGGTATTTTCTATTTTAGCAAGAAGTTCATCAGTTTTTTCTATAAAGAATGATAAGTCCTTATCGCGAGCATTATAATACTGCAAATTCTTTCTGATGTTATCTGCCGAACCTTCCACAAAGCGTTGCGCAATTGCAACTCTTTTTTCTGCGTCTTCATAAGCGTTAACTTGTTTTACTAAAAGCTTACCTGAAACGTATGGTTCGCGCGGATAAAATGAGCCCGTGTAGTAACCGTAATAATTAAAGAGATGAAGCGTTATTTCTTTCTGCGCAAGAAAGTTTAAGAACCGCGTGTTGAAACGGAGCTCGCTAAAGCAATAGATCGCTTCAATATCTTCCACCGGAATCGGTTTGCGCGGAAGTCTCTTCGGCTCTTCGGTTTCTTCTCCTTCGTTTTGTGTAAGCGTTTCATCATCAACGGATATTTCATCTTCCGTCAGTTCAACTTCTTCCGGTTCTTTGCTTTCTCCCGGCTCAAAGTAGAGTGTGTTGTCTTTGCGCAGAAGTTTCCCGCTGCTGAATATGTAGTAGTTCCTTTTCATAGACACGGATTACACAGATTAACACGGATTATGTTTTTATTGTTTTTCATAGACACGGATTTCACGGATTAACACTGATTAATTATAAAATTACTCTTTTATGTTTTAATGAATCTTCTCCAAAATTTACTAATAATCCTAATCTTAATTTTGATGTTGCTAAATAATTTAAAGTCTGTTTTAAATGTGAACTTGTTAGTGATTCGATTGCCTTTGCTTCTAAAATAATTTTATCAAATACTACAAAGTCAGCATAATATTTTCGCGGAAGAGTAAATCCTTTATAAACAATTGGAAATTCTTTTTCTCTTTGATAAGGGATTCCTTTTAATCTAAATTCTATTTCCAAAGCATCTTTATAAACAATTTCATTAAAACCCTTCCCAAGATTCTTATGAACTTCCATACAACAACCAATAATTTTATAAGTTAGATCTTCATCCAATAATTCCATTTTTACTCCGTGCTAATCTGTGAAATCCGTGTCTATAAACTTTCCGTGCTAATCCGTGAAATCCGTGTCTATAAACTTTCCGTGCTAATCCGTGAAATCCGTGTCTATATGTAGCATAATTCATAATAACTGCAATTCTTACAAAACGGTATATTAATTACATCCGGTGGAAGCTCAAGCTCCAATATTTTCTCAATCTTGTTTTTAATCATAATCAATTCTTCTCTGTCATTATCCGTAAGTTCAACCTTTATTTTCTGCCTAAGTTTCGGATAATCTATTTCTCCGGTTACACCGCTGACCCCCTTTTTCTCAAGCACCGAGATGTAAAACTTTACCTGCCAGATGTGTGTTTCCTCCATTTTGTCGGACTTCTTTACTTCGTGTATTGTTTTTGTTTTATCGTCGTAAAAGTCCAAAACAATATCATCTTCGTCATCTACAATGCGTATCTCATGTTTTACCCTGCCGTAAGTCGTCTCCGAAATAAACTTACCCATAGCCACCGTATCGCTGGTTTGCTCCATATCAAAATGATTTGTAAACAACCACAACTTACGATGGCAAAGAAAATAATAATGTATTTGTGTTCCGGTCATAATGAGCGCGAATTACTAATTGATATTTGGAACAATCCGCACCTTTTCCAGATACACGGATTGCACGGATTTTCACGGATTATTTTAATTGGTTACATAATTAAAAACGACATCAATAAAAATTCAGTCTTCGTCTTTACTAAACTGTAAACCAACTTTTGAATTATAAAATTGGTTCTTAACTACCCAAAGATATTGTTTTTTATCCTCACCAATATAAAACGTAACCCTTTCTATATAGTTATTTTTCAGAGCTTTCTGGAATTCATAAGCATAGCATTGAATACCATGTTTAATTTGAAATTGCTTGAACTCACTTTTATTACGAAAGTAATAATCATTCCCAAATAAATCTACATTTACATAAATTGTATATTGTAGATCAATATCTCTACACTTCCATTCTTTTGTTTGGTCATCATCAATACCCAATTGTTCCGCTGGCAAAATCAACCAGTTTGAAATAGAAAGATTTTTAAGTCCTTCCATATTATTCAAAATATAATATGGGATGTCTTTCTTGATTTCTGGATAGATAGTATCCACTAACTTCGCAAACTTTTCGGCTGAATAATCTCCTTCCAATAATAATTCGGCAGAATTTAGTAATACTTTTGAAAGTTCCCATTTTTTATTGACGAAGTGACCATAAGGGGCACAATAAAAATCAAGCCCACCATTTTTGTTTTCTTTAAGCGGTTTGACTACATATAGCTTCCCTTTATGATTGTTGAATCTCGATAGACGACCTGCTCGCTGAACTAATCGGTCAAGCGGACAAATATCTGTAACCATAACATCAGCACTAATATTTACGCTCAATTCACCAATCTGTGTTAATATTGCAACTCCATTCTGATTTCCACCATCCCAAGACTCTTTCCCCAGCATTTGAGTTAATCGATTTTCGATAGCAACTTTATCTGGTTCTGTAAATCGACTATGATATATAATCACTTTATCTTTGGTAAAAGATGAAGATCGTTTGCAATACCATTGATAATACTTCTGGGCTCTGGCAACTGTATTTGCATAAATAATTAGCGGTGTTCCATTGAAACCTTGTTCCAATACTTCCAATATTTTGTCGGATACCAACAAATCATCTAATTTAACAACAGTGCAACGTTTTCTTTCTAAATCTGAATTGTCTTCATATATCTTGGTCAAATTATAACCAGCTTTGTTGTAAAAGCTCAAAGCCGAATCAGGTACCGTTGCGCTCATAAGTAAAACCGGAACTTGCAATATTCGTAAAGCATCTAAAAGGACTAATATATTATGCTGTGTAAATTCATCATAAAAATCAGCTTCATCAATTACTAAACAGGAATGTGCCAAATTAAAAAACATTGTATGATGATCTTCTCTTGTCCCCGTTAAGGAAATGCATAAATGATCTATTGTAGTAACAGATATTGGTGTTTCTAATAACCTTGCAAGTTCTTGTTCTTTATCAATAAGTGCTTGTTCTTCCGGTTTAATGTTTTCAAAATCTTTTACTTTTTGAAACCAAGCGCTAGAATGATATAAGCCAACCTGACTTAGTTTTTCTGCTGCTGTTATTGATAACGCATTGGCTGTAAATCTTGTAGGCATCGCAATTATTAATCTGTCAGCTTTTCCAAAATCAATTTGATGTTTTGCCCAAAGTATAGATGCGTCTGTTTTCCCTGAACCAGTAGGAGCTCTTAATATCGAAAACGGTTTATCTTTTAATTCATCAATTATTAGTTGAACTCCGCGCTTGTTCTTATATTCTTTCGGAAACTCATAATTAAAAGGTTTTATTTCGGGTAGTTTCTGTCCTTCTTCTTTTGCGCTTGCTCTGTGATCTGCAAGTTGAAGAAAGGAACGTGGACCAGCAAATTCATAACGTAAACGGATTGTCTTCTCAAATTTTTCATTATCAGGAGTTTGTTGAATGGTGTTATTTTTAAGACCTTTAAAACTTGCAAACAATTTTGCTGCTTGTGGAATCTCTTCTTCCCATCTATGTTCTTCGCCTTCTTTAAGCTTTCCATGATGCGCTCCAATCGCTGCTTTAACAGTCATTGGTAAATTTTCTAATCCAGTTACAAGCAACGAAGCAATTTCGTGACGGAATTTTGCATGTCTTAAATGATGCATTTTAGAAGGGTCGTTTGTTGTCTTAAAAATTTTGTAATCTTCTTGACACGCTCTTTGCCATCTATTATTTTTCTTCCCAATATCATGGAATTTCGCAGAAGAAATTACTCGTATTGATAGGTCTTTGCCAACCATTTCATTGTATTTCTTTATCACAAAAGGATGAGACGCAAGGATCGCTTGCGCCTCATCAATCACATTTTTTGTGTGTTCTTCAACTGAAATATCAAGAGTAGGTTTAGCTAAATATTTACTCATTTTACTATTGGTTTAGATTAAATGCTTTTGCAAAAGTCATAACTTGTGCATCGGCTTTGCATGGGTCATAAAGTGTAGTGGCTTCTTCTTTTAATAATTCCAAAGCTTCCTTATAAGCCTGTTCTACACTTCTGTTATCTTCCACATCATTCCCCAAGAAATATTTTGCTCCTCGGGAATCAAGTTCTTTAATTATATTTTTTTGTTCTATTTCTTTAGCTTGGTAGTAGCGGCTTACTTTACGGCTTAATCTGGTATCAAATACTATTAAGACTTTTTGTGGTTCTCCACAAGTCGCGTTGCGTGCTTGGTTAGCATAATCTGTTATTGAACGAGTAGCTTCAAGAAATAACTCTACTCTTCGTTTTCTTTCTTTTTCTTCGACATGTTTTATATGTTCTGTTTCAAGATGAAAACCACCATCATTATATGTATATCTTTTTGATATACTAACAGCGCTTATGTCTAAGAAAAAATTCATAATCATTAAATCACTTTGACTGAATTCACGTGTAGCCAAACTATTTTGGCGATCTTCTGTTGCTAATTTTAATAGCAAATCTCTACCTATTTGGCTTTCCTCCAAAGCTACTGCTGGTGTTACTGATAAAGGTGATGTACGGCGCCCAGTATAATTCCCGCCTTTTGGATCCATAAAACCACCTAAATCTGCTCTGAGATTTATTTCAATACGATTATCGATCCCATCACCATTGGAAACAAAGGTTGAAGCTCTTTTTGAATCGGCCCAGTTTATCCTTTCGATGGCACTAAATAGTGCGTGCCGTTGCATTTGACCGGAGATATAAACTCTTTCATCCGGTCTGCGTTTAATCGACGAGACATTACCTAAAAGTTTTTCGCCCGCATTTGCAATATGGTTTTCCATAGGGGCAATTAAAGTCACTAAAATTCCTTTGATATTTTGCATGATTATTATTCCTTTTAATTTAATTCTTGTTCTTCTTCAGTTAATTGTATTTCATCTTTAGATACTTCAGATACTTCTTCTTCCATTGAGTCACTTTCAACGATTAGTTCATCTTTAGAACTTCTTATACGCGCAAACACTACAACCATGTTCTTCGCATTTTCCAAACTTTCCTTTTCTGATTCTCCCAGTTCTCCTGAAATCACTTTTTGAATAAATAATTGAACCTCCTTTGGGGCATCCTGGCCGGATATTCTTCCTGCCCTTGTAATTATCTGTGAAACTAATGCTGTTGGTGTTTTGGCAGAGAAAGCTGAACTCTCAAGTTCAACAATTATCTTCGCCTTTCCATCAGTTATATCCTGATAGCTTTTCCCTTTGTTTTCATTTGCAGAAGCAAAGTAAGCTATCTGATTTAACCAATGTCCTAAAGCAGAGGCTGAATTAATAACTTTCGGGTCAATTTTCATAACGCTCCTATAATATGTTGTTAATAATACTTTTAATTCTTTTGGATATTCTCCCCTGGTAGCTATAAACTCTCTGAACGATTGTTTATCAAATAATTGCAGAAACCGAGAAGCAAATAGAAAAAAAATGTCTCGTTTTTGTTTAATGTTTTTTCGATTCTTTGAATCAGACGAATAAACAATAAATCTTCCTAAAGCATCTATAATAGTATTGAGGCGGTTATTCTTAGCTAAGTCAACTATGTAATGGTTGTACGTAACCGACTGTGCCTTCCCATAACTTATTATGTATATTGGTCTATTTATTAACTTTTCTAAAACTTCTTCTGCATTCGTGTTCGGGTACTCAGTAGCTTTTGCAAATCGTCCAATTGCGCCAAGCAAAGCCGCACTTGCCAATTCTGGTCTTCTCGGTGCATATGGAAAATTTCCATTTGAAAGGTTTGGTCTTCTATATTCAACCTTATCTTCTTCTCTTTTGATGGAACCTTCCATTACATTATTTACTTGTGTTAGCTGCATATCCTTGAATAATGAAATAAATTTAACCAAGTCATTCAATTCAAGATCAGGAATAATTGCTGTCGAGATATAGGATATTTTTTCACGAATGTGAAGTGCTGGTTTATGAGGTGTGCTCGTTGTTATCATGCATAGACATGCTTCTAATAGTGAAACACTCGGTGATGACGGACTTGATTTTCCATTGTTAAATTTAGAGGTCAGTGGCATGATAGACATTGTTGCCGTTTCCCTCATAGTTAAATTCACGTTTTTAAGTAGCGTTTTCTTCATCTTTATTAATGCTTGCCAGCTATTCTTAGCCTGTAGATCAATTGTAATAATATTTGGGCAAAGAAAAAATCCTTCATTACACTGTTTGGAAATATATTTGGTATTATTAAGCAAGAACTTTTCATTAACATATTGAAACTTTATTTTTTCACTATTCTCAGAACTTATAATTGGTTGCATCCGAAAATGATCCAAACCATTTTGGATTAGACTTCCCAACATAGACGGCGTAATATCTTCTATCTGAGATATATTTTTTTCTTGCATAAGAAGTGCAAGTCCATAACGTGTATAAAAATGGGTCGATATCATTTTGTTTCTCCAAACGACACATCAATCCAGCCTTCACTTGTTCCCAAATAACCAATATTATTATTCTGAATTGCTGATTCAAGAACGGTGAATAATTGTAGTGTCATGTTTAGTTTTAATCCATAATAACCTTTGGCAATAAGAAATTCTCTATTTCGTGGTGACCGATAATATTGTGGGAAATGATTTTTGTTATCAGTGAAATACTGATTTTTCTCTTTAGAATTATTTCTTATTTTTAGTCCGATCATATCTTTTTCAATGTTCCAGTCATAATTAATAACTCCTTTTAAGTGCCTTTCGTCACCCGCAATTAAATGTTGTGTCCAAACATCCTCATAAAATTGTAGGTCGGGTTTTACAAATAGTGATTCAATTTCAAAAAGATGATTGGTAATAGGGTTATAACCAACATTTGAATTTTCAGCTTCATAATCAATTTTATATTCTTTCATGTAGTGCTTTTTAATCTTTTTTCTAATTGCATTTCTATCACCTTCCGCCAAATGAAGATTTAGAATGTTTTCAAATAATCCGCACAACATAAATTTATCAGGGACATGTTCAGTTTTATAATATGAACCGGGCATACTATTCACCATTGAGAGGGGAGCTAATGGTTGAATTAGTAACATAGTACCCTTTGTAAAATTTGGCGGCTCGAGTAAAAACTTAATATCTACATACATATTTTCTCCTTTTAAAAATCCGTGAAAATCCGTGTAATCCGTGTCTCTAACGTGTTATTTTTTTTACTGCGCTGCTTTCCAGTAACGATCTCATCTGACTAATTGCAATCTCATTCAATTTTTTAAGTCTTACATTTTGAGGTAAACCTTGTTCAATCAGCACAGAGTTTATGCTTTCCAAATTGCTTAAAACAACCAACTGCTCTAACGTAGAATAATCCCGCACGTTCCCTTCCTTTTCTGCATTCTGGTTTCTCCATTCCTTAGCTGTCTTCCCGAACAAAGCTACATTTAACAAATCAGCTTCGGAAGCGTAAATAAAATTCTCCTGCTCTTTAGTAATCTTAGTTGGAACCAAATGTTCTTTCACCGCGTCGGTATGAATTTTATAATTCACCTTTGCAAGGGTTCGCTGCAAATTCCATTCAAGCGATTTTGTTTTTGCTTCTTCCTCTTTAAGGCGCTGGAATTCTTTAATGAGGTAGTATTTAAACTGTGGCGAAATCCAGGAGCCAAATTCAAAAGCAATATCATTGTGGGCAAAAGTACCGCCTCCATACCTGCCTGTTTTTGAAATGATACCAATTGCATTTGTTTTTTCAATCCATTGTTTTGAAGATAATACAAACCCATTACTGCCGCTTTCGTTTTTAATGTTACTGAATTCAGTAACATTAAAATCAGGATTGTTTAATCGTTCCCACAATCCCATAAACTCAACTGTGTAACGGGTGCTTAGCCAATGAGAAATAACCAATCCCGTAGCTTCGGCATTTTTAAAACGAGCCATATCGGTAAGTGAAATGTAATCATCCATTTTTTGTGTTAGAACAGCTATCTCAATATTCTCAATTTTTATTTTTTTTGCTTTGCTCATTTTGTTTTCGTTTATTCTTTTTATTTGAAGTTTAAACCATTCATCCATTCAACTTCATTCATCTATGCTCGGAACGAACACGACAAAGTCTGGACAAGTTATATAGTCTTAAAAACATTCATACCGTTTTGGATGAATTTTGTGCTTAATTATATAATACTCTAATAAATAGCACCAAAACCGCAGCCTGTTGAATGCCCAACGCCAACATTCCAGGCAAACCGAATCGCTTCTGGGTTACCTTCAATTATCACCGGACAAAAATTAGCGCGGCTATCTATTCCATTTATGCGCACAAGTTTTGTCTTGGGCTTAAAATAGTTTTTATCAAAAGAAACTTTCACATCTTCATTTAAGTTAGCGCTCTTTAATTTTTTCTTTAACGTTTCCGTTAAATAAAAATCAGACTCTTCATCCTTATAAGTAAGATGTATTGCTTTTTTATGCTCATCATATTTTCTAATAAATACCGGACTCGATAAAGTGAATTTTTCTTTTGAACTAAACTGGGGCGTATCCTGCATTTGAATTTCTTTAACAACCATTCCGCAGCATACCTCAGGTTCTTTCATTGCATTCATTATCAACTGTTTGCCAATTTCCTCATCCCAAAAACTTATAAACCATTTTGCGCCGTTGGGAAAGTTGAAACCATCCTTAATCATTTTGCCGCCTTGTAGCCAGCTTAATGAGTAAAGACTTATTTCATCATGAATCTCATTCCATCCCATCCACTTATGAAACGCTCCAATTAAATAATGTTGATAATCGAACGGAACAGTTTGAGTATTCTCTGTTAAACTAAAATGTAATCTCATATTATCTCCAAATTATTTTTAATTCATGCCTGTAAACTAAGAATAAATAGGGCGAGCCCTCGCCCGCCCCATTTTGTTCTATTGCCAACTGCTTTCTGCCCACTGCTTTCTGCCGTCTGCTTTCTGCCCACTGCCGACTGCCTATCACCTACTTCGGTTGCTCCGGCGGAGCCGGTGGTTCTTGGGGATTATCTCCGCCGCCCCTGCTGCCGCCCAAATTTTTAACTACCCTTGCGGCAAAATACTGGTTATAAAAATCAAGCTTCGTTTTTTTCAATACTTCAACAATCGAGTCAGCCTCTTCGTTAAGCAGATCGTCTGCACTGTCGAACAATCCGTACAAAGCTTCTCTAAGCGCTACGTGATCTGTAAAGCCGGTATCCTTATTTTCAACCGATGCTTTTAGACTCGCAAGTTTTTCATCAACAAGATCAAGGTCAGCTTGCGTCATTCCGTAATTAGCTAAATCAGCTATAACTCCCTGCGCGGCATCTTTAATGTTTTTAACTTTTATGGGGAGTTCGGCATGCGATAACCGTTTAAACTGTCTCTCTGAAAAGTCAGTCAACGCTTTTAGTTCGATCTTTTTCTTGCGAACTGCGTAAGCCTTGGCAGCATTGGCAACGGGCACAATGGAAGCGATAAGTTCCTCAATACCTTTCCGTTTAACTGAAGTTTTTCCTTCCCTAACTTTTGACAATTCTCCGTTTTTAACATCGATCTCTCTGATCAATGCCTTCAGATCATTGTGCACTTCACCATAAAAACCGTCAATTTCTCGCACGAAAATCCCAATATCGCGCTAAAAAGTGTTAATGTCAGCCCATAAAACGCTATGTCACATCAAAAAAACGCTATGTCATATTTCAAAAGTCTATGTCACATTACAAATTGGCAATGCCGCATTTTAAATTAGCTATGTCACATTCCAGAATTGCCTCGCCAAAAAGCAAAAGTCAAATCAAATATTTTTATCGAATTGTGCCGCACTATGATCCGAACCGCAAAAAAATTTGTTAGATAACTTCCAATCATTTCGAATAATCCAAAACAAAAAATATCGAGTAAAAAAATTCCGGTATTGGAAAAGAGGGTTGAGAAGGTTGAGCGATAATCCCCTTATCCCCGAAGCAAACAAGGTTAAGTTAGATTTCATGTTTATTTCCTTACACAAAAATAATCTATTTAAATAATTAAAGTCAAGAATTATTTTTTCCTAAAATCCGGCCGATCATTTTCATCCAAACCCTTTTTTATTTACGTTCGCCTTTCTACATTTAAACAGAAAATATTTTTAAATTCCATCGAGAGAACAGCATGCAGTTAACGTACATAGATTTTTTTGTTATAGCACTCTATTTCTTAATCAATTTGGGCATCGGGTTACTTTTAAGAAAACGGGCAACTAAAAATGTTAGTGAGTTTTTTGTCTCCGGCGGAAAAGCTACCTGGTGGCTTGCCGGGACTTCGATGGTTGCAACTACATTTGCAGCCGATACTCCGTTAGTTGTTTCAGGATTAATTGCAAGAAACGGAATTGCCGGAAATTGGATTTGGTGGAATATGGTTTTCAGCGGAATGCTTACCGTCTTTTTCTTTGCAAAACTTTGGCGCCGTGCAGGCGTGTTAACCGATGTTGAGTTTGCAGAAATCCGTTACAGCGGAAAACCTGCCTCTTTTATTAGAGGATTTCGCGCTATTTATCTTGGTCTCCCGATCAACTTGATTATTATGGGCTGGGTTAATCTTGCTATTGTAAAAATTATGATGATGGTGCTCGGAATTTCCAAAGTTGAAGCGTTGTTTATTGCAATCGGGATTATGTTTTTGACTGCGGCTATTTCAACGTTATCAGGTTTATGGGGAGTTTTGTGGACAGACTTATTCCAATTCTTTTTGAAAATGGGGATGGTGATCGCGCTCGCTGTTTTTGCGGTTGCAAAAGTGGGTGGATTAGATTCGCTCGTTACACAGCTTCATCAGGTTGATGTAACACGGCATAATCAAGGTTCAATTCTCGCCTTTGTTCCCGATCTAAATTCTGCATGGATGCCAATGATAACTTTCTTCAGCTTTATTGCGGTAAGTTGGTGGGCAAGCTGGTATCCCGGCGCAGAACCCGGCGGCGGCGGATATATTGCTCAGAGAATTTATTCCGCTAAAGATGAAAAAAATTCTTTGCTTGCAACTTTATGGTTTAACGTCGCGCATTATGCTTTGCGTCCCTGGCCCTGGATCATTGTCGGTTTGGTTGCCGTTGTTAGATTTCAAAATGATGCGACTTTCCAGGGAGATCCCGAAACCGGCTATATCAGAATTATGATAGAAGACCTTCCCGTTTACTTACGAGGATTAATGCTCGCCGCTTTTGCCGCAGCTTATATGTCAACCATCGGCACGCACTTAAATTGGGGTGCAAGTTATTTGGTAAATGATGTCTATAAAAGATTTCTTAAAAAAGATAAATCGCAAAAACATTACATTAAATTTTCTCAAGTCATCACGATGACGTTGATGGTCCTTTCTGCGATCGTTACGTTTTACATGGATTCTATTGCCGGCGCATGGCAGTTTTTAATCGCTGTTGGAGCGGGAACCGGATTAGTTTTTATTCTTCGCTGGTTCTGGTGGAGAATAAATGCATGGAGTGAAATCTCCGCTATGATCGCCGCCTTCATCACTTCCCTTTTCTTACAATTTGTTGTCGGACTTTCGGAAAGCGATCCGAAAGAATTCGCGTGGATCTTACTTATCACAGTCGCCGTTACCACAACGGTATGGATCAGCGTTACTTTTCTTACTCAACCCGAACCGATGGAAAAGCTTATTTCATTTTATAAACGGGTAAGACCAAATCCCACATTTTGGAAACCGGTCGCTAAATTGGTTCCTGAAGTTGTACCGCAGAAAGACGGAATATTTAATTTCTCAAACTGGATCGCAGGCATTACCCTAATTTATACTATGCTTTTTGGCGTCGGCAAAGTAATTCTCGGGAACTCCTACTTAGGTTTTTTCTTAATTGCCGTTGGCATTGCTTCCGGAATATTCATCTACTGGAACATGAACAAAAAAGGCTGGCAGTTTTTTTCTAATTAGAATTTGCGAAATATTTCATGATAAAAGGTTCAAAAGTAGTTTTACTTAATAAGAACAATCTTCAGAATGGGAAGTATTCCTATCGAAGAATATTTTTCGCCGTATCCATCGATCAACAATCATCAATCTTGAATATGTTGAGAAGATCGAAAAGTTTTTCAGACGGTCGTTCATCGTTCAATTGAAGAATACCAAACAGCCGTTTATTATCAGTCAAAGGTACAGCACAAAACTAAGAGTTAAGAATTTGTTTTAATCCATATTTTCTAAGAAGAGAAAGCCAAACTTGTTTTAACAATGTTGGGCTTATTTTTGAATTCAACAAATCTAAGATCGAGGTTCCGACTTATCATCCTCAACTTTCACATGTTTTCTGCAGTTTTGGTGATTCAAATACCGGCGATACTTTTTCCTTTAAAATATAAATCAATTACTCAATTGTTCTTCAGCCCAAGATTTAAACCGTTCAAAATTCTTCCATAGATTATTGATATCTTTTTCATCATAGACATCTCCACTGTATGAAACTGAAGTTTTATGCGCTATAATTTTTTCGAGATGAACAAATGCTTTTTTATTCTCACTCGAGGTTGAAAGAATTTCTCTCAACAGTTTTATTACTTGCAAATGATCTTCGCCTTGGCATTTAACTCCACCAATTTTGATACAGATGGCATCGGCAAATGCAATTACAGAATGGACGATAAGAACTCCGGCGGCATTCCAATATTCAAAATCTTTTGCAATTACGGCTCCCCCATAAAAATTTTCCGCAACTTTTTTGTAATCTCCTGCTTTTACTTTATCTACACTTTTTCTAATTGTTTGTCTAGTCATTTAACAACTCTTTAATGCTTTTTCCAAACAATAATTTGCCTTCTTTTAGCACATCCGTAATTGGCGGTTTTTTAGACTTTATTCTATTTCTGAAATCACTTTCGGAAATATAAAATGGAGCCAACGACACTCCATATTTTTCGTACAATAAATATCCCAATTCTGTAATCTCTGTTTCTACCTTCTTTCTGGCAGTCAGATTTCTATACACGACACAAATGTCCAAGTCACTATCAATTCTTTCTTCTTTTCTTACAACACTTCCAAACAAAAATAGGCTTATAGAATATTTACCCAACTTTTGGGCAATTTCTTTGAGGAGAGATTCTTTGAATTTGTTTTCTTGATTAAGGATAGGAATAATTATCTTTCCTACAAGAAAGTGCTCTCTATTCAAATTGAAAAAGTGGTCTCTTCCTCCCCGCTGGCGGGTTACGATATTTAGGTTTTCAAGAGAAGAGAGCGCTTTCAGACATGAAGGAGCGCTCATTCCGGATTGCTTCGCAATTTCTCTTCCGGATAATCCTATTTTCACTTTGTTCAATACACGCAAGACTGCAATGTTTGACCAAGTTGAAAAAACCTCATCCAATATTTTATTGATAATCAATTTTGGCTCATTTTATTGTAAGTAAAACCTAACATATGTAATCTTTTCCTTACAAAAATAATCATGACTAAACAGAAATCAAAGAAATACATTCCCATCTCAAAATTTTTCAATTTACTTCTGTTTTATCATTCTCCACTTTAACCGGCTTCCTAAAAATAACGATTGATAAGACAGTAATCATTATTATTCCAACAACCACGTAAATAATCCATAATGGGAATTCAGACGGAGAGACTTTTTCTTTCCATTCTTTAATTCTGTTGTCGAGAGAATCCTTATTCGCTTCGGTAATCATTTTGTCATTCAAAAGATAAGGGATCCATTCTGGTTCAACTTCTTTAAACCAAAGCGAATCAACAAACATGGTATAGGTTTTGTCTGATTCATCTTTCCCTTTTACTCCATAATTCTTTATTTCATCTTGCACGAATGAAGAAATACTATTTGTGAATTCTTCACCGGATTTAAATTGGAGTAAGTGGATGTTCTTCTTTTCAAAAATATTGTAAACTCTCTCCCAAACTTGATCATCAATTTGTTGTCTCCATTCGTCAAAAAGATTATTAATCTGATTTACTTCTGTTGCCTGTTGTTTACTCTGTAAATAAACTTTCGCAAGTGAAGGACCTACTTTCTGCCAGCGTGCAGACATTTCATTTTGCTGACCGCGGATCTCGTTAAGATCATCTGCCGTTAAAATGGTAACGCGCATAAATTTCATGTTATCGGAAACAGAGCGCTTAATGTTTTCAAAGAAATTTGTTGAAGCAATCTTCTTAAACACACCGTTGCTTTCATAATCATTTACGGAAGCGGGAATAACGGTAATTTGCTGGAAGAGGCTGTCAACCATTCCCATAACAAGATCATCGCGTTCTCTAAGTTTGGCGCTCAATCTTTTTACAAGATATTTTAATGAGTCGATTGTCTTAGCATTCTTTGTTGCACTTCGCTTAAGCGATTGCACTTGATACATTAATTCAGAGTTTTCCTGGTTCAATTTTAAAAGCTGGTCATTAAGTTCTGTGACTTGCACTTTTAGATCACCTATTTGGGAAACATCCGTTTGTCTTATTGATAATTTCTTGCTCAACTTAGCAAATGCTGAATTAAAATCTTCCGGGTACAATGCATTATCAAGCAAAGAAGTATGCGGCGCGTATTCGTCTTTCAATTTTTCAATCTGTCCGGCGATGGAGGTACATTTCGCTTCATCGTCAGCGTATTCAATCAATACTTCAATTTGTTTGTACTTACTCATGAAATTTTGTTTTATTTCAAAATCAGATTGAGCAAAGTTCAATCCACTTACAAAAACAAACACCAGCAAAAGATATAAATTCTTCATCGTCTAATTTCCTTTTAAACCTTTATTATCAAGTAAATACTTTGATTCTCCATCAACGA
>Ga0210009_1002095_pt1 | contig 15360 bp, 18 predicted proteins | sample CryGeyCG2114_065_FD_185457 | JGI IMG/M metagenome (GOLD analysis project Ga0210009, IMG submission 185457) | Groundwater microbial communities from aquifer - Crystal Geyser CG12_big_fil_rev_8/21/14_0.65 (SPAdes) (version 2) | ecosystem: Environmental > Aquatic > Deep subsurface > Groundwater ... | reverse complement strand
ACAAAGAGTTAAAAGTGGCGATTGATAAGTGGGGATTGATAAAATAAAAATGTATTGCGGGGTCGTCTAATGGTAGGACTATGGATTCTGGATCCATGTATCTTGGTTCGAATCCAAGCCCCGCAGCAAATTAGTATAACTTAGGATAATGTCCAAGTCAATTTACTTAAAAGAATTTAAAACAGTAATCGAAAGAATTAAAAAAGCCAGACGAGACGCTGGTAAAAAATTACTTGATTATTTTGTAGAACAATATGGACCTAAAAACTCTAAAAAAGAAACTGGAGAAAATGAAACAAAGAGGCTTTGTTAAAACTCACAGAACTGGCGATACCGGTATTGGTAAAACATTAGAGGATTTGCTTGGTATTCAGGAAAATAACATTCCTTTACATGATATCTCTGATGTTGCAGAGCTAAAAGCATGCCGCAAAGATGCCACATCAATGCTTACTCTTTTTACGTTAGAGCCATTGCCAAAAGGCGGGGATCGCGACAGGTTATTACTTGATAATTTCGGTTATTCAAAAAGAGACAACCAAAGATCAAAAGAGCTACATAGCACTCTTTCTTGTAAAAGATATAATAATCAAGGGTTAAAATTTTCGGTTGAAAAAGATAAGATCAAAGTTCAAGGAAAAGGTAAAAGATTGAATATTTATTGGGCTATGGAGAGTGTTGAAAAGAAATTTCACGATAAGTTGCCTGCCCTAGTTTATGTCCTTGCTGATAGAAAAATAATAGATAATGCAGAATATTTTCATTTTAACGAAGCTTATTTGCTTACCGATTTTGATTTTGAATTATTCAAAAAGATGGTAAAAAAAGATGAAATCGTGGTTGATTTTAGAATGTATTATAGACCCAATGGAAGCGTTAGAAATCACGGTACTGGTTTTAGGGTTAAAATTAATAAACTCTATCGCGCTTTTAAAAACAAAAAAAAGTTAATTTAATTTTTCCTGAGTATTACTACGCTCTCTTTTGTCATCGTTTCTTCTAACTCGCCAACAACATTTGTAGGCGATGTTTTGATAGGCATTCTTTTACCGGTAATGTTTCTAATAAATATATCTTCACAAGTAAATCCAATTTGTTGAGCCAGTTCAGCGATAATAAGATCAGTTGGTATTCTAACTTGCTTTACGAGGCGATTACCTATAACAATACAGAGATATTTTTTTGCCTTAAGCATTTTATAAGCTCGTATTAAACAATCATTTAGTCCTATAAAAAAACTCAAAACATCTTTTGCTCGTTTCTCATCTTTTTTTACGATTTTTTTTAAAGATTCTGAAAGATACCCCGAAGAAAGAGAGTGGACAAGATTTTTTACCGCTTTACCACCTAATAATTCATTATCAACCCCAGAAGCATTATCCGGATTATCAAAAATATCTATCCACTGTGCAGAAAGTCTAGAAAATTGGCCGTAAGCAACCGTTGTTCTACTGTCGCCATAAGGAGGAGAAGTGATAATGCAATCTATAGTATTTTCTTTAATACCATTATCTTTTGAAGAATCGCCGAATATAATTTTAGTCCAAGTATTTTTATCAATATCTCGATAAAATTCTTCCATTCCTTTTATATTTGACCTTATCTTTTGCTTAAAAATTTCTAACACATTTGGATTATATTTTTCTAATTTTTCTTTTTTAATCCTCACTAGTTTAAATTCACCATTTTTTGTATTTGATGATTTTCTAACGGTTTCGCTAAAAGCGACCGCAAAGAAATCTTGAATTTTTTTGTTTTTTATTTCTTTAATTGCTTTCTTAATTTTGGCCAATTCTATAATTACTTTATCTTTAAACCAAAATTCAATATTTTTAAATTGTGGTTTTTCTATTTCTGTATTTTTGATTTTATTAACTCTGGTTAAAAATTTGATATATTCTTTTGAAATTAGTTGCGGATTTATCGGCGTTGTTTTAACTCTTGCTAAAAAGGTAGCCAACGGATTTAAATCTATCCCATAAGAATTGCGACTCAATAATCTGCTTTCAACTAAAGCAGTACCCGAACCGCAAAATATATCGCAAACAGTATCTTTTTTTTTGCTGTAGGTTAAAAGCAGCCTTCGTGCTACTTGAGGAATAAACATTGCCGGATAAGTATGGAAGCCGTGAGTATAGGGTTTTGTTTTGGCCCCATCAAAATCCCAAGAGTAATCAATTCTTCTTTGAAGTTTATGATCCGATGCTTTTTCTCTTTCAGTTTGTTTTTCAAAATTTCTGATAATTTTGACAACAATACCTCTTATTTCTACTTCTTTTGTATAAATCGGAAAGAGAGCAGGATTGGCAGGCTGTAATCTAAATCGATCTTTCTCACGATAGATTTTTTTGAGCGTTGTCTCATTATCGTTGATAATTGCCACAACAGTTTGGCCGTTGTCCGCAGTGTTCTGTTGTCTAATAACCACAATATCGCCATCATAAATCCCGTCATCTATCATACTATTGCCTTCAACGTACAAAGCATAATGATTGCCGAATTTACCAATATCGTCTTTTGCCACAGTAATCGTTTCCGGGATTTCTATTGCTTCTATTGGCGCCCCGGCGGCGATGGTGCCGAGCAGAGGAATTTCTACTAAACCAGATTTTTTATTATCATTGATTAATTCAATATTTCGATGTCCACGTGACGATTTATCAAGATAGCCCTTAGATCTTAACGCTTCTATATGTTGGTGAATCGTAGAAACTGACGATAAATTAAAATGCTCCTTTGTTTCTTCAAGCGAAGGAGCGTATTCATTTTTTTGAATGAATTTTTCAATATAATTAAGAATTTGTTTTTGTCTCTTGGTAAGCATAAACGATATTTTTACTTTTTCTACAATTCTATTATATCAGAATTCTAGATATTTACCTGTGGATAACTTTCGGTTTTTTTTCGGTATTTATGCTATAATATAGAATATTATCCAACCAAACTAAAGGTAGGGAATGATTTAAAATTTGATGTATTTTTTATTTTTAATAAAATTTTAATAATCAAAGCGCCCCGCTACGGCAGAGTGGAAATATAAAAGTCGAAGAATCAGTTAAATTAATTAGTAATTTGAGAAATAAAGAAATATGGAAAGAAAAAGAAAATCTTTTTGCTATCTTACTACCAAAGTTTATCAAGGAGAAAAAACATTGGGAATAAGATTTGAGCCTAAACAGGACAAGGAAGTAAAAATGGTGTCAACTCTATTTTTTAGTCAATTTTGACCAAAACAAAAAGTCGAAAAATTAGTTGAGAAATAGAAATTATGAAAGATAAAATTTATCACAATAAATTCGCTGGCTTCTACGATTATTTCCAGCATGGTGTGAAAGGCGATGTTAATTTTTATCTCAATTATTTTAAGAATTTTAAAGGTAAAATTTTAGAAATTGGAGCGGGCACAGGCAGAATAACTATTCCCTTATTAAAGAAGGGCTTAGATGTAACCGCTTTAGACATTTCCTCTCGGATGCTTGCTATTTTAAAGGAAGAAGCAAAGAAAGAAAGATTGTCGCCGAAGTTAGTTCTTGCCGATATGCGGACTTTCCATTTGAAACAAAAATTTGAGGCGATTATCGTAACCTTTAGAGCTTTTCAACATCTTTATTCAGTTGATGACCAATTAAAGGCATTAAAGTGTTTTAAAAAACATCTTAAACCAAATGGTATTTTAATTTTTGATATTTACACTCCGAACTTGAAATATATTCAGAAAGGGGACTGGCAATGGCATAAAGATCAAGATATTAATTTACCAAGCGTGAAGGGAAAAGTCAGGATTGATTATCGTAATCGTTATGATATGGCCCGACAAATGATGAATCAGGAATATCGTTTTAGTTATCCCGGTGGCAGAAAAGAGGCGGTACCGCTTCGAATGCGTTTTTTCTTTCGTTTTGAGATTGAGCATTTATTAAGATTGGCAGGGTTTAAAGTCAAAAATCTTTATGGTGATTTCAGTAAAAGTAAGTTTAAAAGTGGCTCTCCAGAAATGATTTGGATAGTATCGCCCGAAAGAAAATAAACATGGTTCAGTAAAAAATAAATTAGACTTAGAAAAAAATGGTAGAAAATGGGGTCAACTCTATTTTTAACAAAAAGCCAAAAAATTAATTGAGGAATAAAATTTGAACTAGGCTATTTGAAAAAAATGGTTGGTAAAAACTTGACCTCACAACTACGAAAAACAAATTAGATAAAATAAAAAATAGTAAATTGATATTTTAATGAAACAATTTTCACATTCAAAACTAGAAACTTATGAAAGATGTCCATTGCAGTATAAGTTTCAATGTCTGACTAATCTGAAACCAGAGAGAGAATCTACTATTGAGGCTTTTATGGGCAGTCGGGTTCATGATACTTTGGAGTTACTTTATAGGGACCTACTAAAAACAAAATTAAACTCTCTTGAGGATTTACTTAAGTTCTACGATGAAACATGGAGAGTGGAATGGAAAGATGACATTGTAATAAATAATGAAAGATATAATCAAAAACATTATTTTGATTTGGGGAAAAAGTGCATTGAAAATTATTATCAAAAATATCAGCCATTTGATCAAGACCAAACTATTGGAATTGAGAAGGAAATTGATCTGAAATGGGGAGAATATAGCGTTACTGGCTATATTGATCGTTTGGCCCGGGAGAAGGAAGGCGTTTATGTTGTTCACGATTATAAGACCAGCTCTTCAATTATGGAACAGCAGTATGCGGACAAAAATCGCCAGCTTGCGCTTTATTCTATCGCCGTGAAGCAGAGTTTCAAAGAGGCGAAAGAAGTGAAGTTGGTTTGGCATTATGTGGCTTTTGGTGAGGATGTAATTTCTAAGAGAACAGATAAAGAGCTTAAAGAATTAAAGAATGATATTTTAGCTCTGATTAAAAAAATAAATATCGCCGAAAAGGAGAATAATTTCCCGTCGGTTGAAACGAATTGCGATTGGTGCGGTTTTTGGCAATATTGTCCCAAGAAAAAACATTTGTATAAGGTTAAAAAACTGCCTGAAAATGAATATTTAAAAGATGACGGAGTAAAGTTGGCTAAAAAGTATATTGAATTAGTTGATAAACGAAGCACGATAAATCGCCAAGCGCGTACCGAAGCGACCTTAATTGAAGCAGAGATGATAAAAGCCGAAGAAGCCATCCTTAAGTATAGCGAACAACATGAAGTAGATACTCTTGATAGCGGTGAGCAACTCGTGGTTATTAATAAGACACTTGATTATGCAATCCCCACCAAGTCTGGCGACAGTGAAAGGTACAATCAACTTGAAACATTACTTAAAAATACTTCTTATTGGTCAAAAATTTCTTCAATCAATCCTGCCAAGCTGTCTCAATTATTGGAAGAAGATGCGTTGGATAAAAAATTAAAGAATAAAATTATTGAATTAGCACCTTTGGAAAAAAAGACTAATATATCAGTTAAAAAGAAATAAAAATAAGGCCATATGAAAAAAGTGGTGGAAAAATGGTGTCAACTCTATTTTTCTTTAAGTTATGTCCATGGGGAAAAATGGTGGGGAAAAATGGTGTCAACTCTATTTTTCTTTAAGTTCAAATTAATTTTTGACATTGAAACAATCGGAGAGAGTTTTGATGAACTGGATAAAACAACCCAATTGGAATTTATGTTATGACACAAAAACAAGCGCTGGAAATTTTAAAGATGGGGTACAATGTGTTTTTAACTGGTTCCGCCGGAAGCGGAAAAACTTTTGTATTGAATCAATACATCAATTATCTAAAAAAGAAAAAAGTTAATATCGGCATCACCGCTTCCACTGGCATTGCCGCCACGCATATGAACGGCATTACTATTCATTCCTGGTCCGGTATGGGGATTAAAGACAAATTATCCGACAAAGATATACAGAAACTTTTAAAAAGAAAACGGCTTAAAAGAAATTTTGATAGAACAAAAGTTTTGGTGATTGACGAAATATCAATGCTTCATCATTTTCAGCTAGACTTGGTTAATAGAATTTGTAGGGCTTTCAGACAAAATGATGAGCCGTTTGGTGGCATGCAGGCGATATTATGCGGAGATTTTTTCCAACTGCCTCCGATTAGCAAGGAAGATAATAAAGTTTGTTTTGTGAACGAATCGGATATTTGGTCTAAGATGAATTTGAAAGTTTGTTATTTGGACGAACAACATCGGCACAGCGACGCTAAATTAACAAAAGTATTAAACGATATCAGGACAGATAACGTGGGAGAAGATACTTTAGAGCTGTTGAGGAGAAGATATAAAAATAGTAATGTTGGCTTCCCGAATTTAACAAAACTTTATACTCACAATATTGATGTGGACGCGATAAACAGCAGAGAACTTGAAAAATTGGAAGGAGAACCCTCTGTTTATATGATGACCTCCAAGGGCAACCGTCAGTTAGTGGAAGTCTTAAAGAGAAATTGTTTAGCGCCAGAAGAGCTTATTTTAAAGAAAGGCGCTTTGGTGATGTTTATAAAAAATAATTTTGAAGAAGGCTACGTTAATGGTACTCTTGGAATAGTCGTTGATTTTAACGATGAAGGATTGCCAGTAGTGAAAACTAACAGAAACAGAATAATCCATGTGACCTATAAAAGTTGGGTTATTGAAGACGATGGGAAAATTATAGCAGAAATTACACAACTGCCATTGCGTCTTGCCTGGGCCATTACGGTTCATAAAAGCCAGGGCATGACTCTTGATGCCGCCGAAATTGACCTTTCAAAATCATTTGTTGAAGGAATGGGTTATGTCGCGCTTTCAAGGCTGTGTTCGCTGAGTGGATTAAAGTTAATGGGGTTAAACAATATGGCGTTGAGGATAAATAAAACCGTACTGGAGATGGACAAAGAATTTATAAAAATGTCCGCGGATGTATGTTTGGATTTAAACAAACTGTCTGTTCGGGAAAAAGAAAAAAGACAAAAAGAATTTTTGAATTCTATTCCGGCTGCTTACAAAAAATGGACAAAAGATGAAGAGAAAGAATTGGTTTATTTTTAACTCCAGTAATTGAAAAATAAAAATATCAGGAATATCGTTTTAGTTATCCCGGTGGCAGAAAAGAGGTGATACCGCTTCGAATGCGTTTTTTCTTTCGTTTTGAGATTAAGCATTTACTAAGATTGGTTCAGTAAAAAATAAATTAGACTTAGAAAAGAATGGCAGAAAAGGTTTTAAAAGTTGTTTCTCATATTCCCGAAGGAAAAGTTTTAAGTTATAAGAAAGTAGCGGAACTAGCTGGTCGACCTCGCGCTTTTCGAGCGGTCGGGAATATCTTAAGCAAAAATTATGACCCGAAGATTCCTTGTTATCGGGTGATTAGAGCAAATGGAGAAATAGGCGGGCATAACAGGGGAAGAGATAAAAAAAGATTCTTATTAAAGAAAGAAGGGGCGATTTAAAAATCGAGCTTATTAAAAGTACTTGACAGGTTGTTTCTGTTGGTATACAATAAAGTATATTATGAGAAACAATATCAAAACAAAAATTGGGAAGATAATGGCCTTAGTAGAAGAGCTGCCTTATTTTACTTTGGATGATTTGTCGTCAATTGAAAGAAACAAGAATTATCTCAAAATTCTATTTTCTCGTCAGGAAAAATTCGGCAAAATTATTCGTCTTAAAAAAGGAGTTTATGTCTGTGAACGTTTTCTCCTTGCTCATCTTAGCCGTTCAGAAATGGACTTTTACTATGAGTTTTTAGCTAACATTCTTTATCAGCCTTCTTATTTAAGCTTGGATTATATTTTATACGAGAATAATCTTTTGACCGAGATCCCTAGAAATTTTACCTCTATCACTAAAAACAAAACGGCCAATTTTTCTAATAAGTTTGGCAATTTTTTTTATCACAAAATAAAAGATGAACTTTTTTGCGGTTTTGAGATTGTGGAAAAGGGTGATTTTACAATTTGGCGCGCTAGCAAAGCCAAGGCGCTTTTTGATTTTCTTTATTTTAGAAAGAATTCTTTAATTAACAAAAAAATATTCGAGGAATTAAGAATAAACCTGGAAAATTTGACAAAAAGCGACTTAAGAGAAATAGAAAAATACGTAAAAATTGAGGGTTCAAAGAGGATGAGAGAAATTTTTAATTATTTGGTAAAATAATATGGAAGCAACAAAAACCTTTCTTAAAGATTTAATTAAAAAATCAATCTCTAAAAATAAAGTCTTTAAAAGAAATATTTTAAAAGAATATTTACAGATTCTGGTTTTGGATTTTTTTTATTCGCACAAGGATTATAGTCAGCTGATTTTTTATGGCGGTTCATGTCTTTCGCATTGTTATGGTCTTCCGCGTCTTTCTGAAGATTTAGATTTTGTTGATATAAAGAAAAAAATTGAACTTAAAAAACTGGCTAAAGATTTAGAAAATTATTTCAAGAAAAATACTGATTTGGTTGTCAAGGCAACGGAGCAAAAATTTCGCGTCTATTTAAAATTTTCTTTACTTCACGAATTGGAACTATCAGGGAAGAATGAGTCAGACCTGCTTTTTCTAAAAGTAGAAATTTTTAAAGGTTTTGATTTTTGCAAGGGTTATAAAACAGAAATCATTCCCTTGTTTAAATTTAACAAAACAATTTTGGTTAAAACATTTGATTTGCCTACTTTAATGGCAACAAAAATCAGAGCGATTTTACATCGGAAATGGGAGAAAACTGATAAAAAAGGAAAGATAATCGCTAAAGTAAAGGGTCGAGATTATTTTGATTTGATGTGGTATTTAGAAAAAGGAATAAGGCCAAATTTTACTTGCCTTGAAAAAATTAAAAATTGCAAAGTGCTTAAAGAAAAATTATTAGAAGCAGTTAAAAAAGTGGATGAAAGAAGTATTCGTTTTGATCTTGAGCCCCTCATTGACAATCCGCTGCTGGTGGGGAAATTAAGCAAAAATTTAAAGGATATCCTGAACAGAGAAATTAAAAAAATAAGAAATGATTAGTTTAATCAAAACAATTTATCGCTAAAGGATTTTATATTACTTCGTTGGGCAGCATTTCAGAAATTATTTAAAAAGATGATTAAAAATCAGGTAAAAGATAATACAGAAAAAATTAATAAAATAAATTTATGAAACCTCGAGAGGTATCGCCATATAAACTTAATTTATTTCTTCAATGCGCTAGACAATATTATTTTGAATATTTAGATCCCCAGATCAGTCCAATTAAAAGAGAAATCAAGAAAAAAAGACCCGAGCTTGAAATGGGCAATTGTGTTCACGACTCTTTGACATTATTTTTCAAAAAGCCTCTTGAAGAGAGAACCCGTCAAACAATGTCTACAGTTTTTAAAAATGTTTGGGAGGGACCTAAAGGAGAATTATGGGGGTTTAATTCAATTGAGAAAGAGAGACAATGTTATAGGGAAGCGTTGGTAATGCTCAAACGGTTTTTAAAAAATGAAAATCTAAATCCGTCTATTTTTGCTTTACCGGTTTCGCCACCAGGTAAATCTTTCGATGATTATAAAAAAATACCTTTTACTGAAGATTTAGAATTAGGCGGGAAAATTGACAGGGTTGATATTACGCCAGAGGGTAGTTTAGAGATTATTGATTACAAGACTGGTAAAGAGAAAGATGGTACGCTCCAGCTTATGGTCTATGTTTTTCTTGCCGAAGGTTTATTCAACAAACCGGTGAGCAAGGCAAGTTATCTATACTTAAAATCTGGCGAGTGGAAATCTATTATTCCGGAAAAGACCCTTCGTGAAAAGACGAGAAAGGAGATATTAGAAATTGTAGATAAAATTACTATCGAAGCCGAGTGGAGTCCTAATATCTCTAAACTTTGCGCTTACTGTGATTATATTGATTTTTGTCCGGCGAAAGAGGAAGCTAAAGAATTCATCAAATAAAGAAGGTTGAAAAATTACTTATAAAATATAATTTAAAAATGCAGAAAGATAGCTCAAAAAGGAAGAATTGGTCTCGGTATGTGAAAGGTCATAGTTTTGCGCTTCAATTAGAAGAAGGAGTTTTTACCTGGAATGATCCCAAAAAGATTGCCAAGTCATTAAAGAAATCAGCCGAGGAAAGTTTAAATCGTAAAGGCACGCCGTTTCAATCAGCGATGTCAATGCTTAATTTTTACATCAACCGCGCCGGAAAAAATTTAAAAACGGCCAGAAAACGAATTTTGGAGCAAACAAAAACAGAACTCCGTAAGCTATTTAATAAATAAAACATTCCAAAGTGATAGAGAAAGAAACAAGAAACTGCCAGGAGGCAGTTTCTTGTTTTTGTTTTATTCAAACCTCAATTAGGGCTGAGCGTCTGCGCCTTCTGAGGTATAATCATCAGAAGCAGCGGTTGATCCGCAAGCTCGAAGGTCAAGTTTAAATTGTTTCCAAGCGCTCGATTTTGCTTTACGCCAAGTTATGGTTGCAGTTTTTTTAGTTTTTGTAAAATTAGTCCAAGCGGTTTTAAGGGCGCTTCTTCTTTCTTTCCTGTCAGTGATACTCCAAGCAGTTTTCAAAGCTGATTTGCGATTCTCAAGTGATGCCTTGACCGTGGTATAATAGGCGTCAGAAGCAGTAATGATGGCTGAGTCTCTTTTTTCCACAGCATTTTGCATGCAAACAGGATCTAAGATTAACTTATTTCCTGTTCTAACCGCATTAGTTGAGGTCGCTGATTTTGCCGCGGTCAGCTTATTTACTGTTCCAGTGACAGAAAGGGCCGTAAGAGGAGAGACCGAGATCACCATGAAGGTCAATAAAACGAGGATAAAGACGAATTTTTTCAGCATATTTTTAAAAAATTGGTTTACCTAAATCATCGACCTTTATTTTTAATAATACAATCAAACAGGTTGATTGTCAATCTTCTTCATTAGTCGCTCCGCCAAAAAAGCGGGGTTGATTTTTTCTATCACTTTGTTAAAATAAACCTGTATGGAGTGTAAAAAAGAACAAAATTTGAAGCGCTGTCCTTGCAGTTACCCTAATTGTCCAAGAAAGGGGATTTGTTGCGAATGCCTAAACACGCATTTGGTCAAAGGAGAATTGCCGGCTTGCTGTTTTTCAAAAGAAGCAGAAAAAAGTTATGATCGGTCGATTGAAAATTTCATTAGAGAACAAAGAGGGCTGTAATTTTATAACATCAGAGCATACTATTTGGCCAGGGGCATAGAAAGGTCGGGTTATTTAACTTAAAATTTAAAAACAAATTTATGGCGCAATCAATACAACAAGCAACTCTATTTCTGAATCAAAACGCTTGGGCTCTTTATTTAGTCGTTGTTTGGACGATAATTTGGAAGGGTTTAGTACTTTGGAAATCGGCTCGATCAAAAGATCTTTGGTGGTTTATCGCCCTTTTAGTGATTAATACTTTGGGCATCTTAGAAATTCTTTATTTCTTCATTTTTAGCAAAAGAAAATCATTACAGATAAAAATATAAATATGCAGCAGGAAAAGAAAAAGGCCTGGGTGGTGACGGTTGATATGGGCTACGGCCATCAGAGAACCGCTTATCCTTTAAGGGACTTAACGCCTGAGGGCAAAGTAATCAATGCCAATAATTATGAAGGAATCCCGCCAGAAGACAGAAGGGTCTGGGAAACAACTCGGGGTTTTTATGAGTTTATTTCAGATTTCAAAAGAATTCCTTTAATTGGCGATTTTTGTTTTGGTCTTTTTGATCAGTTTCAAAAAATCGCCGCTTTTTATCCAAAAAGAGACCTATCCAGACCAAATCTTTCTCTAAAACAAATTTTTTCCATGATCAAAAAAGGGTGGGGGAAACATTTAATTGAAAAATTAAAGGCTGAAAGCGGAGGGAAGCCGATACCCTTAATTGCTACTTTCTTCACTCCGGCTTTTATGGCTGAACATTTTAATTATCCAGGAGAAATTTATTGTGTGATTTGCGATGCAGATGTGGCTAGAACTTGGGCTCCTTTAAATCCCCAAAAAAGCAGGATAAAATATTTTACTCCAAATCATCGCACCGCCAAGCGGTTAGAGCTTTATGGGGTGAAAAAAGAAAATATTTTTTTAACCGGCTATCCAATGCCTAAAGAGGACATTGGCACAGAAGAAATGGAAGTTCTAAGACAGGACCTAGAAAGTCGTCTTTTGAACCTTGATCCGAAAAGATTATATTTCAGCCGCTACAGTGGTTTGATTAGAAAATATTTAGGTTATTTGCCTTCAAAAAGTAATCATCCGCTGACTTTGATGTTTGCGATTGGCGGAGCAGGCGCGCAGAAAGAAATAGCGATTAGTGTTATAAAAAGTCTGAAGAAAAAAATAAGAGGAGGGGAAATAAAAATTATTTTAGTGGCTGGAATAAAGAGCTTTGTCAGAGATTATTTTTTAGAAAAAATTGAATTCTTAGGATTAAAAAACTCTAAAAACATTGAAATTCTTTATGCGGAAAAGATAAACGATTATTTTGAAAAATTCAACCAGGCCTTGCGGACAACCGATGTTCTTTGGACAAAGCCAAGCGAGCTTTCTTTCTATGTCTCTTTGGGCATCCCGATTATTATTGCTCCTTCTATCGGCTCGCAGGAAGATTTTAATCGCGAATGGCTGCTGTGGCATCACGCCGGCAGAACACAGGATAATCCGAATTATACTGATGAGTGGTTTTTCGAATTTTTAGAAAGAGGCGAATTTGCCGACATGGCGATGCACGGCTTCATTGAAGCAGAAAAATTAGGAACCTTTAAAATTGGAAAGATAATTAGTAAAAATTTATGATCTGGTTAATCATCAGTCTGGTTGGTTATTTTTTACTGGCCATTGCCGGCTTGACTGATAAAATTTTGCTTAAAAAATCCATTCCCGAGCCAGTGGTCTATGCTTTTTATATTTCTCTTTTAAGCTTAATCGCTTTATTACTTATCCCTTTTGGCTTTGAGTTTCCCGGCTTTCATCTTTTGTTGATAAGTTTCGCCGCTGCTTTTATCTTCACTTTAGCTCTTTTACTTTTTTTCTCTCTTTTAAAAAAAGAAGAAGCTTCAAGGGTTATTCCTCTGGTCAGCGGACTGAGTCCGGTTTTTGTCTTTATCCTTTCCCGAAATTTTTTAGGCGAGAGTTTGTCTTTAAAGCAAATCTTAGCTTTTATTATTATTCTTATAGGAGGACTTTTGATCTCTTTGGAAAAGGGAAAGAAGAAGGAATCTCTATTTCAAAAAACATTTTTTTTAGGCCTGATTGCTTCTTTTCTCTTCGCTGTTTTTTATGTTTTATCTAAATATGTTTATTTGCATCATTCTTTTATCAGCGGTTTTATTTGGATAAAAATAGGCGGTGGATTATCAGCTTTAATTTTATTTTTGATTCCCACGCTCAGGAAAAAAATATTACAAAAAACAGGAAAACCAGATCTTCAAACTGGAAAAGTCTTTATTTTTGGCCAGAGCTGCGGCGCTTTAAGTAATCTTTTAATTAATTATGCCGTGGCAATCGGCCCTCTTTCTTTGATCAACGCTCTTCAGGGCGTTCAATACGGTTTCTTATTTTTAATGATTCTTGTTTTTTCTCGAAAATTTCCCAATCTTTTGGAAGAAAAAACGACACCTTTAATTGTTCTGCAAAAAACATTAAGTATTATTTTGATTAGTTCTGGAATCTTGCTATTATTTTTAAAAATATGAAAAAAAAATTTATGATTCTTTTAATTCTTATTATTCTTTTCCTTCTTTATTTGCTTAGCTGGACTTTTGATTTTAGCAAGGGCAAGAAACCGGATTGGGGCTTGACCTTCAGTCAGTATTACGCCGAAAAAGAATTGGGGCTTGATTTTAAAAAAGTTTATCAGGACCTGTTAAATGATTTTAAGGTTAAAAATCTGCGTTTAATCGCTTATTGGGATTATTTAGAACCAGAAAAAGGGAAATTTAATTTTGAAGATTTAGATTGGCAAGTAAAAGAAGCGGAAAAACATGGCAAAGAAATAATTTTAGTCATCGGCTTGCGGGTGCCGCGCTGGCCTGAATGCCATTTTTCTTCCTGGGCAAAAGATTTGCCTCGGGAAGAATTAGAAGAAAATCTTTTAGATTATTTAAAGGAAGTGGTTAATCATTACAAGGATTTCTCTTCTATTACCACCTGGCAGGTTGAAAACGAGCCTTTGTTTGGCCTTTTTGGCAATTGTCCCAATCCGTCAAAAAATTTGTTAAAAAAAGAGATTAATTTGGTAAAATCAATAGATAAAAAAAGACCAATTATGATTACTGACAGCGGCGAGCTCAGTCTCTGGCTTAATTCAGCTGGTCTTTCAGAAATCTTCGGCACCACTTGCTATCGGATTGTTTGGAACGAATTTTTTGGTTATTATAAACATTTTTGGCCGCCTGTTTTTTATACCTTCCGCGCTTTTTTGGTTGAAAAATTCACCAAAAGTAAAGAAGTGATTATCGCCGAATTTCAAGCCGAGCCTTGGGCGACCAGAGAAAGATCAATTGTTAATATCCCTTTAAAAGAGCAGACAAGATATTTTAAGCTTAAAGATTTAAAAGATAATCTTGAATTTGCTAAAAAAACCGGTATCAAACAAATTTATCTGTGGGGCGCTGAATGGTGGTATTGGCGGAAGACAAAGGGTGATGACAGTTTTTGGCAATTAGCTAAAAGCACCTTTTAATTTTAAATAATGAAAAAGAAAATATTAATTTTCCTTAGTTTTTCTTTTCTTTTATTAGGCGGAATAGTTTCCGGGCCGCAAGTTAAGGCCGCTTCTTTAGATTCTGCTGGGGAAAAAATTACTGATTTTAAGGTTAAAATTACGATCAATCAGGACAGCTCTTTGATAGTTGAAGAAAAAATCCTTTATGATTTTGGAGGGCATGAACAACACGGGATTTATCGCGATTTTAAAAAAGATAAACTGAAAGTTAAGGTTTTAGAAGTTTCTCAAGATGACCAATTTGTTTCTTATGAAACTTCAAAGAGCGGGAATTATCTAGGAATAAGAATTGGAGATCCTGATAAGTTGATTACAGGTGTTCATCTTTATAAAATTGTCTATCAGATAAAAAACGCAATCGGATTTTTTGAAGATCACGACGAACTTTACTTCAATGTCACCGGCAATGAATGGGCAATGCCGATAGAAAAAGCAAGCGCCGAGGTGATTCTACCGCAGGAGATTGAACAGGATAAATTAAAATTAACCGCTTATACCGGTTCTTACGGGGCAACGGGCGCAAACTATGATAAAGCCGTTCAGGGGAAAACCATTGTTTTTGAGAGTATTGATTCTTTTAATCCCCAAGAAGGCCTGACTATTGTTGTTGGCTTGCCAAAGGGGATTCTCAAAGAACCTTCTTTTTTAGAACGAATTATTGGAAACCTTGATATTTTTTGGCCATTTTTGATTCCATTC
>Ga0210009_1002093_pt1 | contig 15361 bp, 20 predicted proteins | sample CryGeyCG2114_065_FD_185457 | JGI IMG/M metagenome (GOLD analysis project Ga0210009, IMG submission 185457) | Groundwater microbial communities from aquifer - Crystal Geyser CG12_big_fil_rev_8/21/14_0.65 (SPAdes) (version 2) | ecosystem: Environmental > Aquatic > Deep subsurface > Groundwater ... | reverse complement strand
ATGCAAGTCTATCCCCGCGTATAGTTCCATTTCGGTCTCCTCGTTGTGGGTTGTGGTTTGAATCGCAATCCAAACAATACAACTCTTTCGGGGAGACCTCTCAGGCTAGATGTTTATCAGGTCTTGCCTTTTGCCTTTCGTGCCTTTCGTGCCTGATCTGGCAGCTATAGCGATAATTGGGGATATTACCGTTTTTTCCAGCCCCCCAAATCCAATTCCCCAAGTCTCTTGACAATACTGTCGCGCAGCGAGAGTATTGCATCCCATGATCACGGATTTCCACGACGAAGAAACCCTCAAGGTCTGGCGCGGTGAGTTTTCTCGCCGTTTGCCTAACCAGATTCAGGACGTGGCGCGACGCAAATTGCGCATGTTGCACAACGCGCAGCGCATCGAGGATTTGCGTATCCCGCCCAATAATCGGCTGGAGGCCTTGAAGGGCAACCGCGCCGGACAGTGGAGTATTCGCATCAACGATCAATGGCGGGTGTGTTTTGTATGGAATGAAGGGCAAGTCAGTCGCGTGGAAATCTGTGACTATCACTGAGGAGTGAAGGCTATGAGCAAGACAACCAAGCTACGCAACATCCATCCAGGCGAAGTGCTGCGGGAAGAATTTCTGATCCCGCTGGGCGTTACCCAATATCGTTTGGCAAAAGAGATCGGCGTGACCGAAGCGCGCATCTCGGCGATCTGCTCCGGCAAGCGTTCGGTCACGGCGGATACGGCGTTGCGCCTGGCCGCATTTTTCGGAACGTCGAGCGGTTTCTGGCTTGGCTTGCAGGCGGATTACGATACTGAAGAAGCGGCAAAGGAATTGACCGGCGTGCTGGCGCAGATTCATCGCTTTGAGCCGCTGGCGGCTTGATTGATGAAGGCGATATTGAAATCCTTGATGCGGTGCATCAAACTGCCACTGCACAATTAAAGGGGTCAGGTTCGAATTGAGTTCCGCAATTACGAACAACATCCAATGCAACTAAACTACGACCTTTTTGCTAACACCGCACAGCCCGCGTCGCGGGCGGCGCTTGCTGCTGTCGCGGTTTTGGCTGCCCAGGGCGGTGTTGAAGCGCGCGGTGCGGTGTTTACCCGCCGCGAGGTGGTTGATTTCATTCTCGATCTGGCGGGATACACGCCGGGCAAGCCCCTGCACCAGATGCGACTGCTGGAGCCTTCATTTGGCGGTGGCGATTTTCTGTTGCCCGCTGTAGAGCGGCTGCTGGCGGCTTGGCGCATTCATGGCGATGGCGGTTCGATGTTCGATGCCTTGAAGGATGCAATTCGCGCGGTGGAGTTGCATCGCGATACCTTCCAGTCCACTCGGCGCGCATTGGTCGAATATTTGACGGCTGCGGATATTGGTTTGCAAACGGCGAATCGGCTTGCCGATGCGTGGCTGGTGCAGGACGATTTTCTGCTCGCACATCTGGAAGGCCAATTTGACTATGTGGTCGGCAACCCGCCCTATGTGCGGCAAGAGCTGATTCCCGAGGCGTTGATGCGCGAGTACCGCGCGCGTTACTCGACGATTTATGACCGCGCCGACCTGTACATTCCGTTCATCGAACATTCCCTGTGTTTGCTTGCGCCGGGCGGTGCGCTAGGCTTCATCTGCGCAGATCGCTGGATGAAGAACCGCTACGGTGCGCCTTTGCGCAAGCTGGTCGCCGAACAGTTTCACCTGAAGATTTACGTTGATATGGACGGCATCGATGCCTTTCATCAGGAGGTTTCCGCTTACCCGGCGATCACGGTGATCTGTCGCGAGCCAAATGGCCCGACGCGCATAGGCCATTGTCCTGAAATCAGCGCGGTATCGCTCGCTAAGCTTGCCGCTTTGCTGGATTTTTCATTGCCCCTTGTAGATAGCGCTGAAGTACGCGAGATGCAAGACGTGGCAGCGGGTGAAGCGCCGTGGCTGATCGAATCCAGCGACCAACTGGCGCTGCTCAGGCGTCTCGAAAAAGAGTTTCCGTTGCTGGAAGAGACGGGCTGCAAGGTGGGTATCGGCGTTGCGACCGGTGCGGACAGGGTTTTCATCGGGGATTATGCCGCGCTGGATGTGGAGCCTGAGTGCAAGCTGCCCTTGGTGACCACGCGTGATATTCAGTCCGGCGAAATTTAATGGCGGGGGCTGGGCGTGATCAATCCCTTTGGTAACGGGGACGGCTTGGTGGACCTCGCTGCCTATCCGCGCTTGCAGCGATATCTGGAGCAACACAAGGCGCAAATTTTGCAGCGCCATTGCGCACAGAAGAACCCGGCGTACTGGTATCGCACGATAGATCGGATATTCCCTGCGCTGTGCAACAAGCCGAAATTGCTGATCCCGGACATCAAAGGGGAGGCACATATTGTTTACGAAGCGGGCGAATATTATCCGCATCACAACCTGTATTTCGTTACTTCCGACACTTGGGACTTGCGCGCTTTGCAGGCGGTGCTGCTTTCCAGCATAAGCCGCCTGTTTGTTGCTATCTATTCCACGAAAATGCGTGGCGGCTTTATGCGCTTCCAGGCGCAGTATCTGCGCCGCATCCGCTTGCCGCAGTGGCATGATGTGCCGGACGCTTTGCGCGAGGAGCTGCGCGATGCAGCCATCCGGCGCGATCTCGATGCCTGCAATCGTGCGGTTTTTTCGTTGTATGGTCTGACTTTAGACGAACGCGCCGCACTTGGCGGCAATGGAGCTTGAATGGCACTCGATCTGGTTCAATACGAAAGCAAGGCGCGCAAGGCAGTTCGCAAGTTCTGGAAGAGCCGAGGTGATGCTGGCGTAAAGCAGGCAGCCTCCGGGGAAAGTGATCGGGGCGAGCGCGCTGCCGTGACCTCCGGCAAGAACATCGACGGCTTTGTTTCGCTTGTCACCGAAATTGTTCGAGCCAACGGTCTGGCACATGCAGAAATCCATCTTGAGCGAGCGGTGTTGACGCTACCGGGCTATTTTCGCCCGACCAAGCTTTGGGATTTACTCGTGATTCATCAAGGGGAGTTGATTGCGGCCATTGAACTGAAGAGCCATGTCGGCCCATCCTTTGGCAACAATTTCAACAATCGGGCGGAAGAATCTATCGGTACTGCGCACGATTTCTGGACTGCTTACCGCGAAGGCGCTTTTGGAAAACAACCACGTCCGTTTGCGGGCTGGTTAATGCTCGTCGAGGATGCGCCCAAGTCTCGTTCGCCAGTCAGGGACAAATCACCACATTTTCCCGTTTCTACCGAATTCCAGAATGCTTCCTATCTGAAGCGCTACGACGTGCTGTGCCAGCGTCTGATGCAGGAGCAGAGGTATTCCTCAGCCGCCGTTATTGCGTCGCCCCGAGGCGCGATAACAACCGGGAAGTACTCGGACTTGTCGGAAATGACCAGCCTGAAAACATTCGTCAGCTCGCTGGCGGGGCATGTGGCTGCGCAGGCCAGCCGGTTGGGATAAGCCATGGGCATAAACGATAAGTCAGAGCCAGATGAAATGCGCGCGGAATATAGCCGCGAAGACCTCGGGACAGGCATCAGAGGGAAACACAACCCGGGGCTGGAAGGTAAGTCGAAATTGCCCGTATGCCCAAATGATATAGCGCCCTCTCTCGCAGCTTTTGCTGGAACCCTGAGCGCAGACTTTCCAAATGAAATAACAGACGATGATCTTGGTACTGACGTACCGCGCCATGAGATGGACTGGTGAGGAGTGGCGGTGATAAGCCACGATTTTCGCTAGGTGAGCAAATATGGAATAACAAGCACCTCAGGTCTTGCCTTTTGCCTTGCACGTTTAGCTTGCCATTATTTCCTCGCCCGCTAAAATGACCGTATTCAGTCCTTATTCGGTGACCTGCCATGCAAGAACAAATCATCAGCCTGACCGATTTCAAAACCTCCGCCAGCCGTTTGTTGCAGGAGACGCGCGGGGGAGCCAATATCATTTTGACGCAGAACGGTTCGGCGAGTGCGGTGGTGCAGGATTACGAGACTTACCGCAAACAGCAGGATGCATTTCTGATGTTGAAGCTGATGGTGCAGGGCGAGGCCGATGCGCAGAAGAATCGTGTCACTCCGCAAGCCAAGGTTTTCGATGGATTGCGCTCGTCTTTGCTGAAGCAGCAAAAGCAACGTGGCTGAAGCCAAGACCTATCAGGTGCTGTGGTCGCATACGGCGCAGCAGGATTTGACGGAGATCATCGAGTACATCGCGCAGGATAGTGTTGGCGATGCGCTGGCGATCTTGCAGAGGCTGGAAACCAAAGCCGCACTTTTGATCACCTTGCCCAATCGTGGTCGCGTCGTACCTGAGTTGTTGCATACCGGCATCTCGCAATACAGGGAGTTGATCAGCGCGCCCTGGCGCATTGTTTACCGGGTTAATAATCGGCAGGTCTTAATCATGGCGGTGTTGGATAGTCGGCGTGATTTGCAGACGGTGCTACTCGGCCGATTGGCACGGTGACAATTATTTGAGGGGCTAGGCATCGTAATGGCTTTCAAAGCAAACAGTGCCGCCCTGCTACACACACGCAACCAAGCCCCATCACCAGGGAGAGCCCCGCATGAATTCATTCCTTCGCGAGAACCAGCGAGCTAATGTGGTCAGCATCGCAATTGTTTTATTCATCGCCCGCAAGGGCGATTTTTCTTTGGGAATGATCGGGGGCGGCCTGCGGTTTCAGGAACAATAGTGCGAAGGCGTGGTCATGATTTCATGATGCTCAGGGTTGCAGAAGCCCCGAAGGCAAAAGGGTTGAAGGAATATCCGCAAAGGTACAAAGTACGACTCAAGGGGTTGGCTTGAGGGGTTCCTTTTAACCTGATCCACTTCAACAGGAGGTCATCATGTTCTCACCTGTCACTATCCCTTTTGGGGCGAAGATGCTTTTTAATACGGCTACGATCAAACCCGGTGTGGCTTTCGAAGATGTCGAGCTGGCGCTGGCCGAGATGTGCAATGTGGTGAAAGACACTTACGGCGGCGACAAGGGCGGATTCATCGCCGGCCAGGTTTATGAGTTCTCGGGTTTCGTTTCGGACGAAGGTTCGTTGAGCGATTCCAGATCGGCGGAGAAGCATATTGCGATCGTGACCTACTGGAAGTCTTTCGAGGAGCATGAGCGGTCGCACGCCGACAAGGCGTTCAAGGATAAATTCGCGGCTTTGGCCAAGCTGTGTGTCGAGACCAAGGAACTGGGTTACGACATGCTCTGGCAGGGGGCGCTGGAATAGTAATAATTTTGGGCAGGCTGCGGTTTACCTAAAGCCTCTATCCCGCAAGGCAAGTCCCCTTGACAATATATTGAATGACGGACAAGTAAGTCGCGTAGAAATCTGCGACTATCACTGAGGAGTAAAGCAATGAGCAAAACAACCAAACTACGCAACATCCATCCCGGCGAAGTGCTGCGGGAAGGGTTCCTGATCCCGCTGGGCGTTACCCAATATCGTTTGGCAAAAGAGATCGGCGTGACCGAGGCGCGCATCTCGGCGATCTGCTCCGGCAAGCGTTCGATCACGGCGGACACGGCGTTGCGTCTGGCCGCATTTTTCGGAACGTCGAGCGGTTTCTGGCTGGGCTTGCAGGCGGATTACGATACCGAAGAAGCGGCAAAGGAATTGACCGGCGTGCTGGCGCATAACCGTCATTCCGGCGTAGGCCGGAATGACGGCCTTAAGTGGCAAGTGCCGGAGTCGAATTTATTGTCCATCATAAGGTTAAAACCACCGGCTTTAGCCGGTCAGCTTTAGCTGGGATAATATGCCGCACGAAGGGAGGGGTGGCATGGAATACAGGTACGGCAGTCACACGGTTTATCAACTTGAGTATCACTTTGTATGGGTAACGAAGTACCGATATCAGGTTCTGAGAGGAGAGGTGGCGGAGCGAATTCGAGAACTGGTGAGAGAGACTTGCGAAGCCTTTGAGATCAGGATAATCAAGTGCGTGGTGAGCAAGGATCATGTGTATATTCTGGCGAGTTGTCCTCCGACCATGGCTCCCAGCGAGATCATGAGGCGGATCAAGGGGCGTACGTCGAGCAAGCTGTTCGAAGAGTTTCCGCACCTGAAAAAGAAATATTGGGGCAGGCATTTTTGGGCGAGAGGGTACTTTTGTGCCACGGTAGGCCAGATGACGGAAGAAATGATAGAGCAATATTTGGAGCATCACTTTGAGCCTAGACCGAACGATGATTTCAAAATGGAACCCGATTAAGACGCGTCGTTCAGGCGACGCGTATCCGGACTTTCAGTCCGTAATTCAAACCCACCGGCTTTAGCCGGTGGTTGTTTATTCAGCGTGAAGCTCTAACCGCATCAAACGGTGAATCGAAAGGAGAACAAATCATGACTACAGGCACTATCCGTCTTCATCGCGTACTCCGGGCAAAACCGGAGCGTATCTATAAAGCCTTCCTGAACGCGGATGCTATGGCGAAGTGGCTTCCGCCCTACGGTTTCACCTGCCAGGTCCATCACATGGATGCCAGGGTCGGCGGCACCTTCAGGATGTCGTTCACGAACTTCACGACAGGCAACGGCCACTCATTCGGCGGCGAGTATCTCGAGCTCGTGCCATCCAGAACCATCTGTTATTCAGACAAGTTCGACGATCCGAACCTGCCCGGGGAAATGAAGACGATAGCGACCCTCACGCCGGTGTCGTGCGGAACCGAGATCGCCATCGTGCAGGAAGGGCTGCCCGCAGTGATCCCGCTCGAAATGTGCTATCTCGGCTGGCAAGAGTCGCTCGCACAACTGGCGACCCTCGTTGAGCCGGAGATCCCGGATTGACGGAGATAACGTATTAACAAAGTGCCCAAAACAACTCAGTACCGGAGTCGAATGGTTTTGTGTGAGGGCGGCAAAACTTCATGGGCCACGGTTTCTGCTTCAAATCTGACCTTTGTAATTTTTCCAATTTGACGTAAACTAACCCGCATTAGTTCAACTGGGGGGTTGCCATGCTTACCGTCAATATTCACGATGCAAAAACCCAGCTTTCCAAACTGGTGGATCAGGCCGCACAGGGCGAGTCGTTTATCATCGCCAAGGCGGGAAAGCCGATGGTGAAGGTCATACCGCTGGGCAAGGCTGAGTCGGGAACCGCTTCGCGCCTGGGCTTTATGGCAGGCGAATTTTCTGTGCCGGACGATTTCGATCAGATGGGCGGTGGCGAGATCGAGAGTCTGTTTGCGGGGCGCAAGGCTTGAACCTGCTGCTCGACAGTCATCTGTTGCTGTGGGCTGCGAGTGAGCCGCAGCGTCTTTCGGCCAAGGCGCGTGCTTTGCTGCTTGATCCTTCCAATCAACTCTTATTCAGTTCGGCCAGTTTGTGGGAGATCACGATCAAGAACGGGCTTGAACGTTCTGATTTCAACGTTGATCCGCGTCGCCTGTGGCGTATGTTGCTGGTCAATGGTTACCGCGAATTGGCTGTCACCAGCGAACACACGGTTGCTGTGAATGACCTCCCCCCTTTGCACAAAGACCCGTTCGACCGCATCCTTGTGGCGCAGGCACGTGTTGAGGGATTGACATTACTGACGGCGGACAAAATGGTCACCAAATATGGCGAGGGTGTGAAGAGGGTATGAGGATGTGGGAAATCAATCTACTGGAGGGCGGATTCAACTCTGAAGTGCAACTTTTGTAAGGGCGGATTCATTTCTAATTCGCCAGATTAAGAATAGATGAGAATGAGCCACAAACTTTTATCCGTTGTTGCTTTCATGAGCCTGCTCGCATTGACAACAATGGCAGAGGCAAAAAAGATTCTTTCGACGCCCACAGGCGCCAAGGTGGCCAGCGGAAAGCAGTTTGATATTTACGTCGCCCTGAAAGAATCGAAGCCTTGGGCTGCTACGCATCTCATGCTGAATATTTACGCGACGACTGTCGTCGTTCACCATACCCGCAAACACGGTCGCCAGCTTTTCAGAAGCCGTTTGGAGGCTGTCGATGCCGATCTTCTTGATTCATCGATGTGGCAAGTCGGCGATTTCAACGGTGATGGTTTTGACGACTATCGCGCTGTTTCGGGTAGAGATAAAAAAGGGTGCAGCACCTGGCAGACGCAGACTTGGCTGCCTGATCGCGAACGCTTTACCTTTGGGGCGAAAATCACTTACTCAACGGATGCCAGCGGTAACGAGGTTAAATCCTGCTACCCGCGAAAACAAAAGTGAATCTACAAACCCGGGGAATAATGGGTGACCATTTGTATGCTTCGTGTGTGTGCAAGAGCACGATAACGGCAGGGTTCGGGGTGTACAACGTCAACAAGCAATGTTGGATTACCGCACCGAAACGACTGCCTTCCGTCATTCCGCCACGATAGGTGCTGCTCATGGTCGAGAAATTTGCCGCTTTCGTCCTGCTTTTAACTGCCAGCCTAGCCGCCAGCGCCCTGCCGCTGGACAAAATCAAGCTGCCGCCCGGTTTTTCGATCAGCGTGTATGCCGACAATGTGCCGGGCGCGCGTTCGATGGCGCTGAGCCCGGACGGCACGCTATTTGTCGGCACGCGCGGCTCCAGGGTATATGCGCTGCCCAATCGCAGCCTTGGCAAGCGGGCGGAGCAGGTCATTGTTTTTGCCGACGATCTCAAGACGCCGAACGGCGTGGCATTTCGCGCCGGCGCGCTGTATGTGGCGGAGGTGAACCGCATTCTGCGCTTCGACGGCATCGGGTCGCGGCTGCGCAATCCGCCCAAGCCGGTGGTGGTCAACGATGGTTTCCCGACCGACAAACACCACGGTTGGAAATTCATCCGCTTTGGCCCTGACGGCCTGCTGTATGTGCCGGTGGGCGCGCCGTGCAACATCTGCGAACCCGACCTGGCGCGCTATGGCGCAATCTTCCGCATGAAGCCGGACGGCTCTGCGCTCGAACAATATGCGCGCGGCGTGCGCAACACGGTGGGCTTCGACTGGAACCCCGACACCAGTGAGCTGTGGTTCACCGACAATGGACGCGACTGGCTGGGCAACAATGCGCCGCCGGACGAATTGAATCATGCGCCGCGCTCTGGCATGCACTTCGGCTATCCGTATTGTCATGGGCGGGCGATCAGCGATGATGAGTTCGGCGCCAAGCGCGCCTGCGGCGAATTCACTCCGGCCGCGATGGAACTCGGCCCGCATGTAGCGTCGCTGGGGATGCGTTTCTATACCGGCGGGATGTTTCCGGAAAGTTACCGCAAGCAAATCTTTATCGCCGAACACGGCTCGTGGAACCGCATTCCGCCGATCGGCTACCGCATCACGCTGGTGCGGCTGGAGAATGGGCAGGCGGCAAGTTATGAAGTATTCGCGGAAGGCTGGCTGGGCACACTGACCGCATGGGGCCGCCCGGTGGACGTGCAGGTGATGCCGGACGGCGCGCTGCTGGTGTCGGACGACAAGGCGGGCGTGATCTACCGCATCGGCTATGGCGAATAGCCGGTTAACGTGAAACAACGTGAAGCGTATTGGAGCGTAAAGAAGCATTGTTATAGTTTTTTTGAATGCACCCGGTTGCCTTTATAATTACCCGCCGTTTACTAGTTGGCCCGACACCACTGATTCGCAACATTCACCAAACAGGAATCCATTTCCATGAAAGCACCTATCCCTTTAAGAGAAGTTCCACAGACCAACATCTTTCGCAAGGGCGATGTCTTTGTGTTATTCGGCGAGCTGTTCGGACGAGGCTATGCCAATGGCTTGATCAACGAGGCGCGCAAAGCGGGCATGACGATCGTCGGCATCACCGTTGGTCGCCGTGATGAGAAAAACGCGCTGCGTGCGTTGACTGCCGAGGAGTTGGCGACTGCCGAAGCCAATTTGGGCGGTCGCATCATCAACGTGCCGCTGATGGCGGGCTTCGATCTGGACGCACCTGCCGGCGAACCGACTCCGACCGATTTGCTGGCCGGTATGACACTCAAGAGCTGGCAGGATGACAAACTCGATTGGGCGCATATCGAAAAATGCCGCGCGGTGGGCGTGCAGCGTTTCAAGGATTCCGTGGCGCAGGTGATGTCCGAACTGGATGGCTTGATCCCGGACGGGAGCAATGCTTTCTTTGCGCACACCATGGCGGGCGGCATCCCCAAGGTGAAAGTATTTCTGGCCATCGCCAACCGCATCTATAAAGGCCGCGGCGAACGCTTCATGTCTTCGAGCGCCTTGCTCAACAGCGATCTGGGCAAACTGATCCTGATGAATTTTGACGAGGTCACCGCGAATACCTTTCAACATCTCATTGAAGGCAGCGCGGCGATTCGCGCCCGCCTGGAAAGAACCGGTGGTCAGGTGCGCTACACGGCCTACGGTTATCACGGCACCGAGATTTTGATCGACAACCAATACCAGTGGCAGACCTACACCAGCTACACCCAGGGTAAAGCGAAGATGCGCCTGGAGCATATTGCCGAAGCTGCCTGGAAACAGGGCATCAAGGCTACGGTTTACAACTGTCCGGAGATACGCACCAACTCTTCCGATATTTTTGTGGGTGTCGAACTCTCGCTGTTCCCATTGCTCAAGGCATTGAAGAAGGAGCAGGGCGGAGCTTGGGCTGAAGCACAGTGGCAAGCCTGTCGGGACGTGCTGCAAGAGGGACAGACCCTGGAAGACTTATTGCAGAAAATTGATGACTACAATGCCAGCAGTGTGATGAAAGGATTCCGCAATTTTGCGGCATGGCCGATGGCAAATTCCGCCGAACTGGCGGAGGTGATGATAGGCACTTCGGAAGAGATCACCAAGATGCATCGGAGCCGCGATGCGCTCGTTACCGATGTGTTGAGTTCATTGGTACTGGAAGGGACCGGGCCTTTGATGTTCCATGAGTCATCCAGTCCGGCCGGCCCCGTGCTGTGGCTGAATCACGACGTGATCGCCAAGCAGCTCAACTTGATTCATCGCTGAGGCTGGGTATTCCATTGGGAAAAACTCTGAATCAGCCGCATTGGCCGTTCCCGCCCTCGAATGGGGGAGTCGGGGGCGGGATGACAACTCACTCAGAGTTTCCTCAGGGTAATGAATAATCAGGACAGGCTGAATGCCGCCCCTGCACAATTGAGCCAGTGCAGCAGGTCAGGCTTTGATGTTCAAATCATCCTTATAGGGTTTGCTGGGGAACTGGAAAGCGATCGGGCCGTCCGGCTCGGCATGCAGGAACTGGTGGACGAAGGAGTCTTGCGAGTTGAGCATTTCATCCACGGTGCCCTGCGCAGCCACTACGCCGTTATGGATGAAATACAAATAATCGACGACCTTGAGCGAGGACATCAGATCATAGGTCACCACGATTGAGGTCGTGCCGAGCGCATCATTCAGCGTGCGTATCAGGTTGGCGATGGTGTTAAGCGAGATCGGGTCGAGTCCGGCGAAAGGCTCGTCGTAAATGATCAGCGGTGGGTCGGTGGCGATCGCCCGCGCCAGCGCCACGCGGCGTTCCATGCCGCCCGACAGTTCGCTCGGCATCAGGTTTCTGGCATTGCGCAATCCCACTGCATGCAACTTCATCAGTACCAGATCATGGATGAGCTCTTCCGGCAGATCGGTGTTCTCGCGCAAGGGGAAGGCCAGGTTGTCGTAAACCGACATGTCGGTGAACAAGCCGCTGACCTGAAACATCATGCCAATTTTCAGGCGCATCTTGTACAGCTCGTCGTTGTCGAGTTGGTGAACGATCTGTCCCATGAATTTCACGCTGCCCTGCGATGGGCGCAACTGGCCGCCGAAGTGACGCAGCAACGTGGATTTTCCGCATCCGCTGGGACCCATTATTCCGACAATCTTTCCTTGTGGAATCGTGAGATTGATTCCCTTCAGTACCTTGAGCGGGCCATAAGAAAAGTGCAGGTCGTTGACCTCGATGAGATTTGCCATGGTTAGATCCCTTGCATAAGTTCCATCGTATGATTCTCACATGATGCAGGGCGAAAATATACGACTTTTGGGCACCCCACCTGAAATCAGCGAGTACTGTGAAGTGAAACAGGATATCGATAAAACCACCGCAGCAACCGCGGTTGCTCTGGTAACGGAATAAGTGCGAAGTAATCGGGGATAGGAATAAACTCTGACCGTGAGGATTCTGCAGAGCAGGCGGATACCGGGAGAAAATCATGAAACGTCAATTCGTCTTGGGCGCATTCCTTTTTTTCTGCTGCGCTTTTCCATCGCAAGGCGGGGAGTTTGACGCGGCGCGCAGTAAAATGGTGGAGGAGGTGTCGGCCGATGCCGCTGGAACATCTACCTACAGCGGCAAAGCTGCGCTCAGCCCGAATGTTATCGCGGCAATGGAAAAAGTGGAGCGGCACCGTTTCGTGCCTGCCGCGCTGGCTGCCCTTGCCTATCTCAATCGTCCGCTGCCGATCGGCTATGGGCAGACAATCTCGCAACCTTTCGTCGTGGCGCTGATGACCGATCTGATGCGGGTCGGGGAGGGGGACAGGGTGCTTGAGATCGGCACCGGTTCGGGCTACCAGGCGGCGGTTCTGGCGGAACTGGCCGGTTCGGTTTACAGCATCGAGATCATCGAGCCGCTGGGAAAACAGGCGGGTAGCCTGCTGAAATCACTCGGTTACGGCAACGTCGAAACGAGGGTGGGCGACGGCTACTATGGCTGGCCGGAAGCGGCGCCGTTCGACGCGATTATGGTGACGGCTGCCGCAAGCCATGTGCCGCCCCCCCTGATCAAGCAATTGAAACCGGGCGGCCGCATGGTGATCCCGCTCGGCACGCAATTCATGACCCAGTACCTGATGCTGGTGGAAAAGCGGATGGACGGTTCGGTGACCAGCCGCCAGATCTTGCCGGTGCGTTTCGTCCCGCTTACCGGCGAACATTAACGTGAAACTCGGCATGGTGTGTGGTGCGATCGGGCGTATTGCCATACGCCCCTACGGATGCCCGGGTTGTAGGGGCGTATGGCAATACGCCCTTCGGCATATGGTTCATGGCTAGCAGTTCCATCAGGGGAAAGGCCATGCCCCGCCCGCCATTCATCGCCATCGGCCTGCTCTCCGCCTGCGTGCTGGCTTACGAGGTGCTGCTGACGCGATTGTTCAGCATCGTGCTGTGGCATCACTTCGCCTACATGATCATCAGCGCGGCGATGCTGGGCTACGGGGCGAGCGGCACGGTACTCACCCTGCTGAAGGAAAAAATCGTGTCGCATTTCGGCGCGGTGTACGTCATCGCCGCAGCGGCATTGGCTGTGCTGATGCCCGCCGCGTTCCTGCTGGCGCAACAGGTTCCGTTCAACCCGCTCGAGCTGCTGTGGGATAACACCCAGCCTGCCAAACTGTTCGCCGTTTATCTGCTGATGATGCTGCCGTTCTTTTGCGGGGGGTTGGGCATCGGCCTCGTCTTTGCGCGCTTCGGCAAGCAGGCATCGCGCATCTATGCCTGCGACATCCTTGGCGCGGGCGCGGGCAGCCTGGGAGCCATCGGCGTGCTGTTCCTCGTGCCGCCCCAGCTGGTGCTGACCGCCCTCACGGCATTGGCGCTGCTCGCTGCCGCGATCGCCGTCGTTGAATTGAAGGTGCGGCCACGACACGGTGCGGCGGAGCCGACGGGTGCGGGAGTGGCCGCATCGCACCTTCTCCCGCAAACGGCCAACTTCGTCGGTAACGTGTCGAAGGTGCGGCCGAAATGGCTGATGGAATTATTCGTCGGGCTGGCCGTGCTGGCGGCTGTGGCGCTGCCTGACATTCAGGTGCATTCTTCCGCTTACAAGGATTTGAGCCAGACCCTGAACATCGCCGGGGCGCATGTGATCGAGGAACGCTTCAGTCCGTTGGGGCAGATCACGGTGGTGGAAAACACCCGCGTCCCGTTGCGCGATGCGCCGGGGATGAGCCTCAACGCCACGAGCGAACCGCCGCCGCAGTTGGGCGTATTTGTGGACGGGAACGGACCGTCAGCGCTGACCCGGTTCGATGGCCAGCTCGCGCCGCTGGACTATCTCGACCAGCTCACCTCGGCGCTGCCTTACCATGTGCTGGCATCTCAGGAACCCGCCCATCGTGAACTTAAAGGGCGGCGCGTGCTGGTGCTGGGCGCCGGCGCCGGCAGCGATGTATTGCAGGCGCTCTATCACGGCAGTGCTGCGGTCGATGCGGTGGAACTGGATCGCAACGTCACCGATCTGGTGCGGCAACGTTTTCGCGACTTTGCCGGCAACCTTTACGGACAGCCCGGCGTGCAGGTGTACGCGGCAGAGGCGCGCGGCTTCGTCAACAGCAGCGATGCGCGCTATGACCTGATCCAGGTGGCGCTGCTGGATTCGTTCGGCACCGCGTCGGCCGGGCTGTACGGCCTGAGCGAAAACTATCTGTACACGGTCGAGGCGCTCCAGGCCTACCTGAGCCGCCTCAAGCCGGGCGGCATGCTGGCCGTCACCCGCTGGCTCACGCTGCCGCCGCGCGATGCGCTGAAACTGTTTGCCACGGCGGTGTCCGCATTGGAACGCAGCGGCGTGCCCGATCCCGCCGCGCGGCTGGCGATGATACGGGGCTGGAAGACCGTCACGCTGCTGGTGAAGAACAGCGATTTCACCGCGAACGAAATTGCGGCGATCAGGGAATTCAACCGCACGCGTTCCTTCGATCTAGCTTATTACCCGGGCATGCGCGCCGATGAGGCGAACCGTTACAACCTGCTGGCGCAACCCTCCTTCTTCGAGGGCGCCGTTGCACTGCTGGGTCCGCAGCGGCAGGACTTCATCGACCAGTACAAGTTCTACATCGAGCCGGCGACCGACGACCGGCCGCATTTTTTCCGTTTCTTCAAATGGAATTCAGCCGCAGAACTATTCTCCTTGCGCGAGCACGGCGGCATGTCGCTGTTCGACTGGAGTTATCCGCTGCTGGTAGCGACGCTGGTGCAGGCATTCGCGGCAAGCGTTCTGTTGATCCTCGCGCCGCTGGCACTGTCGCGTTGCCGGCGCACCTTGCCCAGCGGACCAGTGGCCCTGTATTTTCTCGCCATCGGGTTTGCCTTCATGTTCATGGAAATCGCCTTCATCCAGAAATTCGTGCTGTTCCTGTCACACCCGCTTTACGCCGTGGCAGTCGTGTTGTGCGCCTTCCTGGTGTTCGCCGCCGCGGGAAGCTGGCTGGCGGGCCATTGGCAAGGCGGGCGCTGGCAGGCCGCGAATAAAGTCACGCTGGCGGTGATCGCGATGGGCGTGTTGACGCTGCTCTATCTCGCCATCCTGCCGGGCCTGTTCCAGGCGCTGATCCATTTGCCCGATGCGGCAAAGATAATCATCTCCGTGGCGCTGATCGCGCCGCTGGCGATGTGCATGGGCGTGCCTTTCCCCACCGCCATGATGCGGCTGGCGGGCGCGGCCGAGGAAGCCATTCCCTGGGCGTGG